>Ga0209000_1001178_pt1 | contig 17929 bp, 18 predicted proteins | sample RifGroD2_FD_183998 | JGI IMG/M metagenome (GOLD analysis project Ga0209000, IMG submission 183998) | Groundwater microbial communities from Rifle, Colorado, USA - Groundwater D2 (SPAdes) (version 2) | ecosystem: Environmental > Aquatic > Deep subsurface > Groundwater | place: Rifle, Colorado...
GAACGGCATGTACAAAGCTTCTTTGTGCAAGCCCTGCAACTTGATGCCAGGACCTTGAGGCTGGAAGCCAAGTGAATCAAGGCTTGCAAAGGTATTATTGGGTTAAAATGAACTCCGAAACGTTAGTATAGGAAAGAGGTGCTGCTGCCGGCCAGCTTTTCATCCGACAAGATGAGTTTTTCCTGTCGGAATGGCATCCTGGAGATTCAGCTCATGAAGGAAGGGGCGAGGGGCTGAGAATGGAAAAATCGGCAGACGGGGCGTTGCGCCTGAAAGTGACCGAGGCGTTGGGCAAGGATGTGGGACGGGCGCTGGCGAGGATGGATCCGGCTGATATCCAGGCCCTGGGGGCCGAGATCGGCGACATCGTGGAGATTGTCGGGAAGCGCCGCACGGTCTGCAAGGTGATGCCGGCGTACAAGGACGTTCGGGGGGGGGCCAGGGTTCAACTGGATGGGCTCTCGCGGGGCAATGCGGGGGTGGCGTTGGACGATGTCGTGTCGGTGCAAAAGGTGGGTGCCCAACCCGCTCAGCGGATCGTTCTATCGCCCACCGCCACCGGCCTCTCCGACCGTGATCTCCAGTACATCGGCACCCGGCTTGACGGCCTGCCGGTGGTGGAAGGTGACCGGATACGTGGCACCCTGTTCGGGAGCCGCTCACTGGACTTTCTGGTGCGGGAGACGTCGCCCAAGGGGCCAGTCCTGATCGCGTCGCCGACATTGCTGACGGTAGGCCCCGCGCTCACGGAGTCCAGGACACATCCGACCGGACGATCCACCTTCTCCTACGAGGATATTGGCGGGCTTCGGCGGGAAGTCCAGCGCGTTCGCGAGATCATCGAACTGCCGTTGCGCTATCCGGAGGTGTTTGTCCGGCTCGGCATTGATGCGCCCAAGGGGGTTCTGCTCTACGGCCCCCCCGGCTGCGGCAAGACTCTCATTGCGCGGGCAGTCGCGCACGAAACCGACGTGCGCTTCTTTTCAATCAGTGGCCCCGAGATCATGCAGAAGTTTTACGGCGAGTCGGAGGGCCACTTGCGCAAGCTCTTCGAGGAGGCGACGAAACAAGCTCCGAGCATCATTTTTATCGACGAGATCGATTCGATTGCCCCGAAGCGGGAAGAGCTGGGTGGCGAACACCAGGTCGAACGACGAGTGGTGGCCCAGCTCCTCAGCCTCATGGATGGCCTCAAGGCGCGCGGGCAAGTCATCGTCATCGCCGCCACCAATATTCCGAACGCGCTTGATCCGGCCCTGCGCCGACCGGGGCGCTTCGACCGCGAGATCGCCATCCCGATTCCGGACCGTCACGGCCGCCTTGCGATCCTCGAGATTTATACCCGCGGCATGCCCGTGGCCAAGGACGTCGATCTGCCCCGGCTGGCCGACATCACGCATGGGTTCGTAGGCGCCGACCTGGAAGCGCTCTGTCGCGAAGCGGCGATGATTTGTGTGCGGCGAATTTTGCCGGAGATCGACTTTGCCCAAGCCACGTTGCCATATGAATCCCTGCAGAAGCTCGAACTGTGCAAGGACGATTTTCTGGCCGCCTTGCGCGAAGTCGAGCCCTCCGCCCTGCGCGAGGTGTTTGTCGAGGTGCCCACCACCACCTGGGAGGATGTGGGCGGACTCGAGCAGCCGAAGCGCCTGCTGCGCGAGCTGCTGGAATGGCCCCTGCAGTATGGCGATCTGTTCGAGGCGGCCGGTATCAAGCCGCTCAAGGGGGTTCTTCTCTCCGGGCCTCCCGGCTGCGGCAAGACGCTGCTCGCCCAGGCCGCCGCCAGCGCGACCCAGATCAATTTTATCTCGGTCAAGGGGCCTGCCCTGCTGACGAAGTACATCGGCGAGTCGGAACGTGCCGTCCGGGAAGTCTTTCGCAAGGCCAAGCAAGCGGCCCCGTGCCTGGTATTTTTCGACGAGATTGATGCGCTGGTTCCACGCCGCGGAAGCGGGGCGTCAGACGCGGGGGTCAGCGAGCGGGTGGTGGGCCAGTTCCTGGCGGAACTGGACGGGGTCGAGAAACTGACCGGGGTGCTGGTCTTGGCCGCCACCAATCGGCCGGACATGGTGGATCCGGCCTTGCTGCGTCCGGGCCGCTTCGACGTGGTGGTGGAGATCCCGCTTCCCGACGAGCAGGAACGCCTGGCGATTCTGCAGGTGCAAGTGCGCGGCAAGCCCGTGGGCAAGGAGGTGGGCTTGGAGGCTATCGCGGCCAGCACTGTCGGCCTGACCGGTGCCGATCTTGGCGGCATCTGTCAGCGCGCGGCCTTGAACGCCATTCGGGAGAGAATCGAGGCGGCGAAAGGCGGTAAGGAAGAACCTTCAACCTCTTCCCCCTTGCTCATCCAGGCACGGCATTTCGAGGCAGCACTGGTCGAGATCCGACCATGACCGATTTGCATCATGATGATGCCTCAGTCCTCGGCATCTACCTCTACTGCCTGGCCCGGCCGGAATGTCTTTCGGCCGTGAAGGGGCTGGCTGAGCAGGACCTGCGCGGCGTGGACGAACGCTATCCGGTGGCGGCGCTGGAAGATACTGGGGTGGTGGCTGTGATTGGGGAGGTGGTCATTGCCGAATTTTCAGAGCAGAACCTTCAGACTTTGTCCTGGGTGGGTTCCCGGGCTGGCCGGCATGAGGAGGTGGTGGAACGGATCATGGGCGCGTCGCCGGTTTTGCCGGTCAAATTCGGCACGATCTTTCATTCCCGGGCTAGCCTCAAGGAATTCCTGGGCCGGCATCGGGAAGACATTGTGCGGGCACTGGATAAGCTGCGCAACAAGACCGAGTGGAGCGTCAAGGGCTATCTCGTCGAAGAAGATGCCCGCAGGGTCATGGCTGATGCAGACCCCGAGATTCGGTCCCGGCTTGCAGCGCTGTCGCCCTCGCCGGGGGCACGGTACCTGCAGCAGAAGCAACTGGATGTCATGATTGAGGCGGCGCTGGAAGCCGGAGTGGCACGGGTGACCCATGACATCCATCAGGCCATGGCTCTTCACGCCGTGGCCTCAACCGCATTGCGGCGCCACGCCAGCGCGGTGACCGGACGCCCCGAACGCATGGTCTTCAATTGCAGCTTTCTGTTGACTCCCGAGACTCTCCCCGATTTTCGCGCCGCTCTCTCAGACCAACAGGACACCTACAAGGGAATCGGCCTGACCCTCGAATTGCGGGGCCCCTGGCCGCCGTACAATTTTTGCCCCAAGCTCTCTGAAGCTGAGCCATGAAAAAGTCAGCCGACCCCTCCTCTTCGACGAACAAGGGCATGAGGCCTCCGCCGACCATGCCTTCGGAAGGTTGGTACGAAAAGCTGTACCACATGCTCCTGAGGAACATCCCGTTTTCTCTCGTTTTAATTGATCCGGCGTTGCGGGTGGCGTCGGCGAACCGGAACTTCATCGAAAAGGCACGACGGACTGAGGGGAATACGATTGGGGTGCACATCCGCGAGGTCTTCCCCGACGCGATCCTGGAGTTTACGCAACTGGAAGCCAAAATCCGCAGCGTCTTCGACGCAGGTCTGCCGGTGCCCGGCGCCCAAATGACCTACCGGGCACCGGGTATTCCCATCCGCATCTATTACTACACCGTGATCCCGATCAAGTCGGGGAGTGTGGTGGAGCACGCCATGCTCGTGATGGACGATATCACCGAGAAGGTGCAGTTGAGCGAGAAAGCCCGGATGGCCGAACGCCACTTGGCGAGCGTGGTCGAAAGCGCCAACGATCTGGTGATCTCCACCGACGCCGAGGGGCGCATCACCAGCTGGAATCCTGCCGCCGAGCGCATCTCGGGCTTTCGGGCCGACGCGGTGCGGGGACGGCTGCTGGCCGAGCTGTGCGAAACGGCTCAGCGGAATGACATGGCGGCGATTATTCGGCAACTGGCCAATGGCGGCGCGGTGGCGTTCCAGGAACTGAACCTCATGGCTCGTTCCGGTGGGATGGTCCTGGTCGATTGGTCCTGTTCCCCGATCCGTGACGATACCGGCAAGGTGAGCGGCGGCGTCGCGGTCGGACGCGACCTGTCCGAGCGGCGGGCGCTCGAGCAACATCTCTACCAGAGCGAGAAACTTGCCGCTTTGGGGGTGATGGCCGGGGGGATCGCGCATGAGTTGCGCAATCCGCTGTCGGTCAGTTTCTCCGCCGCGCAGTTTCTTCTGGAACCGGCTGACGATCCGGTATTTCAGCAGGAGTGCGTCCAGAAGATCATCGAGGGCATCCAGCGGTCGTCGATGATTATCGAGAACCTGTTGCGGTTCGCCCGGCCTTCGTCCAGCAATCAAACGGAATCGTTGAACCTTGTCACCCTGATGCACGAGACGCTCAGCGTGCTGACTCCCCAGGCGAAGCTTCAGAAGATCAATGTGGTTGAAGACTACGAAGGCCTATCCGTGCCGATTTCTGGAAATGCGAACCTCCTGCAGCAGGTGGTCATGAATCTGATCCTGAACGCCTATCAGGCGATGCCCACCGGCGGCGAGATCAGGATTGTAATCCGGCGAGAGGCTGCCGAGGCGGTGGTGCGCGTTTCCGATACCGGCTGCGGGATCCCGCCATCTCACTTGGGCAGGGTGTTCGACCCCTTCTTCACCACCCAGCCGGTCGGCAAAGGCACCGGCTTGGGGCTGTCCATCTGCCACACGATCGTGAAGCAGCACGGGGGCGTCATTGAAGTGGACAGTGCGGAGGGACAGGGCTGCACGTTTACCGTCCGCCTGCCTCTGACGGCTATTGATAGCTGAACGCTGGTGGCTGAAGGCCTAACCGTGCTGGTGGTGGACGACGAACCCGATGTGTGTTGGGCGTTGCAGACGCTGTTGCGGAGGAATGGGTTCACGGTGGTGACGGCAGGGAGCGGGGCTGAGGCGCTGCGATGGCTCAAGGATTCGACGCCGGCATGTCACCTCATCCTGCTTGATGCCAAGCTGGCGGATATCGAAGGGCTGGAACTCGCCAGACGGATTCGGACCGAAACATCCTGCATCGCGCCGGTGATTCTCGTCTCCGGCTTTTTCTATAAGGACGATAGCCTCGTGCAGCACAGCCTGAGAACTGGCTTTATCTCCGACTTTGTCACCAAGCCGTTCCGCCATGACGATATCCTGAACGCGATCCATACTGTTTTACCCACAGGATTAAGCGCCACACCTGTAGCGTCCTCTCCCTAGCCGTTACTCATCTTATTCGGCGATCCCGAGTTTTTCTTCGGCGCCAGCCGTTTCATTAACTATTTGTTTGTAAATACTAATAACTTGTTTTGCTGTGGCGAAACGAGCTTGGCATGGTCATTGCTAATGTAATGTGACGAAGGGCTTAACCCCGTACTTCGTATCCAAAAAGCGGTAACCAGGGGTGATAAACGTTAGGAGAACGAAATGGCAAAGGTACAAAAATCAACGGATTCATCGAGTTTGGCCGAAGTTGTGGATCGTATCCTGGACAAGGGGATCGTCATTGATGCCTGGGTAAAGGTGTCGCTGGTCGGGATCGAGTTGCTGTCGATCGAGGCACGCGTCGTGATCGCATCGGTCGAGACCTACCTCAAATATGCAGAGGCAATCGGTCTCACATCGAGCGCTGCGGCACCGGCGTAAAGAACCGGGCGATGTTGGTTTCTCTGCCTGGAGGTGACCCCTCTCGGTAGAGAAATCTCACAGGATTCGAGCAGCCGGAGTGAGAAGCAGATCGAATCAGCAACCAATCAGGGGCAGGATGGGCTGCATGCCCAGCCTAAAAGGAGAGAATTAACATGGACAACTTGAGAAACCAAATGGCAGCCTTGGTGCAGGGCATCGCGACCTCGGCACACGAGCGCGAGAGGGTCATCGGTGATATTAAGGGACAGACTGCCAATATGCTGCGAGCGTTCGGCCGTGAGCGTACGGCGATGGACAAGGCTCTTAAAGCCGGTCTGGCGGCAGATTGCATGAGTCGATCTGCTGACATGCTTGCGATACGCGACAACACGAGCACGATGTGCGAGGGGTTTCGCCAGGATCATGTTCGCATGCGGCGCAGCCTCCGGCAGAGTCTCGACCAGTCAAGAGAAACCGTGGTGACCACTGTGGCCTCTCTGCGTGTCGATTTTGCCAAAAAACGTGCCGATTTTGCCAAAGTGCATCGTCATATGGCCAAGGCGCAGCGCGCAGGGTTGATCAAAGACCGCCGCTATCGCTCCCATGCAGTGGGCGAACTGATGAATGATTTTCACGTGTCACGTGGAAAGATGGCGCAGGAGCTGACCGAAAGCCTGGCGAAGTTCAGGCAAGAGACAAAAGCCCAGGTGTCTGGCATGAGCTGGCCCGGGGCCTCGCTTCTGAAAACCAGCGAGGGCGTTAATCTTCCGGCTAGCCTGTTGGCGGTGCAACCCGCTGAGGAGTTCGCGGCACCGATTTCGGCTCCTGGCCTCGAGCCAGAGAAGGGTGGAAAAGAGGGGCGCCAAGAAAAGACGGCAATCGGTAAAGCGATCCGCCACATCGTCGGAAAGCCGGGGAAGCCGAAGAAAAAGTGAGGGGTGAGTTGAGTGGGGCTTCGCGCATCAGCCGTTGCCCAGGGCGTGTCCCAGATTAGTAGAGAGGCGAAATATGCTGTAAGGATGGGGCCGAGGGGACACTGCCTTCAGATCTGGGTGAGGAGATTGGCGTGATGGGAACAGCGGAAGTGGTGTGCGCGTTTTGTAAGGGAACAGGGACTGACCCGTACGGAATCCTGTCGTGGAAATCAACTTGCTATGTCTGCAATGGGAAGGGCACCGTGACGGTCATGGTCCCGCATGTGCCCTGTCGATATTGCGGGGGGAGCGGCAGCCACAAGACGTTCAGTTGCCCGGTATGTCGCGGGGCTGGAGTGGTGCCCCTGATCCCGGGTCCGACGAAACGTTGCCCTGGTTGCGAGGGGCGGGCCTATGAAATCTCAAGCGGTCTGCCGTGTTTGAAGTGTCGGGGTAGAGGAGTGGTTCCTAATGAAGATAAGGCCTAATGAAGATAAGGAGTGGGTGCGATGAGCCAAGCTGAAGAGTTGACGGTACTGACGTTGGAGAAGAAACCTAACTTTGTTGAGACGCCTTACATTCAGGGCGTCACCGAGCGGGCGCTTGACTATATCATGGCCGGCTATCCGATCCATTTCAGCGGCCCTGCCGGCACCGGGAAGACAGCCTTGGCTATGCACGTGGCGGCCAGGCTTGGCCGGCAGGTCATCTTGATCCATGGCGATGACGAGTTTGGGAGTTCCGATCTCATCGGGGGGCAGACGGGTTATCGCTCCACCAAGTTGGTCGATAATTACATTCACTCGGTACTGAAACAGGAGGAGAGTGTTTCCAAGCAGTGGGGGGATAACCGCCTGACCACGGCATGCAAGTACGGGTTCACCCTCATCTATGACGAGTTCACGAGGTCACGTCCCGAGGCCAACAACGTGCTGCTGTCCATTCTGGAGGAGCGACTGCTCGAACTCCCGGACGCGCGTAGCGGCGATGGATATCTCCAGGTGCACCCAAACTTCAGCGCCATTTTCACCAGCAACCCGGAGGAGTACGCAGGGGTGCACAAGACCCAGGATGCGCTGATGGATCGCATGATTACGCTCAAAGTGGGGCACCACGACTATGAGACGGAAGTGGCGATCACCCAGGCCAAATCCGGACTTCCGTGGAGGCAGTCCAAGTCGATTGTGGACATCGTCCGCGAGTTCCGCGAACTCGGAGTCAACAATGCGCGACCCACGATCCGTGCCTGCATCATGCTCGGCCGCATCGTGGCGAATCGCAAGGGCACCGTGGCTACCAACGACCCGACGTTTCGGGAACTGTGCCATGACGTGCTGAACGCCGATTGCCTCAAGGTAACGCACGATGGGCAGGTGGCGGGACTTGAACGGCTGGACGAGATCATAGAGCGGTGCTGCCCGCCCACACCCGCGCTCGTTCCGGTTGCGGGAGAGAGAAAAACGGCGTCGGCCTCCCGCCGCGCTCGGAATCTTGCGACAGAGACAGAAAAAGGGGAAAGCCGTGGCAACTGATAAGCGTGGTGTGCAGCATATTAAAACGATGGCCGGGCTGGTGGATGGCCGCCGTACCCGAACTTCCTCCGGCGCCCTCCTCGAATTGTCCATGCTTGAAATGGAAAAACAGCGGCTTATGAAGGAAATGCGGCGATCGGAGCAGCGGTGTGCCGAAATTCGAGGGCGGATGACTGAAATTGAGGCCAAGCAACATCGGCTCCAACGGTTTGTGGATAAACCGTATGGGGAAGCGCAAACGAACCAGGCGCTCCCGGCAGCCTCGCCGCTTCCGATCCACTCGGCGCCGACCGACAGGCTGAAACGCAGGCAGTTGTCCTATTGAAAATAGCCAGCACCGAATGGCTGGCTGACCCGAAGCCATTTTACTGCGTCTTTTAAGGAGTGTGGTGCAATGAATATCCGAACATCCTCGTGCGTGGTCTCTTCCTTGCATGCCGCAGCCTTCCGGACAGTCTTGGCCCATGACGGCCGTGGGTTGGTGTATCGGTTCCGTCGGGAGGTCATGACCTTGCGGCGGCTCCGGGAAGACCCTTTCCCAGCGGCGCTGGCTTTCGCCCCTCGCGGCCGCATCCGGATAAGCCGGGACGTCAGGACCATGACCTCTAGGGGGACAAATGGGAAGGTGCGCACATGAAGATCAAAGCCAAGCCTGAATCAGGCCACTACCTGTACGCGATTACCGATGCTGTCGAGCTTCCTGCCTACGGGAATATAGGGATTAACGGCGCGGCAGTCTATCTCGTCTCCCAAGGGTCGGTTGCTGCGGTGGTGAGCGACATTACGGAAAAACGGATCCGGCCCGAACGAAAAAACCTGGCGGCACACAATATCGTCGTCAAACGACTGATGGACGAGACTACTGTCCTGCCGGTGGCGTTCGGGACCATTTCCGACAGCACAAAGGCGCTTCTGAACATCCTGAAGGAGAACCGCCGTACCTTTGCCGAACAGCTGGACCGGGTGCGCGGGAAAGTCGAGATGGGGCTGCGTGTCAACCTGGATGTTCCGAATATCTTTGAATACATGGTGAACCATCACCAGGAGCTAGCGGACTTGCGGGACGAGGTGATCGGAAAACAGCGTGGCCCTTCGCAGACGGACAAAATCGAAATGGGACGCCTCTTCGATCACCTTTTGACGCAGGATCGCGAGCAACACACGGAAGCGGTCATGAGGGTGCTCGGTTCGCACTGTGCGGACATCAAGCAGAATCCGCCACGAGAAGAGAAAGAGGTGATGCATCTGGCCTGCCTGGTTGACCGGGATGCCCAGAAGGATTTCGAGGACGGCGTTTTTGAGGCGGCCAAGCGGTTCGACAACAACTTTTCGTTTGATTTCAACGGACCATGGGCGCCGCATCATTTTGTCAATGTCGCCTTGCAGGCATGAGGGTCTTCCATGTTCATCCTGGATGATCTGTTGCTCTCGCCTCTGTTGTGGATCTTTAGGGAAATTAACGAAGCGGTTCAGCAGGAAAAGGCCGGGGAAGCAGAAGCCGTGACCCGGTCGCTTAGCGAGCTCTACATGAAACTCGATACGGGGGCGATTACGGAAGAAGAGTTTGTGGCTGCAGAGACGCAGCTTCTCGACCGGCTGGACGCCATCCGGGAGCGGGACGAAGGGCTTGCGGAAGAGGGCGAACCTGACGAAGAAGACGAGGACGAAGAAGACAACTGATTACTGAATGCTGCAAGTGGGGGTGAGCGTGGAAGAAGAGCCGGTGCCGGGGTTTTTGCAGGAAGAGGGGCTCCGCCTGGTGCTCTTTGGTGGTAAAGGTGGGGTGGGCAAGACGACCTGTGCCGCGGCCGCCGCCCTGTACTTGGCCCGGAAGCATCCGGCTCGATCCTTCCTGTTGGTCTCGACCGACCCGGCCCATTCACTTGCCGATTGTTTTGCTGGCGACCCACCGCTTGAGAATCTGGCCCTCCGTGAGATTGACCCACAGGAGAGCTTGGCCCGCTTCAAGGCGCAACACGAGGAGCATCTTCGCACCATTGCCCTGCGCGGTACCTTTCTGGACCAGGCCGATGTCGCCCAGCTTCTGGACCTGTCCATACCGGGCCTTGATGAGATGATGGCCCTGCTGGAGATCGTGGAATGGGTGAAGGAGGAGCGGTATGCCTGCATCGTGGTGGACACGGCGCCGGCAGGGCATACGCTTCGGCTCCTTGGGCTACCGGCGCTCATGCGCCAGTGGGTGGAAGCGCTGGACGCGATGCTGGCCAAGTATCGGTATATGGCGCGGCTGTATCGGGGCTCTTATCGCAAGGATGCTGTTGACCTCTATCTGGAAGAAACCGTGGCCGACCTGACGAACCTGTGGACGCTGCTGCGGTCGCCCAAACGGTGCCGCTTCGTGCCGGTCATGCTCGCCGAGGCGTTGAGCATCCATGTGACACGGGTGATGCTCAGCGAGTTGGAACGGCTCGGCCTCCCGGTGCGGGAGGTGGTCGTCAACCGCTTGCTTCCTGCGCAACCCGGCTGTCCGGCCTGTGCTGAATGGGCATCGAGGCAGACGGTTGCGATCGAGGAGCTCACGCGGGTGTTTTCAAGATACGCCTTCTGGGGGCTTCCGCTGTTCCTTGAGGAGATGCGGGGAACAGAGCGGCTGTTGACTGTATGGGAGCAGGCCCGGCCGTTGGCGCAAGCAAAATGGCATGATGAACGCGGAACGCTGAGCGATGAACTGAAGGGCTCCATAATTCAGCATTCACCAGTCAGCAATCCGGCTCCCCTGCCCGCTTCCTCGATGAAGCTCCTCTTGTTCGCGGGAAAGGGCGGAGTAGGCAAGACCACCCTGGCCTGCGCCTCGGCGCTGCGTCTGGCGGAGGAGCGGCGCGGTAAGGAGATACTGCTCTTTTCCATCGACCCGGCGCATTCGCTTGCTGCCTGTCTGGGCTGCGAGATCGGTCCACAGGAAATCCGGGTGGCGCCGGGACTGACCGCGATCGAGCTGGACGCTCAGGCTGAGTATGAGCGCTTGAAACAGGACTATGCGGATGAGTTGACCGGGGTCTTTGAGCGTGCCACCGGACAAGCCGGGATTGACCTCGCATTCGACCGGGAGGTCATGGAGCGGATGCTGGACGTAGCCCCGCCGGGCCTGGATGAAATATTGGCGCTCACCCGTATCGTGGACCTGATGGACCGCAGCCGGTATGACCTCTTTGTCCTGGACACGGCACCCACCGGCCACCTGCTCCGTTTCCTGGAAATGCCGGAGCTGATCGAGAAATGGCTCAAGACTTTCTTCGGTCTGTTCTTGAAGTACCGGGAGGTCTTCTGGTTGCCGAAGATCTCGCAGACGATGGCCGAGCTCTCCAAACGGGTGAAAGTGTTTCGGCGAATGCTGATCGACGCCAGGCAGGCGGCGCTGGTGGCGGTGACGATTCCCACGGAGATGGCGTATGCGGAGACGGGAGATCTAGTCGCCGCCTGTGAACGGCTCGGGATGGCGGTGCCGATCATTTTTGTGAACATGGTCACGCCACCCTCTTCCTGCCCTACCTGTTCCGTGTTGCGCCGCGCGGAGGAGCGGGTGCTGGATCGGTACGATGCGGCGTGCGCCGGTCGGCACATGGCGCTGGTGTTTCGACAGAAAGAGCCACGAGGGCTCGAACGGCTGCGCGTACTTGGCCGTGCCCTCTATGTGGCATCAGGTTCACCCAACGCGCTACAAACATAAATGGAGGGGGCTGTAATGAAGAAGGCAATGGAATCCGATAAGAACGAACCGACGGCGGAATCAGTTGCTACCGCACCTGAGACTACCGATTCTCCCCGCCTCGAGGCAGGCGGCGCGGCGGAAACCGAAGCAAGTGCTGTTGCGAGCCAGGCGATGCTCGGACGGCTTCTCGCCATGGCTCAACGATACCGCAAAGAGGGAAACTGCCGGCAGGCTACAGAGCTGTTCTGGACGCTCGCGGAAGAACATCCGGAGACCCCTCAGGCAGACGCGGCCAAGGCGGAGTTGCTGGAGCTGGCCGAAGGCTATGGGCGTGCCGGTGCCCAGCACATGGCTCGCAGTATGTACGAGCGGCTGCTGGACCTGGAAGGCTGACTCATGGACGCGAGAGGTGCGTGATGGGATTTTCTGAGGAGAAGAGCTCTTCCTTGTGTGAACTCCTTGACCGGGTGCTGAACACGGGGGTGGTGGCCATGGGCGAAATAGTGATCTCGGTGGCAGGTGTGGATCTGATCTATTTGAATCTGCAACTGCTCCTGACCTCGGTTGAAACTGCGCGGGCGCAGACTGAGTTGCTGCAGGAGAGCGCATGAACACATCCTTTCCCTTCCTTTTTCCTGACAAAGAGGAAAAAGCTGGAAATGCAACCCCATCCCCACGAATTGCGCTGGATCCGGAGAGCGTCAAGAAGGGGTTGGGGCAACTGGTCCTGACCCTGGTGGAATTGATCCGTCAGCTTCTGGAGAAGCAGGCGCTTCGTCGGATCGAGGGCGGCTCGCTGACAGAGGAGGAGGTTGAGCGCCTGGGCTTGACCTTCCTCGAATTGGATAAGCAAATGAAGTGGCTAAAAAAAGAGTTCGATCTGACTGATGAGGATCTGAATCTGGATCTCGGCCCGCTCGGCAAGCTGCTATAAACAACGCCATCAGCCGGATATCGCGCGCTGAAAGCTGATGGCTCAACAGGATGAAAACACATGAACGCCCCTCAAAAAACTCAACGAAGTATGTCGCACGCAGTGGAATCCGCGACCCTGGCGGATGTTCTGGAACGCATCCTGGACAAGGGCTTGGTGATCGCCGGCGACATCAAGATCAAGATCGTGGATATCGAGCTTCTGACCATCCAGATTCGCCTGCTGGTCTGCTCCGTGGACAAGGCCCGCGAAATGGGCATTGACTGGTGGACAACGAATCCATACCTCAGCTCCAAGGTCGCACCAACAAATCCCCAGGCTGAGGACCTGAGTGCGCGCATCGCGCGCTTGGAGGAGGCGTTGCAGCAGCCTCAACCCTCGGTTGCGCAGGCTAAGGGCAAGGGGCCTTCGTGAAGACACTGCCGGCACCACAACCTTCCTGGAGGAACGTTTATGCTGGTAAGCTCCCCCCCACCCCCCCCCACGCAAACGCCGTGTACACGCCTTTGGTGGCCTTAGCGCCCACTTCGGCTGCACTCCGAACAAGGTTTGTACGCCTGCTTCCCTCCGCCGGTGAACGACTGGAATGGGGGACTTCATGAAAAAGTTGCCGGCGTTATTGAGCACTCCTGCGCGAGTGGTGATCGCGCTGAGTTTGATCGTACTGGTGGCCGAGCTTTTGATCATGGTGCTGATCGAGGCTCAGGACACCCACCTGAAGGATAGCCTTCCGGGAGCTGCCTGGATATTGATTGACTCCATCGTGCTGACCGCGATCGTTTCGACCGCCCTCTATATCCTGATCTTTCAGCCAATGCGCAACCAGCAGGCCGAACTCGAACGGCAACTCGACGAGCTGCGCCGCTTTCAAAGTCTCGGCATCGGGCGCGAGCTGCGCATGAAAGAATTGGCGGAGGAAATTACCGCACTGCGCACCCCGCTTTCCGCCGGACCAGCCGGTAACATGCCAGTCACGAGCGGTTCTCCGGAAGCGGCGCGCGATGCGGCAGCGCAGCCCGCCACTACCCAGCCGACTGAAGAAAGCCAACGCAACGCGCTGCTGTTCATGCTCGAAGACCTCGAAGCGGGGCGCAGGAAAATCGAGCAGGCGCACCAGGAATGGATAAACGCGCTGGATGCGGTGGACGATCCGATTTTCCTGCACGACCAAGAGTTCCGCATCCTGCGTTGCAACAAGGCCTACCAGCGATGTGCCGGGATTCCGTTCCACGAAATCATCGGCCAGCCCTATTACGAAATTTTCCCGAAAACCGGCGCGCCGCTGCCCTGCTGCCTGCGCGCAATGGAAAAAGCAGCAATGAAAAAAGAAGAAGAAGTGACGGTCGGCGATGCGATTTACCGCTCGCGCGCCTTCTCCATCCATGACGAGCAGGGGGCTCACCTCTACTCCGTGCATACCCTCGAAGACATTACCGAGAGCAGACGGGCGGAGCAAGAGCAGCGCCGGAACGCAGCGGTCAATGCCGCCTTGGCCGGACTGTCGCAGTACTTTTTGTCCGCACCGCAATTGGCGATCGAAGATGCTTCTGCCCGTGTTCTGGATGTGGCAAGACAACTGACCGGCAGCGAGTTCGGTTATGCCGGTTACATTGATGCCGATACCGGATTTCTCATCTCTCCCACCCTTACACGCGACGTCTGGGATCAATGTGGGGTTGCCGGAAAATCCATTGTCTTCGAGAAGTGGGGCGGGTTGTGGGGTTGGGTGCTGACCCATAAAAAATCCCTGATCAGCAATGCGCCGTCTGCTGATCCGCGCTCCGGCGGCATCCCGAAAGGGCATGTTCCGGTCAGGCGCTTTCTCTCCGCACCGGCACTGGCCGGCGACGCCTTGGTGGGGCAAGTTTCCCTTGCCAATGCGAACCGCGACTACACCGACCGCGATCTGGCCGTGGTTGAACGCCTGGCCGACTTCTATGCCATTGTGGTACAGCGCATACGTAGCGAGAAGGCGCTGCGCGAGAGCGAGGCGCGCTTCCGTCAGGCCATGGAAAGCACGCGCGATGCCTTTATTGCTCTCGAAGGCGAACGCGGCACGATCACCCTTTGGAACCCCGCCGCCGAGGCGATCTTCGGCTACAGCAAGGATGAGGCGGTCGGGCAGGTGTTGAATGAGTTTTTGGCGCCCCCCCGTTTCCGCGAGGCGGCGAGAGCCGGCATGGCATATTTCAGCAACACCGGCGAAGGCGCGGCGGTGGGCAAGACGCTGGAGCTATCGGCCTTGAGAAAAAACGGGGAGGAATTTCCCATCGAGCTTTCCCTGTCCGCCATGCAACTCGGCGGGAAATGGTACGCCACTGGCATCGCGCGCGACATCACCGAGCGCAAGCGGGCGGAAGCCGCGATCGAACACGCCAACCGCGCGCTTGCCGCGCTGAGCGCGGCGAATAGAAGCCTGGTGCGCGCCGCCGGCGAAGACGAATTATTGCAGTCGATCTGCGATGCCATCATCGAACAGCGCGGCTATCGTATGGCCTGGGTGGGTTATAAGCAGCACGACGAGAGCAAGTCGATCAAAATCATGGCACGCGCCGGGCATGACGAAGGCTATCTGGATGTCATGCAACTTACCTGGGCAGAGACCGAGCATGGTATGGGACCGAGCGGGCGCGCCGTGCGCAACGGCAAGACGCAATTGTGTCAGGACATCGCCAACGACCCGCATTATTCGCCCTGGCGCGACGAGGCGCTCAAACGCGGCTACGCGGCCAGCATCGCGCTGCCGCTGGGCAACGGCGAGGTGTTCGGCGTGCTCAATGTGTATGCCGCAGAAGCGAATGCTTTCACCCCCGCCGAAATCAGTCTGCTGGAAGAAATGGCCGGGGATTTGGCGTTCGGCGTGCATACCCTGCATACCCGCCGCGAACGCGATCTCGCCCTGGAGCAGAACCGGCAGCAGTTGGTGCAACTGCAAGACAGTCTGGAAGATACGGTGCGGGCGATGGCCGCCATCGTCGAAATGCGCGATCCCTATACCGCCGGTCATCAGGTCAGAGTGGCCGATCTGGCTGCGGCGATTGCCAAACAAATGGGGCTGCCCGATGAACAGATACATGCCGTTCATCTTGCCGGGATTGTGCACGACTTGGGGAAGATTCAAATTCCGGCGGAAATCCTCAGCAAGCCGGGACGGATTACCGATCTTGAATTCGGGTTAATCAAAGTCCATCCGCAGGCGGGTTATGACATCCTGAAAGGCATCGACTTTCCCTGGCCGATCGCGCAGATGGTGTTGCAGCACCATGAGCGCCTCGATGGTTCCGGCTATCCGCAAGGGCTCAAGGGCGAGGCGATCCTGCTCGAAGCGCGCATCTTGAGCGTCGCGGACGTGGTCGAGGCGGTTTCGGCGCACCGCCCGTATCGTCCCGGATTGGGGATTGATGTGGCACTGGAGGAGATTACCAAAAACCGGGAAATTTTTTACGACCCGCAAGCAGTGGATGCGTGCGTGGCGCTGTTCCGCGAGCAGGGTTACAGCTTCAAGTAAGCGTAATGGTACACACTGCAAGTAGCCTCAAATTGATGAATGGCCGGAACAGGTGAGCCCAATATGAAAAGCTGGAAGTTACCGGCGCTATTGAACACCCCTCTGGGGTTGGTGGTCGCCTTGGGTTCGCTCATCGCGGCGGTCGAGCTTTTGCTCATGGTCACCATCCAGGATGTTATTGCGTCTTTGAACATCCCGAATAATTACTGGAATTTCATCGATACCATCCTGCTGACCCTGATCGTTGCTCCCGCACTCTATTTGCTGGTGTTCCGGAAAATGCACGAGAGCGAGGAGCGCTTCCGGCAAATCAATTCTTCCGTTCAGGATGCGATTATTGTCGTCGACGAACAAGGCCGGATTACCGAGTGGAACCTTGCCGCGCAACAGATGTTCCAGTACAGCCGGGAGGAAGCGCTGGGGCAGCAGATGCACCAACTGCTCGCTCCGCCCCGCCACCATGCCGATGCGGCGCGCGGCTTTGGCCTTTTCCAGGAGTCCGGAACCGGCCCGCTGATCGGCAAGACCACCGAGGTTGCGGCGCTGCGCAAAGACGGCAGCGAATTCCCGATCGAACTATCTATCTCGGCGGCCAAAGTGAAAGGCCGCTGGCATGCCATGGGGGTCATGCGCGACATCACCGAGCGCAAGCGCGCGGAGACGCAACTCAAAAATAGTGAGCAGCGTTATCGCGACATCATCCAGACTTCGATGGACTGTTTCTGGCTCATTGATACCGAGGGGCGCATCCTGGATGTGAATGACGCTTATTGCCAACTGAGCGGCTACACGCGCGAGGAACTGCTGAACATGCGCATCCCGGACGTGGAAGCGCAGGAAACTCCGGAGGTGACGGCGCGGCATATCCATACGATCATGACGCAAGGCTATGCCCGCTTCGAAACACAACATCGGCGCAAGGACGGGCAACTGCTGGACATCGAGGTGAGTGTCATTTACCAGCAGGACACGGAGGGCGGGCATTTCTTCGTCTTTTTGCATGACATTACCGAGCGCAAACAGATTGAGGAGAAAATTCGCAACCTGGCTTTCCATGACACACTGACGCAACTCCCCAACCGCCGCCTGCTGAACGACCGTCTGGCTCAAACCATGGCCGCCAGCAAGCGCAGCGGCCGTTATGGCGCGCTGATGTTCCTCGATTTGGACAACTTCAAACCGCTCAATGATGCGCACGGACATGATACGGGCGATTTGCTCCTGATCGAGGTGGCGCGCCGCATCACCCGTTGCGTGCGTGAAACGGACACCGTCGCGCGTTTCGGCGGCGATGAATTCGTGGTGATGCTCGGCGAGCTTGATGAGGATAAAGCCGCATCCGCCGCGCAAGCCGAAATCGTTGCTGAAAAAATCCGCGCTGCCCTGGCCGAGCCTTACGTGCTGGCCATCCAGCGGGAGGACGGTGCAGAAACCACCGTGGAACACCGTTGCACGTCGAGCATCGGCATGGTGCTGTTCATCAACCACGAAGCCAGCCCGGAAGATATCCTCAAGTGGGCCGATATGGCGATGTACCAGGCGAAAAAGGGCGGGCGCAACCGGGTCCGCTTTTTTGATCAGGCTGCTTCAGAGGCGTGAATACAATTTTGCGCCGGATGCAACCCAACGGTTTAAGGCGCAATTGTCGGGTTGGGTATCCGATGCCATAATCAAACTACTTGACTCGTCGCGCGCAATTCCGTTGACGCGACGTTGTCATTTCGCAGGCTATGTGCTAAAAATACGGACGGCTCAAGGAGCTTTGCAGGAACCGTTGTCGGATGGGCTTCA
>Ga0209000_1001185_pt1 | contig 17851 bp, 10 predicted proteins | sample RifGroD2_FD_183998 | JGI IMG/M metagenome (GOLD analysis project Ga0209000, IMG submission 183998) | Groundwater microbial communities from Rifle, Colorado, USA - Groundwater D2 (SPAdes) (version 2) | ecosystem: Environmental > Aquatic > Deep subsurface > Groundwater | place: Rifle, Colorado...
TTGAGAGTGAAGGAGTAGACCTAAGAAATATATATATAGTTTATTCTTCTGCACTTTCTGAGATTAGATATTATTGTGACAAAGTTATCAATAATGAAGAATTATATCACTTAGATGCTGATGGTATAGAAACGGAAGAAATAGTATTAGATGCTGATGGTAATCAATTTGTAGCAGATGCAATTGTTATTGATGGTATTACGGTTATAGCAGATAATGTTTCTGATGCAGCAATTAATCTTTCTGAAAAAAGAGCTGCTATTAGAGCAGAACTACAAGGAAAAACTTCTGATGAAAAAGAAGTAATGGTTGGTACTGCTGGATTAGAATTTAAAGATCACAATAAGATTAAATCAAATGGTAAATCACTCGTTAGAAACCTCATTACAAATACAGATAAATATGTAGCTATCACTGGTAGAGCAAAAGATAAAAAAGAAATGGTTAAGAATAGTAAAGGAGAAATGGTTCTTACATATATGGGGTATGAAGTTCCTGAATCATGGGATTTTATCCAATATGATGTATATACAGTGATTCATAATATGGCAAATGCCGATGGTGAAATTTATGCTGTAATTGAACAAAAAGATAGGACTGGAAAATACAAACAGAATGAAATTGTAGAAAATCCATCTGTTTCACTTTGGCAAGATGTAATAGATAATAATAAAAATAGAGGAAAGAATGTTGGTATGTCGCAAGGAAGTGTTAATGAAACTGTTAAAAAGAATGAAGAATCGTATAGTCAAATTGCTGGTTATACTGATAGCACTCCTAATTCTACTTTAACTCCTCAAAATACACCAACAATAGACATTTCAAACGTTACCGCAGAATCTTTAATTAAAACACTTGAAAAGATTAAAGAATCTATGCCTCCAACTAAACGTAAAGCAATGAAACCTTTACTTGAAAATGAAGGACTTCCAATTAAATTCACATCAGATTTATCAGTTGAAACGTTACAAAAAATATATGACATTATGATTAAAAACTAATATATGTATAAAATGAGGAATGGTTTTATTATCATTCCTCATTTTCAAAAACATATTGGAGGATAGAGGTATGAAAGAAATATTAAGAAAGTGTAAAATGTGCGATAAACCAAGGGTAAAAACAGTTAATTTAGATACAGAAAAGTTTATCCATTATAAACAGTCATTTTACCATTACAATTGCTTTGTAGAACTTAAAATGAAAGAAGATAAATTAGAACTAAATGAAGCAATAGAACTTGCTGACAAGATGGTTATAAAGACTCGTGAAATAAAAACAATTAACAGTTCAATAGATAGAGATAGACTTACATATTGGTTGTATGAAAATTATGATATAAATGTTTTGTCTCCATTATTCTTTCAAAAGATAAAGCAAATAAATGATGGAACATTTGCAATGAGGATAAATTCACCAATTACTTATTATGACTTATTACAGATATTCAAGAAAATGAAAACATATCTTGATAAAGTTAATAGTCAAAATGAAAGAAAGGGTAAAAAAATAGATGTGATTAGAAGGGTAGACTATGACTTAGCAATTGTAATCAATAATTATGATGAATATTTAAAGTGGAAACAAAAACAAAAAACAGAAGAAGTAGAAAATTCTAAAATAAAAAGTGATATTATATTTAAAAAAGAAATACAGATAAATAATATCACTTCATTAAAAAGAAGAAATGAGAACGAGAATGAAATAAATATTGCTGAAATATTAGATGAAGTTTTTTAAAGAGAGTTGGTGTTACATAATTGGCAGAAATTAAAAATCATAATATCCAAAATGAAACGCTCTTAGTTGGGAGTCTATATAAAAAGCCAGATATTTTTGTAGAGTACGGGCATATAATGCGTCCTAAATATGATTTTTATGACAGTTCGTGCTTGTTTTTTTATAATTGCTTTGAAATGATGTACAAAAACTTTTCACAAGAATTTACAGAAAACAATATCAATATTTACATGTCTCAAGATAAAAAAAGAAATACAGAATACAAAGAGTATGGTGGTTATAAGACTATAGAAAAATTCAAAGGGATAGCAATAACAGATGATTTTAAGAATTACTTTAATATAGTAAAGAAATATTCCCTTGTTCGAGAATATGAGAGAAATGGTTATCCAATTCAAAAAATACTGGAACATAAAAATTTTGAGAAATTTAGTGCAAATGATATTTATAAAATGATTAAAGCAAAAGCTGATACTATTAATACTATAATTAGTGGTGGAGAAGAAAGTATAATATTGGGTAAACAATCTACTAAAAGAATTAAAGATTGGATTAAAAAACCTAGTTTTGGGATTACATTTCCTTGGAACTGTTGGAACCTATTCTTTAGGGGGTTTAGGAAAGGTAAATTAATTGTAGAAGGTATGCTTTCTAACGAAGGTAAATCAAGAAAAATGGTTGCTCTTGCAACGCATATATCTTTGGTAGAAAAAAAAGCTGTACTAATTATGACTAACGAGATGTCAGAAGAGGATATTGAGGCTTGTAAAATTGTAACCGTTATTAATGATCCAGTACATAAGTTAAATTTTGATTTTGACTTAAATAAAACAGAAGAAGAGATTGTTCTTGGAAGATATAGAAGTGATTTAACTAACAAATTTATAATTAGAGAAATTGACGAAAATGAAAATCCCTTATTAACTGACGAAGAGTATGAGAAAAAATTATATGATGAATCGACAGAGTATAGAAATACACTTGTGGTTGCAGAGTGGATTGAACAAAATACTAAAATATATTTTATGGAAATGAGAGAATATGCAGACTATGATTTAGAAATGGAAATAAGAAAACATGTTTTATCAAAGAATGTAGAATATGTAATGTATGATACTTTAAAAGGTTTTAGGACTGATGGTTGGGAGGTAATAAAACAAACTGCAACTAGATTGGAAGAATTAGCAAAAGAGTTGATGATAGGTATATATGCTAATTTTCAACTCACAGATGATTCAGTATACATAGAGGTATTTGATTTAAATAGTATGAATTTGGCGAACTGTAAACAGATATTTCATGTATTGGATTATTTAGTCTTAGGTAAAAGATTGTTTAGAGATGATTATGATAAATATTCTATAATTGATGATTGGGGAGGAGAAGTGCCTTTAGATATCACTAAGACATATTATGGTCATAGGTTTGCTAAAAGTAGAACTGGTGGTAAGGGTAAGGTTACAGTATGTGAAGTTGACCTAGATAGGAATACATGGATTGAAGTTGGATTATTAATAAAGAAGGGAAATAAAAATGGTGACTCAAAACCAAAACAAAGATTAGGGGCTTAAACTTATGGAGGTAAAAGAATTATTCAGTAAGATTATTAAAGGTAATGATACAGAAAAAATACTAAAAAGTCTTGGTATGCATCATATTGAAGAAAAAGATGAATATTTTACATTTGGTTTTCCAGATGGAGACGCTAAAAAGGCTGTAATTTATAAAGATAATCTTTGGGTAAATGCTTATACTAGAGACATTTCAGATAAATACGGTTACACAAATATCATTTCACTTACATCTTTTATTAAAAAACAATATTTTTCACAAAGTATAAAGTGGATATGTGATACTTGTTCGTATAATTATTACGAAGAACCAAAAAATAAAACAGAAATGATTAAATTTCTTGATTATATTTACGAACAAACAAATGGTTCAAATAAGAGTGATGAAGATGAAGTAATAAATCTAAAACCAATAAATGAAGAAATATTACAATATTATGGGAATTATGCCAATGAATTATTTCTTAAAGATAATATAGACTTGCAAACTCAAATTGATTTTGGTTTTGGTTACGATTTAGAAACTCATTCTATTACTATCCCAATAAGAGATGAATTAAATACGTTAGTTGGGGTAAAAGCAAGATTATATAAAACTTCAGAAGAATTGGAAGCATGGGAAAGTAAGTATTTTTATATAGTTCCGTGCGCAAAATCTAAAATATTATTCGGTTTAAATAAGACTATACCATACATAAAAAGAGAAGGTTATGTAATTATTGCGGAATCAGAAAAGGGCGTTGCTCAATTATGGTCATATGGAATAAGAAATGTTGTTAGTATTGGTTCACATACAATTTCTAAGTATCAAGCAAAAAAACTAACACATTTAGGAGTAGATTTAGTTTTTGCTTATGATAAAGATGTTATGTTTAAGGATGATAAGTTTAATAAGGAACATTATGAAAAAGAATGTAATAAATTTATAGAAAATCAAATAATTTATTGTCTGATTGACGAAGACGGAATATTAGGAGAAAAAGAATCACCAACCGATAATAAAGAAAAATTCAAACTACTGTTTGAAAATAAAAGGATATTGAGAGGAATTAAATAAATGAAATATAAGATTATTGGAAAAAATAATTATAATGCTACGAACTTATTGTACGAGATACTTAATAATAGAGGAGTAAAGGATGTAGAGAAGTTTTTAAATATTGATGATAGTATAGTTACAAATCCATTGAGTTTTAAAAATATGGATATTGCTGTAAAATGTTTGTTAAAACACTTGGAAAAAGAGTCTAATATATTAATTATCTGTGACGCAGATTGCGATGGCCTTACATCTTCTACGTTACTATATAATTATATAAAGGAAATATATCCAAATGCTAATCTGCAATTTCAAAACCATATTAAAAAGACACATGGCATTATGTTAGATGATCTGAAAGATATTTTACCAACAATTCAATTACTAATATTACCAGATGCTTCTAGCGAACAATTTAAAGAACATAAAATTGTAAAAGATATGGGAATAGATATTATTATTTTAGACCATCATAGTGTAAAAGATTACAGTACAAATGCTATTGTTGTGAATAATCAGTTATCCAAGATTTCAACTAATTTATCAGGTGTCGGCATTACTTACAAGTTCTGTAAAGCATTAGATGAAGAACTATGGGAAGATAAAGCTGATAAATATTTAGACTTAGTAGCAGTTGGGATGCTTGCAGATTATATGGATACTAAAGATTTAGAGGTACAATATTATGTTCGTAAAGGGTTAAGTAATATAAAAAGTTATGCTCTAAAAGCACTAATTGAAGCACAAGATTTTTCTTTAAAAGGAGAATTAAATCCTATAGCAATAGCGTTTTATATTGCTCCACTTATTAACTCTGTATATAGATTAGGAAAAATAGAAGATAAAGATATGATGTTTAAATCATTTGCAAATATAGATACTGAAGATATATATATATATAAACCAACAAGGGGTAATAAAAAAGGAGAAGAAATCGAAGAATCAATTCATCAACAATCTGCTCGAATGTGTGTTAGTTATAATGGTAAAAGAAAAAGATTATCAGAAAAATTAATCAAACCAGTTGAAGACCAAATTAACTTAGATAATAAAATAATATGTGTAAAAGTTGACAAAGAAGAGTCGGAAGGTATGTCTGGACTGTTAGCAAATTCATTATTGGGGAAATACCAAAAACCTTCAATTGTATATTCTATAAATGAAAAGAATGAGATTAGAGGCAGTATGAGAGCCAATACAGGTGACTTTAAAGATAAATTACAAAAAACAGGATTGTTTGTTTTTGTTGCAGGGCATCAGGACGCAGCAGGTATACAAATCAAAGAAGATTGTCTAGAAGAAATTGATTCCAAACTTAATGATTTTTTTATCAATGAAACTTTTGAAAAAGTTTATAGTGTTGATTTTAAAGTACCATTCGAAGAAATGTCATTTGAGTTTATAAAAGATATTTGCGACTTAAAATATATCTACAGTACAAATATTCAAGAACCTTTAATTTATATAGAGAATGTCAAAGTACGTACACAGGATATTAAATTACAAGGTGAGAAAAAAAATACTATAAAAATAGAAACAGATGAAGTTGATTTTATTAAATTTAAAAGTAATGAAGAAGTATATAGTAATATGGTTGATTGGAAAAGTGAAGTTATATTAAATATCGTAGGCAGAGCTAGTATTAATGAATATAATGGAAAACTTACAGGACAAATTTTTGTTGATGAATGGGAAGTATTAGATTAATTAACTTAATAATAAATAATTTTTAGGAAGTGATTATTTGATAAGGCTAGAATTTAGAACAGATTTACATTGTCATAGTTACTATTCACTGTTAGATGGTCTACCAAGTCCTACAGATATTATTAAAAATGCAGTCAGTAAGGGCATGAAAAGTATTGCCCTTACTGACCACGGATTTCTAGGTGGTATGGCAGAATTTTTCTTACAAGCAAAGAAAAATAATATTAAACCTATTTATGGTGTGGAAGTATATGAAACGTCTGACACTTCAAATAAGGATAAGGATAATAGGTATTATCATCTACTTGTTTTATGTAAGAATAATAATGCAATGAAAGAACTTAATAAAGTAGTAAAAAGATCAACACAAGAAGAGAACTTTTACTATAAACCAAGAATTGAAATTGACTGGCTTATACCATTTGCAGACGATCTAGTAATTTGTACAGCATGTTTAAATGGAAGAATAAATAAAATAAACAAAGAAGAAAAGATTAAGTTTATTAATAAAATGAAATCTATTTTTAAAAGCTTTTATATAGAATTGCAAAGTCATGAAACTGAAGACCAAATTACATGCAATAAAGAGTTGTTAGAAGTTTCAAAATTAACAAATACTCCTATAGTTATTACAACTGACGCTCATATGCTTAACGAAGAAGATTTAGAATTGCATGGCAGATTTAAGTCCATAGTAATGAATAGCAAAAAAACACCTGATGAAATAGGTGAGGCATATAGAGATTGCTATATACAAACCGCAGATGATATTTACAAGAAAATGTCCTACTTTCCAGATGAAGTGATTAATGATGGTATAACTAATAGTAATTTAATTGCTGATATGTGTAATGTTGAGATGGATTTCTATAATATAAAATTTCCAGTAATTGATATACCAACTCAATATAAAAATATTAGAGAATTTATTCAGGCAAGAGTTGATGAAGGTTGGCAAGAAAGAGAATATTATTTAGAAACTAAAGAGAGGCAACAAAAAGCAAGAGATAGAATTAAGTACGAATTAGATGTTATTGAAAGTAAAGGGTATTTGGATTATTTTGCAATTGTTGATGATTTCTTAAAATATAATAAAGAGCAAGGATATTTGCCACCAAAGGGAAGAGGGTCTGCTGGTGGTAGTAGTGTAGCTTACTTTATGATGATTCATGATATTGACCCATTGGATTATGATTTATTGTTCGAAAGATTCCTTAACCCAGATCCAAAAGATACTCATATCCCTGATATTGATATAGATTTCTGTCATACAGTTAGACAAGATGTAGTAGATTATTGTATAAGGAAGTATGGTAGCAGTCAAGTTTGTAATATTGGACTTTATTCATATATGAAGGCAAAAACTGCAATTAAAGATGTTGGAAAATCTTTGGAAGTTCCATTTTTTGCTACAAATGAAATTTCCAAAACATTATCCGATGATACAAAACTATCAGAATATATAGAAGAAGGTAAACATCAAAAATGGATTGATAAATATAGTAAATTTCAAGTCAAAGAGATGTTTGAAATTGGTGCAAAACTACAAGGAATACCAAAGAGTTTCGGAAGTCATCCTTCTGGAAAAATTATATCAAATATGGTTCTTGAAGAAGCAATGGGAATGTCAGTTATTGATGGCGAAAATGTATGTATGTATGACATGCACTATGTTGAAGATTTAGGATTTATTAAATTTGACTTCCTTGGATTAAAAACTAATACAACTATTTATGATACATTAAAATTAATTGGTAAAGACGCTAAATTTATCGAAACATCAAGATTAGATTTTAATGATGATAAAGTTTATGAACAATTCAGACTAGGCAATACTTCTGGCATATTTCAATTTAGTTCATACAGTATGAGAGAAGTATTGTCTAAAATGAAAGTGGACTGTATAGAGGATTTAATTGCTGCTAACGCCTTATTTAGACCAGGGGCAATGGACTACATTGACGCATTTTGCCACAATAAGCAATGTCCAGAAGATATTAAATATGTTAACGACAGTCTTAGTGATATTCTTAAAGTTACTTATGGTCAGTTAGTATATCAGGAACAAATGATGGCTGTTGGTAAAATGGCTAATGTTCCTTCTGTAGACGATTTACGCCGTGCATGCGGTAAAAAGAATAAAGAGTTAATGGCAGAACAAGAAGTTTTCTTAAAAGAAGGATTAATTGAAAAAGGTTGGAAGCAGAAAGAAGTAGATATTATTTGGGATCAGATGGTAAAATTTGGATCTTACGCCTTCAATAAATCGCATTCTGCCAGTTATGCCATAATTGCCTATATTACCATGTATTTAAAAGTATATTATCCTGCAGAATTTATGACATCATTACTTAATGCGTATAGCAATGACAACCAATTAACTAGTAAGTATATAGCTGAAGCACAAAGAATGGGCCTAAAAGTTAAAACGCCAAATATTAATAAATCTGAAAAAAACTTTTCAGTAGATGATGGTTCTATACTTTTTGGACTCAAAAATCTTAAAGATTGTGGAGAAGTATTTGTAACTAAATTGCTAGAAGAGAGAAGTAAAGAACCTTTTAAAAACTTTACAGATTTTTATACAAGATCAAAACCAGATAAACCATCTGTTGTTTCACTTATTAAAGCAGGAGCATTTGGTGTAAAAAACAGAGAACAATTCTTATTGAAATTTATAGAATCTCTATTTGAAACAAAAGAATATTCTCCTGTGCAATCGCCACCAACTCTTAAAGTATTAAAAGAGCAATGGGGGATAGAAGCAAATAATAAAGAAGATAGGTTAAAGTATTACAATGCTAAACGTAAAATATTGTTTGATGAAGAACAAATCGTAAAGCACGAAAATCATATTTCTGAGTTAAAGGAAAAATATATGAGTAATCCAGAAATGTGGGAATATGATGTCATGTCAATGTTCATTACATATAACCCATTAGAAAAATATAATAAATATATAACTCCTTTTGAAGATATTGATGAAGGTAAGGAATCAGTCTTAGTTGGAGTAATAGCAAGTGTTCAGAAAAAAATGGATAAACATAAGAAGCAATTCGCTTTTTTAGAAATTTATCAAAATGGAGATTTAATTGAAGTTATATGTTGGCATACACAATTCAAAGATTGTGTAAATGAGTTGGTAAGAGGGAGGGTAGTAGTTATTTTAGGTAAAAAAAGTGAAGGGAAGGTTGTTCTAAAGGAAATAATTTCATTAGAACAATGGAAGAATAGGAGAGAAATTAAAGAATGATAGAATTAGAAGTATCTAAAGACTTAGAAGAAAATAAACCTGATTTAGATAAGGTATATGAATTTTTAGCAACTGTTACATACTCTATATATTACGACCAACAAAGAAGTTTTGGTATATATGAGTTTACTACAGATAGTAAATTGCCATATACTAATGATTATTTATATAAAGATAAACATAGATATTTAGGATGTCTAAGTGGAAATATGCAAGAATTATACTGTGAAACAGATTATAAAGTTAATGCTAAAATAAAATATAATAAGAAATATAAGAAATATGATTATTCAATTGAAAGTATTACTAGTGAGCAACCTAAAACATTAAGTGAACAAAGAAAATTTCTAGAGGTTTTATGTACTAAACGACAAGCAGATATAATACTTGAATATTATCCAAACATTATTGAAGACGTAATGACAGGTAAAATTATAGACACTTCTAAGTTTAAAGGTATTGGAGATAAAACTTTTCAACCAATTAAAGATAAGATACTAGAGAATTATATTATTCAAGATATTATTGTTTTACTAAGACCTTTGGGTGTGACATTTAATACGATTAAAAAAATGTTAGGTATTGAAGATAATCCATCATTACTTAAACAAAAAATAATGGAAAATCCTTATATACTTACATCTGTTCATGGTTTAGGTTTTAAAAAGGTAGATGATTTAGCTTTAAAACTTGCTCCAGAATTAAGATCAAGTATGCAAAGACTTAAAGCATTCTTATTCTATACTTTTAAAGAAATTGCAAGTTCCGAAGGCCATACTTGGATCAATAAAAGGGATTTAGTAGGGTATGTAAGGAAAGATTTGAGAGAATGTATTGATATTTATAAAGATTTCATCGAACAAGAGACTGAATATCCATCATTACTTTACATTTATGATGAGAAAATTGGACTATTAAAGTATTATAATACTGCTAAAAATATTGTAGAACGTCTATTTTGGTTAGATGGTTTAGAAAGTATGATAGAACCTTTTACAGAACAAGAAATGGATGATTCTATTGCTCAAACTGAAAAAGAGTTAGGTTTTGAATTTACTTTAGAACAAAGAAATGCTATTAAAAGTATTAATGAACATAATGTAGTGATTGTAACCTCTCCTGCCGGAGCCGGAAAGAGTACAACAATTAAAGGAATTTTTGATCTACTAACAAGGGCGAAAATTAAAGACAAATTTATAAGTAGCGAATATAACCAAATACATTCAGAAGATATAATGGGGAAAGATGAATTTTCTACTAGTAACGAATTATGTCAAGGTTCTTATGGAGATATTTCTGTAATTGATGATCGTTCGGTTGTAAAAATTGGTCAATCAGCATTGTCTGCAAAAGCAGCAAAAAGAATGAAAGAGGCATCTGGTGGACAAGAAGCTATGACTATGCATAGAATATTAGGTTTTGGTGGGAATAATGGAGATGGAGGTAAAGGAGGATTTGCTTTTAAAAAAGATTTCCCAATGAAGTATCATGTGAATGTTTTAGACGAGGTAAGTTTAGTAAATAAATCTTTAATTAATAGTTATATAAATGCAATTAGACCACATAGCAAATTAGTATTGATTTTTGACTTTGCTCAATTGCCACCAATCGGATCAGGAGATTTTACAAGGGATATTTTAAAAAGTAAATTATGTATTAATAAATTTACTAAAGTTCATAGGCAAGGTGAAAAAAGTGGTATATTAATGGATGCTAATAAAATAAGAGTTGGTACTAATCCCATTGAAAAATTAGAAAAGAAAATAGTTCATGGAGAACTAAGAGATATGTTTTATAGATTTGAAACAGACAAAGAAAAAATGAGAGATATGGCAATTGAAGCATATTTAAAATCTGTAGAAGACGTTGGATTAGAGGAAGCAGTTATTATTACTCCAAGAAAACGTAAATGTATTAATAGTGCTACTGAGTTAAATAAAATTATACAAGATAAATTGATACCTGATGGTGTAAAAAGTTTAACAAGATGGAAAGATGGGGAACAATGCATTTTTAAACTTGGTGCAAAGGTAATGCAAAAGAAAAATAATTATGATAAAGATAAAATGGTTTTTAATGGTGATGAGGGTTATATAACCGACATTAATAAAAATGGTTTTACTATAAGTTTTACTCTTGAAAATGGCAAAAGAGATGTTCTTTATGCTAATAGCGAATTAGATCAGGTAGAATTATCGTATGCTAACACAATTCACTCTGTCCAAGGATCGCAGTTCCATTCAGTAATTTGCGTCTTTGATTCTAGTAGTTATATAATGTTAAATCGTAAGATTTTATATACCGCAATTACAAGAGCAAGAAAGAAATGTATGCTCATTAGTGAACCAAGGGCTTTTAAAGTTTGCTTAGACGATGAAAATAATAAACCAAGAAACACCTTTCTGAGTGAGATGTTTGAGGTATATAATGAAGAAAGGGAGTAAATTGCCATTCATTAATAGGACATGTGAAGTTTGTGGAAAAGATAAAGAATCTGGTTATAAGGTAAATTTTTGTAAAAAGATAAATATGTATTTGTGTAATAAACATTACCAACAAATAAAATTATATGGGACAATAAAACAAAGAACTAGAAAAGATTTAAATGAGATAGTTATATACGATACATATGCTGAAATTATTTTGTACGACTTGAAAAATGAAGAAAAGTGTAGGGCAATAATTGATATTGAAGATATTGATAAAGTAAAAAATTATAAATGGTCTGAAATGGGAAGTGGGTATGCTACTGCCACATATTACAAAGGAGATATGAAAACTGGAATATTATTGCACAGATTAATAATGGGATTAGACGACGAAAAAGATTATGATCATAAAGATGGCAATAGAAAAGACTGCCGTAAACAAAATCTTAGACCTGCAAGTAGTTTAGAAAATGCTAAAAATAGATTAAGGCAAAATACTAATACTTCTGGTTTTATAGGTGTATCTTGGAGTAAGGTAAAAGATATGTGGAGAAGTTATATCCAAGTGGATTATAAACAAAAGCATTTAGGTTATTTCGATTCTATTCGGGACGCAACATTTGAAAGAATTAAAGCAGAAATGAAATATTATAAGGAATATAGAAACTTGTATAATGAAAATGAATATATAGAAGTTTACGGAGAAGAAGATATTGTTAACCTAAAGCAAGAATTGCTACTATCTTAAACCAATAAATAAAATTCCTTGACTTACTATTCCCCACATGCTATAATATTCACAGGAAGCAAACATATCTCTAAAATAAAATCTAATCAATAAAAAGAAGGTGGAAATCATGTAAACACACATAATATCTACTCCTACCCTAAAATACACAATAAGGAGAATCTACACATGACTGAAAAAATAATTGTATTATCAGAAAAAGAAAAAGCTAGACAAAGAATTAATGTCTTTCATGGATCGGCAAATAATTTCATAAACATGATAAAAGAATTAGTCGGCAATAGTTTTGATGTATTCAACCAAAACAAATTAAATTATATTAAAATCATATTACATAATGAAAATAAAATAGAATATATCGATTCAGGAGCAGGTATCCCAATTGAAGGGACTGCTAGTGATGGTAGTCCTAACTATCAAGCCATATTTGAAAAAGATTTTGCTGGAAGTAGATATGATAATACAGAAACTACGATTGGACAAAATGGAATATTTTTATACACATTAACAATGACATCAGAAGATATAGAATATTATATATCTAGACCAAATGGAAACTTATATAATATAAAATATCATAAAGGAGATAAAATATCAGAATTAAAAGTCATAGGTAAAGAAGAAAATACTTATTCAAGAATAATATTTTCCCTTGATAGAGAAGTATGGAATAATCCTAAATTCACATTTGAAGAAATATGTAATATAGCACAAACTCAGTCTTCACTATGCAATGTAAAAATTATAGTAGAAGATAAAGAAAAAAGTTTAATAAATGAATTTTATTATAAAAATGGGATATTAGATTATTTCAATGAAATGACTCAAGACAAAGATATTATCACTAATCAAATAAGAATTACTCAAACTAAAAAAGTAACAATTGATAAAGTCATAAAAGGAGAAACTAAGAAAATTGAAGATACCGTTTCTGCTGATTTGATATTTAGTTATTCAAATGATTCTAATAATGACTTTAAAAAGGATTTTCTAAACACTGCTGATTTAATATCATATGGAACAATCCAAGATGGTATATATACTGGATTAAAAAATAGTGTAAATAAATGGCTAAAGGATAATGGCAAATACATTAAAAATGAAAAACAAATTTCTACTGATGATATATCTACAGGATTAAATTACATCTGCAATGTTTCAAGTTATTATGTAGAATATGATAATCAAATCAAGCAGAGGACATCAGTAAAATATTATAAAACCACAATGCAGGAAATAATAGAAGAGTATATGGAAATTTATTTCATAGAAAATAAAGAAGAAAGTGAAAAATTAACTAATGCGATCCTCTTAAATAAAAGAATTCGTGAAAAATCTGAAATCAACAGAAAAAACATCAAGAAAGAATTAGAAGAAAAAATAACTAATCAAACAAATAGACCATTAAAATTTGAACCATGTGAAAGCACAAACCCTTCCGAGATTAAATTCACATTAATTGAAGGTGATTCTAGTTTAGGTAGTGTTAAATTAGCAAGAAATTCTTATGATACTAGTATATTACCATTAAAGGGTAAACCTATAAATCCTTTTAAAAGCAAACTAGATAAATTATTAAACAATGAAGAAATTAAAACTATTTATAAGATATTAGGTTGTGGTATGGAATACAAGGGGCATTCTATAAAAGGAATTCCCAAATTTAACATTGATAATTTACAAGTAAATAGAATCCAAATTGCTACAGATTTTGACTATGACGGATATCACATTCAATCATTGTTAATAGGAGTATTCTATACTTTATCTCCAGAATTATTAAGGCAAGGAAAAATTTATATTCTTTACACTCCTTTGTATGTCATAAAAATAAATAAAAAAATAAAGTACAAAAATGAAACTACAGACACTATATTAGCTTATAGTGAACAAGAAAAAAGTGAAATAGTCACAAAACTAAATGAAGATAATATTACATTTAAAGCAAAAAGGTTTAAAGGACTTGGTGGTTTATCAGTCCCAATCATGTCAAAAGCTCTAAGTGAAGAACATATAATTCTAAAACAGTTAACTATGGACGATGTTGAAGAAAGTAAAAAGTGGCTAGAGTTATTTTTATCAGAAGAAAAATTAATGGACAGAAAAGAATATATTGAAATCAATGGCAATAAATATTTTGATTATTCTTTGTTTGAATAGAGGAGTGTTGTAATTGGCAGATATCACAACCATAGAATCAGGAATACATACAAGAGAATCATATATGCAATATGCTATGAGCACAATCTTAGATAGGGCATTACCTGATATTAGAGATGGATTTAAACCAGTACATAGAAGAATACTTTATTCTATGTATGAATCTAAAATAATATACAATAATGATATGGCTAAAACAACTGAACCTGTAGCTGAAACAATGAAAATACATCATCATGGGGATACTTCAATTTCAGAAGCAATTGCTTTAATGACAGAGCAAAACGAATCTTTACTGCATCCATACATTGATGGAGAAGGAACATTTGGCAAAGTATATTTAAAATGTAACCCTTCAGCAGCGAGATACACCTCTTGTAGATTAAATAAATTCTCAGAAGAGTTTTTTAAAGACTTAAACAGTGGTGTAATTAAGTTAATTGGAGAAGATAAAAAACATTTACAACCAATTGTTTTGAGTGCTAGTTTTCCTAATATTCTTATAAAAAATAATGAAGGAATTGCATGTGGAATAGCTTGTAATTTCCCCAGTTTTAACTTAATAGAAGTATGTAACACAACAACTGCTTATATCAAAGATAAAGACATTAATTTACTTGATACATTGAAAGCTATGGATTTTTCTACTGGAGAAGAATTGATATTTGATGAGAGTGAACTAAATAAAATATACGATACAGGTAGAGGGTCTATTTTATTAAGGTCGAAATACACTTATGATAAAGAAAATAATCGCATAAATATATATAAAATACCATATAGTACAACTGCTGACGCTATTAAAGCAAAAATAACTGAATTAATGAAAAAAGATGCTAATTTCAAAGATATTTTAGACATAAAAGATTTGACTGGATTTAATAAAAAAACACAAAAAGAGGAACTAAAAATAACTATTGATATAAAGAAAAATACAGATGTTAATCTGCTAATGAAAAAGTTATTTAAAAAAACTCCATTACAATCATCATTTTCTGCAAATATGAATTGTTTAGTTGATTTTGTACCTAAAGTATTAGGCGTAAAGCAAATACTTGACGAATGGCTTAACTTTAGGACAGAATGTATAACTAAAGGATTACAATATAATATTAATAAACTGTCAGATAAACTATACATACTTAAAGGATTTGAAACTGTTTTACTAAATGTAGATAATGTAATTGATATTGTTCAAAATTCAAAAAATGATGATATGATCATAAGTAAATTAATGTCCAATTTAAATGTAGACAAAGAACAGGCAGAAAATATTGCTAATATTACATTGAGAAATATTAACAAAGAATATATTCTTAATAAAATTAAAGATATTCCGAGTTTAGAGCAAGATATTGATGATTTAAAATACAAACACGACAATAAAGAAGAAATCAATAAAATTATTATTGAAGACTTAGAAAGGATTAAGAAAACATATGGTATTCCTCGTAAAACTCAAATAATTTATGATGATCTAACAGAAGATGTGTCTGAGGATATATTAATCGAAGATTACAATATCAGATATTATCTAACTAATGATGGTTATTTAAAGAAAATTCCCTTGACTTCATTAAGAGGAGTTTCTGAGCAAAAACTAAAAGAAAATGATTTTGTATTACAAGAATTAGATACTCTGAATAAATCTGATCTAATTTTATTTTCTAATAAACAAGTAGCATATAAATTAAAATCACATGAATTACCTGACACAAAAATATCTAATCAAGGTGAATATCTAGCCAATCTCATTAATTTAGATAAAGATGAAAAAATTATCTATGCCATTTCTACTACTGACTATAAAGGTAATATTTTGATTGCTTTTAAAAATGGTAAGATAGCAAAAATTGATTTATCTTCCTATTTAACAAAAACAAATAGAAGTAAATTAATTAATGCATATAGCGCGGATAGTGAAATGGTAAATATAATGTACTTAGAAAAAGATATTGACTTATTATGCAAAAGTAGTATTGGTAAGATACTAATTATTAATACAGATCAGATTGCAGTAAAATCAAGTAAAATGTCAATAGGAGTAAGTGTATTGAAAAGCAAAAGTGAAAGTTATATGGATTTATGTGTAGATTTGGATAAGGTTGAGGGATTAGAGGTTGTTGATTATTACAAAGGGAATGTTAATTCCATTGGGAATTATTTGAAAAAGAGTGACAGTATTGAGATTGTATAAATTGTAAAATAAAATTATTTGACTTATTGTTACCGATATGTTATTATTAATACAAGCGAAAGGAGGTGAAAATAAAAATGAATCCAACAAAAGTTATTAATCGTATCGACGGTCAATGGACTCAATGTTCTTCACAAGAATACAACTCCAAAGACACAGCAAATTTCATGTTCTGTCAAAACAATGACACAAAAACAACTACATACTTCAAAAAGATTGGCTAATAGTCATAATTATTAATCACAAATCATAAAATAAATAGCAAGAATTTAATCACGTAAATTATTAGAATCACTAATCAAATTCTTGCTACAACAAAAGGATGTGAATTAAAATATTTTCTCACCTAAGAAGCTTAAAAACAGGTATCCACAATCTTATCAAATGGCATAAAGTTATCTACAATGATCGTGATTGGGATCACTACTATATCTACTCCATATTACATAAAAAATTCAACAATATGGAAAAATTCTTCAATAGTGATAAAGCATGGACTGCTAAATCAGAAGGAATTGCAGAACAAATTCATGAAATTAAATTATTATGTGAAAGATTAATGAATGATAATTATTTAGAGGAAGCGTTAAAACCATTTGAAGAAAAATATGGAGATGTAGAGTTATTTAAAATTGTTGATCATAAAATTGAGCATAATGTGGATGAAGAAACTGTTTTAGAGTATAGAAAATGTGGAAAATTAGCAAATAGGAATAGAGAAGATGATAAAAATAAACTATTCGATTTGCTAAAATTAAATATTGAGAATTTTTGGGACTGAGAGAAGGTGAATTAAGATGAAAATTTTAATTGATGCTATGGATGGAACAAAGTGGTTAGAGGTAAGTAAAGAAGAATATGAGTTAAATTATACAGATTTAATTAATTTTATGCATTGTTTTAATCAGGACAGTGGTAAAATTGGATATTATCGCAAAGAGATAATAGTTGAATTTGGTAAAGAATGGTTTGAAAATAATCATATTAAAAATGAAAGGATGGAAGAT
>Ga0209000_1001189_pt1 | contig 17833 bp, 9 predicted proteins | sample RifGroD2_FD_183998 | JGI IMG/M metagenome (GOLD analysis project Ga0209000, IMG submission 183998) | Groundwater microbial communities from Rifle, Colorado, USA - Groundwater D2 (SPAdes) (version 2) | ecosystem: Environmental > Aquatic > Deep subsurface > Groundwater | place: Rifle, Colorado...
AAATATCGCGGCAAAGGCATAGCTGCAAGCTGCATAGAACCCAAAAGCACGAACGCAAATACAATAGACAGCCGCCCCCAACTGAACCCGGATTCGAGCCAGAATGCCGATTTTATACGGGAAAGCCCGCGTTTCAGGATATCCATATTACTAAGCCCTTTCCTAAACATCTTCCGTCCGAAGTCTCCGCACCCGCCCATATTAGACGCGGTTCCCTGCATTTAAATTCAATATGGCAAACAATCATAATTTTAGTCACGCCATGAAAGGGGTTATACGCGGGAGTAGTCATCCGGACGGCTTCGATACTCTTCTCAGAGCGCACTTCACCTGATAATAATTCAAACCCCGGTCAATCACTAAATTGACCGGGATATTTTAAAGCAGAGTTATACAGAGGTTATTTAATTGGCGGGTAATCGTCACGCAGGCCGCACAGGATCTCCGCCACAATAACAGGGATTATTGTAATTTCAAATGGTTTTGGCACATATGCCGAAACGCCGTAGTTAAGAGCCTCTTGGCAGCTTACAAGCTCACACCCCGTACACATAATGATCTTGATGTGCCGGGTCTTTGGATGCTCCCGCAAAAGGCGGCAGAATTCTTCGCCTCCACTCCGCATCGGCATATACATGCGAGCTATCACAAGGTCGGCCTGCAGCTCCAGCGCCATTTTAAAAGTTTCATCTGCCCGCTCCGGCGAGAAATATATATTTTTAAACCCCACAGCGCGGAAAATAGAATCATAGCACCAAGTCAGCTGCGAGTCCTGCTCCGCGATAATTATTTTCTTATTAAGCAGCGCGGGCGAGAAAAAAGACGCTTTTTCAGCGGCAGCAGTAGGACTGGCTTCCTTGCCGGAAGCCAAACGGCGCAGCCCTCTTTTAACAGATTCGCGTGTGATTGTTAGTTTCAACCAGGATCGCAACGCCCCCACCAACGGCCCCTGGCAACTTTCAAGACCCTCAATGGGCGTCTCCACCTGGGGAGGGCTGAAGTGTCCTTTTTCATAGCGGCAGCTAAAGCTCTTCCCCACATCGGCGTCATTTCCCAACTTCACACCGCCGGGGGAAGCGCCCAGCAGCTTTTTAGTAAATATGCAATCGTCGGTGACTTCGCAGCGGAAAAATAACCCGGCGCTTTCAACCCACAAAAGCGCCGGCAGCCCGGCGTTGGCCGCCTTTATGAACATAGCCCGGTCACCCGCGCAGTGCAGGAGGTCGTTCATCACCGGGCCGTTTCCGTTTTCAGTGTCTTTTTCAGCCATATAAATACCCTGAATAATCTCCACCACCGGAACAAGCCGGGATCGGGCACTCACGCTACGACAAGGCGCTTCTTTGAAGCATCCCGTCCTTTGCGACAAACCTTATCGGGGAATTCAGCAATTGGCGGATCACGCCCGTCTCGCGCGCAAGCCTTAGCGTTTCCGCGTCAGGCTCCCCGCCCTGAGCACGGCATTCTATCCGCACCTCCTTTCCGGTCGGGATCAGCCATTTCTTCACTTTACCAGGATACATTTCCCATTGGTTCATGCCGTATGGCGCGAGAGTTTGTTTAATCGCCCTCACGAAGGCGGCATCCAGTTCGACCGGAGCTTTTGCCAGAAGCCGTTCCTCAAGGGCGTCCCAAACCATGAACAGTGAATACATCATATCTTCGCGTAAATTCTTCGTGGCCTCCCGCACCTCCAGTATCAGCTCGTCACAGTCGGCGGAGGAGTTGAACTCCACATCCGGCATCAGCCAAGAGAACAAATTCGTGCCCGTCTCCAGGGCGGCCGCAACAGGATAATTATCGGTCCGCCGCCCAGCCTTACAAGCCTTCCTCACGGCCTCAAAAGCCGCACAGGTCGAAACCGTAGCCCACATCTCCGCCATTTTCATCGCCCTTTTTATATCATAACCCGGCCGGCTTTCATACCAGGAAAAAGGCCGCAAATACTCCGGCGCAAATTTATCCAGGCGCAACAAGTGAAGGAAATAGTCGAACTTGTCATCCATATCTAAGGACATCTCTTTAATCTCGTCTTCACATCTTAAGTATTCCAGGGTACATATCAACTGAGACCACGCCAGGGACGGCTTCCCACCTCCGGAAGGGCTGTCTGTAGTAGTATCCGTCATAAAGAACAGCGCCTTATCCAGCAGTAGATGGCCAGGCGTCAAAGGATTGATCTGCTTCACGAACCGCCTGTGAGGAAGCCACACCTTGTCGAACAAAGTGCAAAGAACGAACCTCTCGGCATCGTCAAAAGGCCAGATGGAGGCGGAAAAAATAACATCCCCCCTCCCCGGCGCCATATATTCGTTAGTCATAACAGTGCCCTCTCGCGGAAATCCCATAATGCTCGCCTATTCCCACCCCTATTAGACGCAATTTCCTTTAAAATAATTCAGCGGCCCAGAAAAAGTCCCGGGCAATTCAGAATTGACCGGGACCTCTTCCAAACAAAACAATAAACTTTGGATATTTATGACAAACAACCAGTCTTAGTACACGAAGATTTCAGGATACCTACTAAGGTGTCAAGTAATATTTCGCAATATTTTCAGTATAGACAGTATCATCACTAATATCAATGCTGTCTATATTCACTTAAATACAACTCAAAGCGAGTATTTAGCGATCAAATAAAATATCTACAAGTGTAAGCCCGGCAGAAGTTTTGGGATCAGTCCCCTTTCCCGCAAGTGTTAATACCGCCTCCCCACCCTCCTTAAATGTATGTCTCGTTTTATGTTCAATAACGATCTTATCGGGAATTGCCGACTGCGCATTCTGGACAGTCACATTTGCTCCGGCGGATTGTGACTTTTCAGCCTCGACCTTGTTTTTGTTTTCCTCAAGAATGATCAGTTTTTGCCAACGTTCTGCCGATGCCACATCCCCTGCATTAATACTATGCACATATTGCTTCTTCAAGCGCATAAGCAAAGGATTACTTAAATCTTGCATTGCCTTGAGCTTATTTAAACGACGCAAATATTTAGACGGCAACTCACTGGCATCCACTTCGCCCAACACCTCAATCCACTCCAATCTTAAGTCATTGGCATCTTCATATTTACCATTATTAATCAAATTTGCGAATGCATTGTAATATTTATTGTCTAGTTCTTCGATTTTGCCTACTTTTATACCGATTTCCAATCGCTTCGCTTCGGACTTTTCCCGAGCTTCCTCACTGCGCAATTGATCAATTAGATCAGGGAAGTTGGAAAGAAGTATTGACCCTCTATCCGCATCACCCCCGCGCCATTCATCTAATTCCACACTAACCCAGCCCGGCAATCCGATATGAGGTGTCACCCGAGAAGGCCAAGCAGATTCTTTACACTCAGAATAATTATTAGAGTTTAAGCCAAGCTGCTGTCCATCTTTATCATATACAAAGTCCCCAAGTTTCCATTTTCCATCAACAAAACACCCAGATGATGAGTTGCCTATAGCCTCCATGGGAGCTTTTATGCTCATTTTACCATCAGGATAAACAAGCCAGCATTGGTCATAATCGTCACTCGACACTCTAAGCGGTGCGCGCCCTATATATTTAGGAGTCTTATTCTTCGCACAAATTACTGAAGCCTCGCTTTTTTTGTATGCATTATTAATAATTTTAACAGGCCGACCGCAGACAGGGGCAGCTCCCAACAGCAAGACAATACTTATTAGGCAAGTATTTTTCATGATATTTCCTTATTAATTATCTGGGCAGCTTCATCTTAAAACTCTAAAACAAACTTATCATGCCAAAATTCAGTCTACACTCAACCGCCTATGACCCCCATAGAGACATTATGCGTCCGGGATGGTACTAATATTTTAACATCCTCGAAAACCAGACTACAACGAGCCTTAACTTTCACGGCGTAAATTAATTTTACAACATAATATTTTTGACTATCTGCGGAGTGTATTTGCCCTAACCCACCCTATATTATTGCGCCTGGTTTTTATCTGCACCCATTCGCCCTGCTGAGCCAGGACTTTAACGCCCTCTTTCTGGAGCACTTCAACTATTACCGCAGAGGTATTGTCGGGGGACTTGTAGACCTTGGCTTTCCAGGCATTTACAACTACAAAACTATTAATTTTAAAATTCCGCCCGTTTTCACGGATGCCGCGGCTCCTGCCATTTAGTCCAATTCCGGGGTCTTCCTCTCTCCCGAATTTCATCATAAAGGATATCACATGAGAGTTCCCCAGCTCGCCGAAAGGCGTAAAAGCGTAATCCACGGAAAACTGACTGATATCTAATCCTGCCCCGGCCGTTAGGCCGCTGAGCCCGCCCAGACCGCTGGCCCCGACCCTGGTATTGTAACCGGTCCGGAGTGCCGCCTTAAACGAATTACGAATATCCATTTCATACTCAACACCTGCGCAAACGGCAGCCGCGGCGCCTTTTGACAAAATCCCGTCCAGGGCGAAGGTCCAGTTTTGATCAGGCACGTCAGGAACATATTTATAACTACTGCCTATCCTTAAGGTCGTCGGCAATGGCGCTGTTTCTTCCCTGAATTTAAGCCCCGAGCCTAAATTTAAAATACTAAGTGAAAAAGCTGCCGGCTCTAAACTCCACCGGATACCGGCGTCAGCCGCATACGCGTTAGCGTTTGAATTGAGTTTTGAAGAAATATATTTAACACCGACTCCGTATTCCAGCTCGTCAAACTTCCGCGCGTTAGCTATAGATATCGCCAAATCCCTGGGCGCCAGGGAATCCCCGGTCGGGTTCCCCGAATTATCAACCTTATCCAACGAACCTATTGAGAGATATTGCAAACCGAAGGCGAAAGTTCCGTAATTTGGGGTTTTCATGGCAAAAGCCGCAAAATCATAAGAAATATCCTGGAAATACATCGCATGCATGAAAGTGGCATTCATTCCTTGAATGCCGGCAAGATTTGCGGGGTTATAATAGATGGCGCTTACATCCTCTGCGGCAGCCCCTTGGGCGGCCCCCATAGAAACGCCTCTAGCGCCCACCGGCAGTTCCAGGAATTGCCCACCTGTAGTACCAAGAGCATCCTTAGAAAAACCTCCAGCGGAAGCCAAAGGCATGAAACTCACGCCAATGCAGAGCGGGAGAAAAATTATGGAAACTAAGAGCCTGCAGCCAGTTCTCATCTTTCAATTACCAGTTTTTTCACGACCTTCTTCTCTAATGTCCCTTCAATGACCGCTATATACACGCCGCTTGTCACATTGCGACCGGAGACATTCTTGCCGTCCCAGGATTTACAGCCGTTATCGGCCGGCTCAACCGTCAGTCTCCGCACAAGGTCCCCCTGCAGAGTATAAATGGATATCTTGGCTTTCGACGTTATTTTATCTATCTGCAATCCCTGTCCGCAGCCCGCTATAGGTGAATCGTATTTATCTCCGCTGCCGGGGGTCCACGGCACGGGGTAAACCCTTACCGAATTAAGATTAGGCGAGGCATAAGCCAGCAGGGAGTAAATTGAGAAGTGGTACACGTTTGCGCTGATAATATTCTGTGTATAGTCCGGTGTCGTATCCGCTATCTCTTCCCATGTTGAGGCGGTCTCATTCAGCCAGAACAGAGTAAGGCGGTCCTCCCTGATATTTGTCCCGTCCACGACACCGTCATTGTTCGCGTCTGGGTAAGGGATTTTAATGATCACCGGCATAGCGAAGTTAGTTACAGCCGCCTGGGTATTGGTATCCTTCGCGCTGAAATCCCTGTATAGATTTATCGAGGCCATCGGAATAATACTTGAGTTATTGTTGGCTGAAATTATTTTCTCTAGCTGCGAATCGGGGGTCAGTATAACGATATTCATAGCCCCCGAGTAAGCGTTCGGGGGCGTAACTACCGTGGTGCCGTCAGCATTAGAGATAGTCCCGCCTGAAATCCCGCTTACAGATGTGTCAACCGTGAATGTCCCGCCGCTGGTAATCGTGCCTCCTATGTTCCCTGCCTCATCCATAGCGGAGAAGTTCACAGTAGCCGTACCGGTTGAAACGCCAGAGTATATAAACCCATTGCCCTGCCAGTTCTTATCCCCCCCAGTCAGCGCAATAGGCATCGTTGTGCCATCAGCAAGAGTGAAGCTGATAAGCGGGGCTTGCGGCACAGAACTTGCATCCTGAAGCGTGACCGTAACAGTAAACGGCCCGGTTTTCAGCGGGGCGGCAGGCGATAGCACTATTGCGGCGGAGGGGCCAACGTTATCAACCTGGAACGTAGAGGTTTGAGCGGTTGTATTTAAAGCCAGATCGCTGCCGGACACGTTAATACTTGCCGTCCCATCAAACCCTTCAACAACAGCATAAACCCCTTGCCAGGCAGTTGCGGCTGTCGTATTTACAGTAATAGGAGTAGAAGCCCCTTGGCCATTCTGGCGAACAGTAACGGTTGGAGTCCCTGTTAAGCTCTCATTTGAACTCAAAGTAATAGTAATATTACCAGCCTTCGCAGGGTTGGGGCTAGCGACGGCAGTAAGTGTCGGAGAGGTTGTATCTACCTCGAATTTATAACTATCTGTTTCGCTGAGATTCCCGGCATTATCGACAGCGCCAATATGCAGCCAGTAAATGCCGTCTGCCAACAACTGCGTGGAATAAGTCGTTAAGGCGGTCTCGGTAGTTGAATCCAATGTAAACGTCTCTGTTTGATTTAACGCATAGCTGTATCCGGCCACGCCTGATCCACCAGAGTCGCTGGCAGAAGTCCAGGTGAACTCGGCGATATTTGCTGGTGTCGGAGTGTTTTCAGGGTGTGTTAATGATGAAATGGTCGGTTTGCCTGGGGAAACAGTATCTACCAGGAGAGTCGCTGTTGCGGATCCGGCTTTGCCGGATAAATCGTTACCAGAAATAGTAATGGTCGATATCCCGTCATAACCAGAAACCACAGAATATATTCCGGACCAGGTTATGCTGTCCTGGCTGGTTAATGGCACGGATACCGCCGACTTCCCGTTTTGGGCAACAGTCGCCGTCAGCGTGCTCATTTGCTCACTGGCAATAATAGTCAGTGTAGTATTACCTACCTTCGCTGGGTTTTTAGAAGAAGTAATGCTTGGGAATGTCGGTGAATATAGATCGATTTTTACCTGGCCGTAGGTTGTTGGGAGGCCCCAATTCCCCGCATTATCTCTTGCCCTGGCATGGAAATACCAGATTCCGTCGGCCACATTCATAAAAGTTGTGGAGGTGCCGGTGAGATTTATGCCCGAGGTATCAGGGGCAAAACTTGCCAAACGATTTAAGGCGATATTATATCCCGCCACATTAGAACCAGCATCTGAAGCGGCACAATTAAATTGCGGATTGTTGCTGCTGGCGTTCCAGGTATCCTTTGAGTGAGTCGGAGATGTTATATCCGGCGTCGTTGGTGAGGAAACATCCACGGTGGTAAATGCATCCGGAGCATCAGGATACGCCTCAATATTACCGGCATTGTCTTTTGCGCGGACGCGGAAGGAATAAATCTGACCATCCGCGGCTGACCCAAAAGTTTGGGAGGTTAGAACTGTATTGGTAATCCAATCCGTCCACTCGCCCGCGCCGGTTTTGTATTGGAGATCATAAGAATCAAGCTGTGAATCGCCATTATCACTCCCCGACCAATAAACCGTAAATGCCGGAGAATTGTAAGGAGCCAAGGCAGCACAGGTAGAAACAGGAAGGGATTTATCAATGAAGATATAAGCAGTGTTGTGAAAAATCTCATTATTATCAGGCAAACCGGTATCAGTCGACCAGTATTCCAAATAATGGTAACCATTAACGGCGACAACAAAAGGCACAGAATAAGCCTGCTGGGCGCCGCCGTCAATTGCGTAATATGTCTGTATACTGGCGGACCCGCCACTAGCAGATAAGGTAACGCCCACATTAGATTTATACCAACCCTGATTCCCACTTGTGCCCGCAAGCGAAACCTGAGTCTCCGGTCTTGAAACTACGTTAAACGTAGGAAATGGAGTAATTGTCCCTGACGTGTAGAATACCCGTTCCGCACTAACCTGAAGAGTATATGTCCCGGAAGAAAGGGTATCCGCGAACTCTTTTACATACTTTCCCGAAGACGCGTTATAATTTAGATAAAATTGGTGCGTTTTTAAATCGGGGGTTGTGATAATTCCTGTAACAATAGCGTCGACAATATTTGCACTTGAAATACTGTCCAACACGGAGACGGTAATAGTCTCTGTCGCACCCATTTTCAGCGTAGCTGATGAAAACGAAACACTGGGGATGGCTGTCCCGCCAGAAACCGATATTGTTAAAGGGCTAGCTGAGGTTTTAAAATTTTTGGTCCCGGTAGTATTTTCATAGTTAATGGTTATACCGGGGATCGAATATACGCCGGCTATTGTCGCCTTAATAGAATAACTATCCGTTTCACTGTCAGGGTCTCCAGGGTCATCAGATACCGGATAAATAAAACAACCGGGACAACCCGGGGCAATTGCGCCGGAATACTGCAACCCTGCCGGCAATACTGGAACCTCGAACACCCGTTCATCCGCGGGACTCGTCCCCGAATTGGTCTGGGCCAAGGAAATATTAACTATATCCCCTACAAGGCAAGTAGAATCTCCGTCATAGGCTGTAAATTCATATCGGGGATTGCTTAAATTATATTCCGAGCCCATCGTGGTCCTGATATTAACATGATTGGAAGACGTCGTATTCGGGTCATTAATTCTTGTGGAAAACACAGTCCCCACGGCCTTTTCCATAGCCCAATAAATATCAGTACCGACAGTTGTATAAAAACCGGCCCGGGGCTCCGGATAGTAAGAGGGATTATCCCCGTCCCATTCGAGGTAATAATAAGGGTAACCGTTGTTGGAGCCCAGTGTAGCCTTGAATTTTGATTTCGTGGGGATCAACCCGTTTTGTATTACATCAGAATAGGGACTCAAATCCATATAACAGTCCAAAGGAGTTGCTTGCGTAACATAATACGGAGACGACACGCCAGTGCAATTAACCGTAGCCGGCTCTCCCGGCCGGTATTGAGTAACAACCACATTAAGCGGTAAGTAGATCGTTCCGCCTGAATAAGTAAAGGCAAGCTGTATGGGATAAGTTCCTACTGCGGTCCCGGCAGGAACATTAATATCAAAATAAAAGTTTTTGGAGGAATTACCATTAATAGAGAAAGATGTCGGGGTATTTAAAGATACCCACGCGGATTTCGAGCCTGATTTAGCCACGCTTACCGAAATCGCCTGTTCGCCGGGGTTCTTTAACACAACCGGGTAATTTCCAGAGAAACCATTGGAGGTTGCTGAAACCTGCATCGCAGAAGGGGATGAGTTACCATTAACAAGCAGGGCCCCGGCAGACGGCACGCCTCCTCCATTTACATCAATTTGATACACGAGCCAGCCTTGCTGGTCAGTTCCGCCAGTTGCTGGGTCATTGATGTAATAATTTTGACTGTCGTTGAATGTCGCCCGATATTTAATCCACTGGGAGTCATAAGCATTGGCATTGGCCTTGACCGTAACATATATTTTCCTTGTTTCACCGGCACTATAAGTCTGATATGCATCTAAAATCTCATAAGACAATGTTATCTGCTGTTGAGTGCTATCCCAACCGGGTTCGCCGGGTTGCTTATGCGAATACTGCATTATTGGATCATGGTCACTGCTATAGCTGACGATATCTAAGCCTGATGACAGGTTTAAGCTGAGATATCCGCCAAGATTACCTGTCCCTGTACCCGCATTATGGACAGTAAAAGTAAAAGTCTGCTGTTGGCCTGGGGGTAATAGTATAGAACCATAATTAGCAGAAGCGGATGGACGTGGAGGAGCTGTTTTTGAGATATTTAACATAACCAATCTGTGGCAAATACCAAGTTTCGGTAAGCTTTGCATCGCCCCATCCGAAGTTTAAATGATACTTTCCCGTGCCCGTATCGTACCCATCTGCGACAATTGCATGCCCATGTAAATTTGTTGAATCCCGAATATCAACTTCGGCTGGACGGCCATACCGTATATTGCGCTGTAGTGTTGAATAGAAATCCGCATTGCTGTAACTTTTCCATTCTGCAGCACCATATCCAAATTTGTTTACCAACGCCGACGCGACCCAGGAAGTGTATGTTCCAGACCCTTTATTCGGATCACCCGTATAATCCATATGAGTCGCCACACCACAAGCATAAGATAAAGCTGCCTTATCGGTATCGAGTGAAATAGGGTAAATCATCCCGGAAAAGCTTGCAGTTGAGGCAGTAATAGGCATGTGTCTTGTATCGGTAACGTAATTATCTGCAGATGTAAATGCAACTGCGCTTGGGTATGCAAAGTGATTGACAATTTGAGCCATAGCTGTAGCCACACAACCCACATATGACTTCGCACCATATACCGAATCATCTGGACACTTTCTGTTGTATGGATTCCCCTGACTCCAAGAAGTCTGAATCAATGGCCCATAAACTGCAGAGTTCGATGTTATCTGCATAGAACCATCTAAGTACTTATCCCATAAACCGTTATTGGCATTCCTAACTTCCTGAGAAACGAAAGGCAAAGTTTTAAGACGATTTTCCATATCCCATATAACTAAATGTAAAAGAGCATTATCCATAAAATCCTCCGCAATAAAATCCGACTCGTATGAATAAGCAATTACAGGAGCAATATCTGTATCGGGGGAAACAACAATATGCCCCCTTGGCTGCAAATCCAAAACGTAAGCAAAAACTTTATCAGATACTTTATCCATAAGCGTTTGAACTTGCTTTATGGAGTATCCCTTTAAAGTAGTCCTAGATTTTCCAGCCGCATTTACCCGTACCGATTTCTTGGTTTCATAATCAACTTCAGCCTGACCCACCTTTTTTGCGACATCAATAGAGACAGGTTTTGCATAAACAAAGGACACACAAAACAAAAAAAGATTACCTAAAGCGAAATAAATCGCCCTTGGAATATTTGCCCTCCGCCCTTTTTTCATCATATTGCAAGCTTAAACCGAACTGCAAACCGCAGCAGCATACGGCACCTTTATGACAAGCACAAAAAAGCGGTCTTTCTCTTTGGCATCGGGGACGGTTCTTAATATCTAACAACTCTCACAAAAAGCCCCCGGTTCTGATTGGCATAAATGCGACATCGCACAGGAACTTATAATTATATTTTTTGCCAATTTCAGCGCCATAACTATTACCCTTTGATAGCTTTAGACTTACCGAGAAGTTGTAGGTAAAATTCTTCCCCCGGAATCCGGTCTCTGCAATATTAGACGCGCTTTCTCTAAATAAAATTCAAATATGATATTGATTTTTTGTAAGCTATCAGGCCATTGGATGGCGTCGCAGCTTAAATCTGGTTTTTCCGGTAGGTTGCTACTGGGATTCTTGTCATAGAATACCCCCCTTCATGACAAGCGCAACAAAAAAACAGCGGTCTTTTACTTTGCAAGCAGTAAATGTTGCTACCATAGTATACCGCCCCACACTTGACATGTCAATAGCCATAGCATGGAGCGCTTTAAGAATATAAAATTCAGTCTGCTATTTGTTCTCTTATTGCCGTCACGTCCAGGATAACGATCCTGCCATCTTCTGTGCTGAAAACGCCGTCTTTAAAGGGGAGGGCTTTAGATAATATCTTTTTCACTCCGGGGCGGTCGGCCCAGGACTGACCTGCTTTTAATACGTCTTTAAAACCGATCTTGGGGCTGAATTTGTTGGTGTCAAGAAAGCGGTAGCCATATACCGTGGGGCCGTTTTCAGGGGTGTGCTCGAGCATCCAACCTATAATTGCATGGCCCTCTCCCTCGTCAAGGATAAGCACCACCAGCGGCCGGAATTCCATGCGCTCCAGGATGCTCGCGAAGAGCACGGAGTTATCTATACAGTTCCCGCTTTTTTTCGCGGTTTCTCCCGGGGACAGGACATTTTGAGAGACGCCGGCTTTATATTTAAGCACAAGCGGTGTGCTTTTATAGGTTACCGCATAGGTCTTTTCCAGGGCATTATAGGCCAGCTCTATCTGCGCAAGGGAATCGTTGATTTTTTCTTCCAGCGTCCTGATGTCTTTTGTCCCCCGGAACGCTCCCGGGGATTGATTGCCCACAATTTTTATAGCCGGTTCCGCCATATTGCCCATCTGGCTGGCGCTGTCAACAATTATCCCCACCTCCGGGCTCTGCGGCTCAACCCAGTTAACCAATGACGCAAAAAGATTAATTTCTTTGCCCGCGGCATCTTTCAGCACCGGGAAAAACCGGCTCTTAGGATGAATGCGTATTTGCATTTCCCGTGACGAGATAGTGGCATAGGAACCGTCCGGCATGGCGCGTTCAACTGTAAGACTATAAGCAGCGGATGTCACGGCAGCAGCACTTACTTCAGGCTGGATATCCGGGAACAGCACAACTTCTTTTTGGCTGTCAGCAGGAATGTCAATGCCGTCGACGAGTTGTTCCTTCCCTGAGTTTTGCAGCACATGCCGCACACGGAGATGCGCCTCTCGCCCTGTTTTATTTTTGACGGTGAGTATGGCCACAGAAGCACCGAGTCTTTTCAAGTCCTGGATCTGTCCCGTGGGGAGATCTTTAAGAATTTTATATGCGACATCAAACTGCTCCTCGGGCTTGGTCGCGGCGGTCAACACGTAAGCCTTATCTGAAACCAGCACCAGCTCATTGGAGCCGCCGGGGATCAGGTCGGAAACTAGCAGCGCTACCTCCCTGCCGCCGGAAGGGTATTCAAAGCCGGAAACCATTTCAAGATCGTTATCCAAAACCAGCAGGTTATTGGTATCTGTTACGACAAAATAATCCGGCCTCCCGGTTCTGATAAAATCATTTCCGGCCAGCACCGACACGGGCCCTGTGCTGGCATAAGTGCCTAAAAGTTTAAGGGCGGGATCGTATTTCCGTACAAGCCCCCCCCTGCCGCCAATCACTATTTCGGACCGGCCACTACCGACGGAATTGGAAATCACAAGCCCTTTATCGTCTAACGACATATCGGAAGGGACTTTATTTTTAAATTCGCCGGTGATGCCGTCGATCGTGGCTAAAAAGCCGGAATCCGCGTCTTTTATATGCTGCCACGCCCTATACGCGCTGATAACGATCTCTTCCGTGCTGTCGCGGTCTATATCCTGCACCGCTATGCGCGCTCCGGAAAAATATCCGCCCAGTTCCCGGATCCAGTTCACTTTGCCTGCTTCCCTGAAGGAATAGAGATAGCTGGTGGAATCGTTTCTCGTATCCGGAGCTACATTCCCGTTGCTGATCGAATATCCTGACGCCAGAACATCAGGCTGCCCGTCACGGTTTATATCATGCAGCAGCACCTGGGTTATAGCAGGGCCTACCGCGTAGTACCATTTCTGGGCCCCGCTGGTTGAATCCAGGGCAAGCACTCCCCTGGGAAGACGCTTGTAGCCGGCGCCAAGGGATAAAATAACCTCCAGCTTCCCATCCCCGTCCAAATCGGTTATTCCGTGTATAGCCGCACCGAACATGTTCTCCATTTGCTCGCTCAGGACTGAGATTTCATGCGGGTTAATGACAAAGCGCCTTATAACAGCTCCGCTGCCTTTCAGGAAAAGGACGACAAGTTTATTTTTAACGCGGCCGGCCAGCAGGATGTCGTCTATTTTGTCGCCATTTATATCCTGCAGCGCCCCTATACGCAACTCCCCGGCCACACTTGCGCTGGAAAGTAGAATACCCCGGCCTGAGTAAACGGAAACCTTGTTCCCGGCCTGGGCTACCAACTCAATTTTCCCATCCCCGTTAACATCCCCGGTAAGCGCCAGGTCGGCCGGCACGGACCATTTGGTTATCAATTCAAACGGGCCGGTAATTTTCTCCGGGGACGGGTATGGATAAAAACTCCCGCCCCTGATCTCACACTGCGCGACCCGCCAACCCACAGGGCGGCCAGGCGCCTGCCCCCGGAGAGGAGTGAGCATCCCCGTTTGCAGCGCTAGAAGTAAGACAAGGAAGGAGCGTTTCATTTTTATCTTGCCTGTTCCCATTTGCCGTCTTTTGGCTGGTACCAGCGGCCTTCGGCCGTAAGTTTTCTGGAGGCGGAGGAAAACTCGCGGACGATTTCGGGTTTTATAATATCTTCAGCCTTGCCGAGTTTTATGCCCAGTTGAGCGGAATAAAGCTTTATTAAATCTTCCCTGTCCCGGTTCTCAGCGGCAACGGTGTTCTTTTCGCTTTCAGAAAGTGCGCCGGCTCCGGGCAAAGCGGACAAAAGGCCGTTATAATCTTCGCCGATCCTGGCCGATGTTTTAAGAGCCTCCACAGCCGCTAATCTGGCGTGGCGGGCGTTTAAAACTTTTTTTATTTCAGCAGTAAGCTCAATATCTTTCAGCTGGCCTCCGGCCAAAACGCGCACCAGGGCGGAATCTTCCCGCATGCCGGCGCCCCGGAAAACAAGGCCGGGCTTTACCGACGCTACGGCATAAAGCGCTTGTTCGATTTTAATGATGTCTTTAACCGCGGCCAGGATATCATTAACAGCCGCCTCGGATAGTTTGATAGTGGTCCCGCTTTTGAATGACGGGGTTTTGGGCTGCTCATCCGTTGCAGGGCCGGTGATTAGCGGGAGCCCAGCCGGAAAATTCCTGTAAACGGCAAAATAACCGCCGATAAGAACGCACGTTAATGACGCAAAAGCTAAAACGGGTATTTTCCAGTTCCACAGGGATGGCGCTGGCTGGGGTGTGACGGCTATTATAGCGGCCACCTTGGCGAGCAGGCCGGGAGGCACGGGAGGCGCGCCGGGCAGTTCCCACAGCGCATTTACGGACTGATTCAGCCCCTTGCAAAATTCTTTACAGTCGTCGCAGCCGGCAAGGTGCGCGCTCATCTGCTCCTGCTGCTGCGGCTCCAGGGTGCCGTCCAGGCTCCGGGAGTACGCCTCCCGCGCTTCATCATGATTCATACTTTATCTCCGGTGACCTTAAGATACGCTTTCCGGAAAGCGACACGGGCCCTGAAAAGCCAGGCAGCCACGGTACCCTGGGGGATGTTGAGAACGGCCCCGATATCTTCGTAGCTGAAGCCTTCAAGCTCGCGCAGGACAAGGACTTGTTTATATACCGGGTCGATAGATTCCAGGACCTTGCGGATAGAACAAACTCTCTCCAGGGCCTCCAACTGCGCCGGAGCACCCGGATTAGGGTCTGCGATTTGCTTAACCGGCTTGCTGTCGTCTCCGGAGTCGCCGTCAAGAGAGACCTCCTGGCGCTTATGGGTTTTTCTTTTGCGGTCGGCATGGCAATTGAATTCAATGCGGTAGAGCCAGGTGGCAAAGCCTGCCTGGCCTCTGAATTTCGGGATAGCGATCCATGCCTTGACATAAGTTTCCTGGACCAGGTCCTCCGCATCGGTTTGGTTCCCCGTAAGCCGCCAGGCGATAGCCCACGCCTGCACATGCGTAGCCGTCATAAGAGCCTCGAACGCGGCCCTGTCGCCGCTTTGCGACTTCAGGACCAATTCACCTACCGTGGATCCGGCTTCTGTCATATTAGACGCGCTTTCCCTGAAAAAAATTCAACAATATTCTGCTGCGGGGCAAAATCCGTACAATAGCCATTGCTGGCCTATAGTATAACCGCAATAGACAACGGGGAAGCCTTACCTATGGAGTTTATCCCTAATTGAAGTATAACAAAGGCTACCTTTGATATCAATTATTATATTAAAGGCAGATTCGCGAATGTTTTGCAGCTATTCGATTTGAGTGAATTATCCCAAGGTCAGCAACCGGCTTTACGGTAAAGCGAGGCGGCGGCTTTGTTGGCTCTTTCGGCCAGTTTGAATTCGTCCACGTTTACCAGGCGGCCGTTCTTGACAACCACCTTGCCGTTGACTATGGTGTATTTTGTGCGGTGCGAGGCGCCGCAGAAAAGCAGCGAGGCCAGCGGGTCGGATTTGGAGCCCACGAAATCCAGCCCGGAAACGTCGAAGATCGCGATATCCGCGGCTTTACCAGGTTCTATGGAGCCGATATCGTTGCGCCCGAGAACGGAGGCGCCGCCGAGGGTGGCCAGCTTGAAAGCGTCGCGGGCGGGCATGGCTTCCACTCCCGCTTTTACGCGCTGCACCAGCATGGCCTGGCGCACTTCGCCCAGCATGTCGGAAGAATCGTTAGAGGCTGAGCCGTCCACGGCCAGGCCCACCGGCACTTTGTGCTTAAGGAACATCCGTATGGGCGCTATGCCGGAGCCAAGGCGCAGATTGGAGCAGGGGCAATGGGCGACGCCGGTCTTCGTCTTGCCCATCTTTTTGGCCTCGGCCTCGTTAATGTAAACGCAGTGGGCGAACCAGGCGTTCCCTTCGGAAACCCAGCCGACGGATTCCATATATTCCAGCGGGCGCATCTTGAAAAGCTTTTTGCAGAAGGCTTCTTCGTCGATGGTTTCGGCCAGGTGGGTGTGCATGCGCACGCCCCATTTTTTAGCCATTACGGCCGTGAGCTTGAGGAGCTCGGTAGTGACGGAGAAAGGCGAGCAGGGCGCCAGCGCCACCTGCGTCATGGCGAAAGCACGCGCGTCGTGGAATTTGTTCACCAGGCGCTCGCAGTCCTTCATGATAAAATCTTCGGTCTGCACCACGCTGTCCGGCGGCAGCCCGCCTTTGGAGCGGCCGCGGGACATGGAGCCGCGCACGGCGTGAAAACGGATGCCGAGCTCCCTGGCGGCCTCTATCTGGGTGTCTATAAAAAAGGCGCTGTCTTTTTTGGGGAACACATAGAGATGGTCGGAGCTGGTGGTGCAGCCGGTCAGCAGCAGCTCGCCCAGGCCCGCCTGGGTGCTGGCGTAAACGGCCTCGGGGTTTATGTGCTTCCAGATGTCGTAGAGGTAAATGAGCCAGTCGAAGAGCTTGGCGTCCTGCACCTTGGGCAGGTTGCGGGTGAGGGTCTGGTAAAGGTGGTGGTGCGTGTTCACAAAGCCCGGCAGGACCACGCAGCCTTTGGCGTCTATGACCGTGTCGGCTTTGACTTTGAGGTTCTTTCCGACCTTCTTGATCTCCGGCCCTTCGATATAAACCTCTCCGCCCTGGATTTCGCGGCCTCCGCCGTCCATGGTAGCCAGCACCAGCGCGTTCTTTATCAAAAGGGATTTTTGTTCCATAAATAGTCTCCTGAATTATATTATAGTAAAATCAATATGGCAGTACAGACATCCAAATGATTGAAAACGGCGCTGAAATAAACGGACACAGGATCACGACGGAACTCGGCCGGGGCGGCATGGGCGTTGTTTACAAGGCCTACGACAAGACGCTGAAGAGGGACGCGGCCATAAAGATGCTGCTCCCCGAGCAGGCCACGGAAACCAACAAGAAGAGATTCCTCCGCGAGGCCGCCGCTATCGCGCGGTGCGGCCATCCCGGCATAATCAAGATCTATTCCTACGGCGACCACGGCGGCCTGCCTTACTTCGCCATGGAATTCGTGGACGGCAAGCCGCTGGCCTCTTTCCTCGAACTGGCCCGCACGATAAAAAATTCGGACGATCTCGAAGAGCTGAAGAGATACGGGTACATACAACCGCCAGCTCCGGGCGACGAAGACCTCCCGTATTTCCTGCGGCCCCTGTCCGCTTCCCCCCTGGCCGACGGGGATTACGAGAACCACGCCGCCGCGCTTATCGCCGGCGTGGCCGACGCGCTTTACGAAGCTCATTCCCTGGGGATCTTGCACCGGGATATAAAACCGTCCAATATACTGCTCTCCAAGGTCGGCCTGCCCAAACTGGCGGACTTCGGCCTGGCCAAGATGACGGATTCGGGCGACATAACCACGGGCCAGCCCAGGCTTGGGACCTTGAAATATATGGCCCCCGAG
>Ga0209000_1001190_pt1 | contig 17827 bp, 18 predicted proteins | sample RifGroD2_FD_183998 | JGI IMG/M metagenome (GOLD analysis project Ga0209000, IMG submission 183998) | Groundwater microbial communities from Rifle, Colorado, USA - Groundwater D2 (SPAdes) (version 2) | ecosystem: Environmental > Aquatic > Deep subsurface > Groundwater | place: Rifle, Colorado...
AGGCGGCGCGGAAAGTGAAGGTTGCGCGGAAAGCGAAGCTTTAGCTCCGGAGGAAGCAGTCAAAAGAATACCGAATGCCTATCTGTTTGGAGACATGAGCCAGGAAGAGGCCGCTGCTCTCATATTTGAAAAACAGGATGAAGAATCTGCGGAAAAGCCGCCGCTGGAGATCGCCGACCACCCCGAGCTGTCGATCATCGCGATCCAGGGGCCGAAAGCCAAGGAAAAGCTCTGGGCGGCAATGCCCGGCAGCCAGCAGCTGACCGAGAAACTCGCGCCTTTCAGTGCCGTCGTGGTCGGCACGATGTTCATCGCGCGCACCGGCTATACCGGCGAAGACGGTTTCGAGGTGGTGCTCCCCTCCATCGCCGCGCCGTATTTCTGGAACTCGCTGGCGGATAAGGGAGTCGAGCCTTGCGGGCTGGGCGCGCGCGACACTTTGCGCCTCGAGGCCGGCATGAACCTGTACGGTCAGGACATGGACGAAAGCGTAAACCCGCTGGAGTCCGGCCTCGCGTGGACGGTGGATTTGAAAAGTGAACGCGACTTCATCGGCAAGGCCGCGCTGCTCGCCAACCCGCCTTCGCGCAAGCTGGTCGGGCTGGTGCTGCAGGATCGCGGCGTGTTGCGCGGCCACCAGAAAGTGCACACCGCGCACGGCGAAGGCGAAATCACCAGCGGCAGTTTTTCGCCCACCCTGAACCAGTCGATCGCGCTGGCGCGCGTACCGCAAGAGGTGCAGATCGGCGATGAGGTGCAGGTGGCGATCCGCGATAAAATGCTGACGGCGAAAGTAGTGAAGTATCCGTTCGCACGCGACGGCAAGGGACTGATTTAAAAATGTAAGTTGGGTTAGGCGCGGTTTTATGCGCCGTAACCCAACATGCGCAATGTCGGGTTACGCGACAAAACCGCTAACCCGACCTACGGGATTATCGATTAACTATTGGAGAACAGCATGAGCAATCCCAACAACCTGAAATACACCGCCTCCCACGAATGGGTCAGGAGCGAAGCCGACGGCACCATCAGCATCGGCATCACCCAGCACGCGCAGGAACTGCTGGGCGACATGGTGTTTGTCGAAACCCCGGCAGTGGGGCGCAAGCTCAAGGCCAAGGAAGAATGCGCGGTCGTGGAATCGGTCAAGGCCGCCGCCGACGTGTACGCGCCGGTTTCCGGCGAAGTTGTCGCGGTGAACAGCGAACTGGACAGCGCGCCGGAAAAAATCAACGATGATCCCTACGCCGCATGGATGTTCAAAATGAAGCCCGACAACGCGGCTGATCTGACCGCGCTGATGGATGCGGCGGCGTACCAGGCCGTTGTGGATAGCGAAGCACATTAAAAACCAGGGGCTAGGGGCTGGGGACTAGGGTTTAGGAAAACCGGTGTTTCTCAGTCCCTAGTCCCCAGCCCCTAGCCCCTGACCAGGAAAAAACATGCCCTTCATCCCCCACACCGAGCAGGACATCCAGTCGATGCTCGCCAGCATCGGCGCAAAAAATATCGACGCGCTGTTTGACGAAATTCCCGCCGCGCTGCGCAGCGGCAAGCTGACCGCCATCGGCGACGGGCTGAACGAGATGCAGGTAACGCGCCTGATGCACGAGCGCGCCGCACAGGACAGCCAGCCGCTCAACTTCATCGGTGCGGGCGCGTATGAGCACCACATCCCCGCCGCAGTCTGGGAGATCGCCACGCGCGGCGAGTATTACACCGCTTATACGCCGTACCAGGCCGAGGCCAGCCAGGGCACGCTGCAAACCCTGTACGAATACCAGACCATGATCGCGTCGCTGACCGGCATGGATGCTTCCAACGCCAGCCTGTACGACGGCGCGTCCGCATTGGCCGAGGCGATCCTGATGGCGGTGCGCGCGCACAAGACTTCGCGCCGCGTGCTGCTGCCCGCCAGCGTCAGCCCGTTGTACCGCAGCGTCGCGCGCAGCATCGTCAAGTTGCAGGACATCGAGCTGGTGGAAATCCCGTTCGACATCGCGACCGGCACCACCGATCTCGATGCATTGCAGCAGCACGCCGGCAGCGATATCGCCGCGCTGGTCATCCCGCAGCCGAACTTCTTCGGCGCGCTGGAAGATGTCGATGCGCTGACCGCCTGGGCGCATGCGCAGGGCGCGCTGGCCATCGGGCTGGTAAACCCGCTGACGCTGGCCTTGCTCAAAGCTCCGGGACAGTGGGCGGAAAAAGGCGCGGACATCGCGGTCGGCGACGGCCAGCCGCTCGGCGCGCCGCTGTCCAGCGGCGGCCCGTATTTCGGCTTCATGTGCTGCAAGCAGGCGCTGGTGCGCCAGATGCCGGGGCGCATCATCGGCCGCACCGTCGATCTGGACGGCAAGCCGGGCTTCACGCTGACGCTGCAGGCGCGCGAGCAGCATATCCGGCGCGCCAAGGCGACCTCCAACATCTGTTCAAACCAGGGGCTGATGGTCACGGCGGCGACCATCCACATGGCGCTGCTGGGCAGCGACGGGCTGCGCCGCGCTGCCGCAGCCTCGCATGCCAACACGCAGGCCCTTGCGGTGCAGGCCAGCGGCGTGCCCGGCGTGAAACGCCTGTTCGGCGCGCCGCATTTTCATGAGGTGGTGTTGCATTTGCCCGGCTCTTCCGCCAGAGTGCTGGAAAGCATGGCCGGTCAGGGCATCTCGGGCGGTTACGATCTGCAACCGCATTACCCGCAACTGGGCAACGCGATTCTGGTGTGCGCGACCGAGACCAAGACTGTCGAGGATATTCAACGCTATGTGGCGGCGTTGCGCCACGCGCTTCACTAAAGGAGAACAACATGGCACACAGTACGACACTCGGCGGCAATCCCGTGCAACTGAACGGCGACTTTCCCAAGGCAGGGCAGACCGCACCGGAATTTTCGCTGGTGGGCAAGGACTTGCAGGACATCACGCTGGCCAGTTTCGGCAGCAAGCGCAAGGTGCTGAACATCGTGCCGAGCCTGGATACGCCAACCTGCGCAGCTTCCGAACGGCGTTTCAACCAGATCGCCAGCAGCTTGGACAATACCGTGGTGATCACCATCTCCGCCGATTTGCCGTTCGCCCAGTCGCGCTTCTGCGCCAGCGAAGGCCTGGACAACGTGGTCAACCTGTCCCTGATGCGCGGCCGCGAATTCCTGCGCAACTACGGCGTGGAAATCGCCAGCGGTGTGCTGGTCGGGCTTGCTACCCGCGCCGTGATCGTGCTGGATGGCAACAACGTGGTGCGCTATACCGAACTGGTCAGCGAGATCAAGAACGAGCCGAATTACGATGCGGCGCTGGCTGCACTGAAATAAAGAACCGGTAGCCCGGATGGAATGCAATGGAATCCGGGATCGTGTGCGCATGCGTATATTTCCCGGATTTCGCTGCGCTACATCCGGGCTACTGTGAATCAAGGAATAGATCATGCTGATTTTTGAACGCTCCCACCCCGGTCGCCGCAATGCGGCACAGGCCCCTCATCATTCTGTCGTCATCGGCGGTCCTTCGACCGGGCTCAGGACAGGCATTCCGGCCGTATTGCTGCGCGAGGATCGGCCGCTGCTGCCGGAAGCCTCGGAGATGGATGTCGTGCGCCATTACACAAGGCTGTCGCAGAAGAATTTTTCGATCGACACGCATTTCTATCCGCTCGGCTCCTGCACGATGAAATACAACCCGCGCGCCTGCAACACGCTGGCGATGCTGCCGAACTTCCTGGCGCGCCATCCGCTCGCGCCGGAAGCCAGCGGGCAGGGCGTGCTGGCCTGTCTTTACGACCTGCAGGAAATTTTGAAAGACGTGAGCGGCATGGCCGGCGTGAGCCTGATGCCGATGGCCGGCGCGCAGGGCGAATTCGCCGGCATCGCGATGATCCGCGCCTACCACGACGCGCGCAATGATATGGCGCGCACCGAGATCATCGTGCCGGATGCGGCGCACGGCACCAACCCGGCGACCGCGGTGATGTGCGGCTACACCGTGAAGGAGATTCCGACCGATGCGAACGGCGACGTCGACCTCGACGCGCTGCGCGCGGCCACCGGCCCGCAGACTGCTGGGCTGATGCTGACCAATCCATCGACACTGGGCGTGTTCGAGAAGCGCATCGCCGACATCCAGAAGATCATCCACGACGCGGGCGGCCTGCTGTATTACGACGGCGCGAACCTGAACGCGATCCTCGGCAAGGTCAAACCCGGCGACATGGGCTTCGACGTGATCCACATGAATTTACACAAGACCTTCTCGACGCCGCATGGCGGCGGCGGGCCGGGTGCGGGCGCGGTGGGCGTCGCGCAGCGCCTGCTGCCGTTCCTGCCGCTGCCGGTGGTCGCGAAGGAACCCCCTCCCCAGCCCTCTGATGAAACAACTAGCCATTCGACTAAACCCGCAAGCGGGCAAGTCGCTGGTTATCCCGCGAGCGGGGGAGGGGGCCATTATCGCTACCTCACCGAAGCCGACCTGCCGCAATCCATCGGTCGCCTGTCCGCCTTCAGCGGCAACATCGGCATCCTGCTGCGCGCCTATGTGTATGCGCGTATGCTCGGCGCGGAAGGCATGCACCGCGTCGCCGAATTCGCCACGCTGAATGCCAACTACCTGATGGCGGAACTGCACAAGGCGGGCTTCACCGTCGCGTTTCCGCAGCGCCGCGCGAGCCACGAGTTCATCGTGTCGATGAAACCGCTCAAGGACGCCACCGGCATCTCCGCGATGGACGTGGCGAAGCGCCTGCTGGACAAGGGTTTTCACCCGCCCACCACCTACTTCCCGATGCTGGTGCCGGAATGCCTGCTGATCGAACCCACCGAGACGGAATCCAAGGAAACGCTGGACGGCTTCGTCGCCGCGCTGAAGGAAATCCGTGACGAGGCGCATGCCGCGCCGGAACTGGTGAAGGGCGCGCCGCATACGATGCCGGTGCGCCGTCTCGACGACGTAAAAGCCGCGCGCGAACTTGACTTGGCATGGAAGCCCGCTGTCTAATTCGAGCCGGATTTCATATACTTCAGCAGGGCCTGGCGATTCATTTAACCAGAAACGCATTACTTCAGTGAAAGGAGTTCCAATGCTTAACATCAGAGAAATGATTGCCCTAGTACTGGCTGCCGCCGCCCTCGCGGGCTGCGCTTCCGGTCTGTCAGGATCGACCTATAGCCGCGACCAGGCAAGGCAGGCCGAGGATGTGCGCATGGCCACGGTTGAGAGCGTGCGCGAGGTGCTGATCGAAGGCACCAAATCGCCCGTCGGCACGACAGCGGGAGCGATAGTGGGAGGCATCGCAGGCAGCAATGTCGGTGCCGGCAAGGGCAGCGCGGTGGGCACCGTGCTGGGCGCTGTGACAGGAGGAGTGGTAGGCTCTGCCCTCGAAGAAGGCGCGACCCGCCAATCCGCCATGGAAATCACCGTCAAATTCGATGACGGCAAGCTGATCGCGGTGACCCAGGCAGGGGATGAGAAATTTCGACCCGGCGACAGAGTGCGCGTGCTGACCGGCAGCGGTGTGACGCGCATCAGCCATTAACCGGAATAATTCGTTTCAAAACAGCAATCGCTTGGGAGGGTACATTCCATGCACCCTACATGGTTATTGTTGCTTTGAACCTGAAAAACGCCGTTGGAATTTGCGGGCGGGCCATGCCAGCGAATCACTTGGCTTTAGTGCGCATCCGCATATGTAATTTCGTGGCCTCGCCGACTTCGATGCGTTCGTATTCCGCGATCACCTGCGCCCCCAGCAACAGCAGAGCGGCGGCCACTTCCAGGCTGATCAGCACGACGATGGCCGTAGTCAGCGAGCCATACACCACACTCACTTGCGACAGCGTGCCGAAATACCAGCGCAGCACGAAGCGGACGACTTCCCACAGCAGGCCGGCCGTGGCGCCGCCGATCAGCGCGTGCTTCACCGACAGCCTGCCTACCGGCATGAAGTAATAGATCGCGGAGATCAGCAGGATTTCCCCGATGAGGCCGACGCCATAGATCAGCAAGTGCGAGAAGCCGGTCAGCGACCAACTACGCCCCAGCAGGACGAAACTCTCGGCGCCCATCGACACCAGATCGGCGATCACGATTGCGCCCACGAACAGCACCGTGCTGATAAAAACGATGTAGCCGAAGGGCAGCAGCAGAGAAACGAGCAAGTGTCGCCTGCGCTTCTGCACACGATGCCGAAAAATCACCGAGATCGCGTTCCCCAGCACCTTGAAGCCGAGCGAGCTGAAAAACAGCATCGTGATCAGCAGTACCCAGCCGATCACCGTGCGGTGATCGAGGAACGCCTTCAGCTCCGCCACCAGTGCCTTGCCTTCGCCCGGCGCCACATATTCCATCGCCCTGCGCAACGTTGCCAGCAGCACGTCCTGGTCGATCACATGCGACAGCGCGATCACCATCAGGATCAGCAGCGGCACAATCGAGAGCAGCGCGTAATAGGCGACGGCGCCCGCAAGCAGCAGGCCCTGGTTGGCCTTGAAGGCTTTCAGCACCTGAAGCGCAAAGGCGGCCGGGTTTCTTAGGACATGTGCTGTTCTGGGGTCAATGAGCTTCATGGGTGGTCAAGGTTAGCAGGTTGATTTTATCGCGGCGGGCGATTAATTTAATCTGCGTTCCCCCGGCCCTGTTCCGCCAGTTTGCTGTGGCGGATGGAATAGGTGAAATAGACGATCAGGCCGATGCTCAGCCAGACGAGGAAACGCAGCCAGGTCTGGGCGGGCAGGAAGGCCATCAATCCCGCGCAGGAAATCATGCCGAGTAGCGGAAACAGCGGATTGAGCGGGTTCTTGAACGGGCGGTGCAGAAGCGGCTGGCGGATGCGCAATACAATCACACTCAGGCAGACCAGCACGAAGGCCGCCAGCGTGCCGATGTTGACCAGCTCAGCCAGCGCGCCGAGCGGGAACAGTCCGGCGGCCAGCGACATGATGATGCCGGTGATGACAATGACGCGCACCGGGGTTTGCGTGTTTTGGTTGACCTTGGACAGGAACGGTGAGAGCAGGCCGTCGCGCGACATCGCCAGGATGATGCGCGTGAGGCCATAGTAAAGCACCAGCATCACGGTGGTCAGCCCCGCGATGACGCCGGTGGCAACCAGCGCCGATGCCCATTTGTAGCCGAGCAGTTGCAGCGCATGGGAAACCGGCGAGGAGACGCCGAGTTCGGTGTAGGGCACAATGCCGGTCAGCAGGCCGGACACGATGATGTAGATCACGGTGCAGAACGCGAGCGAGGCGATGATGCCGATCGGCACGTCGCGTTGCGGGTCTTTGGCTTCTTCCACCGCCGTCGAGACGGCATCGAAACCGACATAGGCGAAGAACACCAGCGATGCCCCTGCCAGCACGCCGGTGGTCTTGCCGTCGGGCAGGGTGTTGAACCAGCCGTAGGGCATGAACGGCTGCCAGTTGGCCGGATCGACGTTGAATGCGGCGATGCCGACGAACACGGCGATGGCCAGCACCTTGACGAAAACCATCGCGGTGTTGAGTTGCGCGCTTTGCTTGATGCCGACGATCAGCAGCCCCATCAGGATCAGGATGATGGCGGCGGCGGGCAGGTTGATCAACCCGCCGAGCTCCGGCGCTTTGGTGAGCATGTCCGGCAACCCCATGCCCATCGCGGAAAGCGCGTTGTTGAAATAGCCCGACCAGCCGTTGGCGACTGCCGCCACCGACACGCTGTATTCCAGCAGCAAGATCCAGCCGATCACCCACGCGACAATCTCGCCGAACGCGACATAGCTGTAGCCGTAGGCGCTGCCGCAGCCGCCGACGGCGGCGGCCAGTTCCGCATAGGCCAGCGCGGCGAAGGCGCAGGCGAAGCCGGAGATGACGAACGACAGCACCACCGCCGGCCCTGCCTGGTTGGCGGCGGCGATGCCGGTCAGCACGAAGATGCCGGTGCCGATGATCGCGCCGATGCCGAGCAGCGTGAGGTCGAATGCCGTCAGGCATTTCTTCAGGCCGGTGTTTCCGGCTGTGTCATCGGTTGCAACCGGCTTGGTGCGGAATATCGGCAACGGCATGAGGCTCTCCCTGTATTTTTGTGGCGGGATTATGCACCATCGCGCCGCTTGCCGCAGCAAACAACCGCCAGCCAAATGATACAATTCGCGCCTCTCAATCCAGCAAGGTTTTGCGATGCACACACTGATTTGCGGTTCGATGGCCTACGACACCATCATGGTGTTTCCGGATCAATTCAAGAAACATATTCTGCCCGAACAGATTCACATCCTGAACGTGGCGTTTCTGGTGCCGGAGATGCGCCGCGAGTTCGGCGGCTGCGCGGGCAACATCGCCTATAACCTGAAACTGCTCGGCGGCAATCCGCTGATCATGGCGACGGTGGGGGATGACTTTGCCAGCTATACGGTGCGCCTGGAAAAACTCGGCATTTCGCAGCAGCATATCCGCCATGTGCCGGACAGTTTCACCGGGCAGGCGTTCATCACCACCGATCTGGACGACAACCAGATCACCGCGTTCCATCCCGGCGCGATGAGTTTTTCCGAGCGCAACCATGTCGGCGACGCAACGAACATCAGCCTCGGCATCGTCTCGCCGGACGGCCGCGAAGGGATGTTGCAGCATGCGCGCGAATTCCACGAGGCGGGTATCCCTTGGGTGTTTGATCCGGGCCAAGGGATGCCGATGTTCGGCGGGGACGAGTTGCTGCGCTTCGTCGAGCAGGCTGACTATGTGACGGTGAACGACTACGAGGCGCAGCTGTTGCAGGACAAGACCGGCAAAAAAATCGAGGAGCTCGCCAAAGCAACGCGCGCCTTCATCGTGACCCTCGGCGCGCAAGGCTCGACCATCTACGCCGACGGCAAGGAAATCGCGATCCCCTGCGCCAAACCCACCGCGCTGCTCGACCCGACCGGCTGCGGCGACGCGTATCGCGCCGGCCTGCTGCACGGCATCCAGCAGGGCTGGGACTGGGAGACCACCGGACGGCTGGCCTCGCTGCTCGGCACGCTCAAGATCGCCAGCCGCGGCGGGCAGAATCACGCGCCGACCCGCGACGAAATCAAGGCGCAGTTCCAGCAGCACTTCGGTTTTGCCGTGCCGTTGTGACATGAATGTTTCATAGCATCCACACCGCCCTCGTAGGTGCGGATTTATTCGCACGGTTGACCGTGCGAATAAATCCGCACCTGCAAACTCGCCAATGGTTTTATATGCTGCTTGGCATCACCCTGCTGCTGACCGGCTGCGCCAGTGATCGCCAAGGCGGCATCGGCGGTGCCGGTAGCGACACCAATGTCGCCGTCATCAAGCTGGGCGTGGTCGAAAGCGTCACCCCCATCGAGCTGGATGCCAGCACTGCCGGCGGCGCTACCCTCGGCAGCGTCTTCGGCCAGGCCGGCGGAGCCAGTTCCGGCGGCGGGCGCGGCTCGGCGGTTGGCTCGATACTCGGAACCGTGCTCGGCGGCACGCTCGGCCAGCAGTCCGGGATCGCCACCAAACCCGGCCTGGAAATCTGGGTCAGGCTGGATGGCGAGGAAGGCAAAAGCACCTATGTGATGCAGCCCGGCAAGCCGGATGCGTTCAAGGTCGGCGACCGCGTGCGCGTGGTGCGCAAGCGAGGCGAAGTGCGCGTCGAGCATGATGCCACGACAGACACGCCGAAAGACTCCCCCAAACCCTGAGGCGGATCAGTCGGCCATCTCAGCGGTTTGGTAAGGTGCAATAAGCGCAGCGCATTGCACCGGATGGTTGCCATGCGGCGCAATGCCCGTTGCCCTTCGATAAGTTCAGGACAGGATTATTGCGCTACGCTGACTCAGCCAACCTGAATGATCTGGTTGAGCCGTTCGCAGACCTGCGCAAACAGGGCGCTGGACAAAGCACCGAGTGGGTGTGCCTTGGCCTTGCGCAAACGCCAGTCGAACGATTTGGGTTGGTGGCAAAGCACGTAGCTGGTTTGCCCGGTCTTTCGTCCTGACGCCTTGCCCACGGCAACAGCAAAGGGATTGTCCGCGTTGTATTCCGCCGTCGTCATGGGCAAGCCGATGACCAGCGAGGTCTTCTCGTTGAAGATGCGCGGCGAGAGCACCACAAACGGGTGAACATCACGCATTTCGCGCCCAGCCTGCGGATTGCAGTCGATCCAGATGATGTCCTGCCGATCCGGTATCCAAGGCTTACGTTTGGACTCTCGTTTACTCGGTGCCGCTTGGCCTGCCACCGCCTGTTTGGCAGCTACCAACGCTCGGCTCCCAGCGTTTGTGTCGCGGTCATTTGCTCGCCACCGTGGCGCTTGGGGTCGTAGGCAGCCAGGCGTTGTTCAAGGGTAAGCCGCGTAGCCTCAATCGGGGTAATGATGACCTGATCGCCTTCGACCGATACGCGCACGCGCTGGTCGACATGCAGGTGCGCTTCCCGCGCCACCGCAGCCGGTAAACGTACACCCAGGTTGTTGCCCCACTGCTTGATATCCAGAACGGCTTCGGCCATGACATCACTCCTTGCAAAAATGTATAAACGCAAGTCTATACATTTTGAGGCCGGTGGTCAATTCGACACGCTCGGTCACCAATGCTTAGCCACCGGGTTGTTGCAGGCCGCCTGAAACAGCTTGCGGTCGTCCAGCCGGACGGCGCTCATCGGGCCGCCCCACAGGCAGCCGGTGTCGAGCGCGATGACGCGTTGTTCAAGCTTCAACCCCAGCGCCGACCAGTGGCCAAAGATCACGGTTGAATCGCGGCTCTTGCGATCGGGGATGTCGAACCACGGCAGGTAGCCGGGCGGGATGTCCTGCACTTCGCCCTTGAACCTGAATTCCATCTCGCCTGCTGTCGTGCAGATGCGCATGCGGGTGAAGGCGTTGACGATGACGCGCAGGCGTTTGTGGCCGGTCAGACTGTCGTCCCAGTTATGCGGGGCGTTGCCGTACATGCGCGCGAGGAAGGCGGCATAACCGTCGCCGCGCAGCGCGGCCTCGACTTCGCGCGCCAGGCTCCCGGCCTGCGCAACATTCCATTGCGGCAGCAGCCCGGCGTGGACCAGCACGTAGCCGTCCTGCGCATGCAGCAGGCGCTGGTTGCGCAGCCAGTACAGCAGTTCGCCGCGATCCGGCGCATTGAGAACTTCATCCAGCGTGTCGGTGCGGTGCAGTTCCGCGACGCCTTCCGCGACCGCGAGCAGGTGCAGGTCGTGGTTGCCGAGCACGGTGATCGCGCTGTCGCCCAGCGATTTGACCAGCCGCAATACCTCCAGCGAACCCGGCCCGCGGTTCACCAGGTCGCCGACCAGCCACAGCTTGTCCCGCGCCGGATCGAAGCGCACCTGCTCCAGCAGCTGCTGAAGTTCAGCATAACAGCCCTGCACATCGCCCACCGCATAAATCGCCATCGCGTTTTCCCGCCGTGTTTGCTGGTGATCAAATTCGTTTCAGGTATACCGCCATGTCGTGGCCTTTATTCAACAAGGCGGCGAAGATATTCAACAGCTCTCCCGCCAATTTTGCAATGCGATAAACCGGTTTGGCACAGTCGCCTTTCTCGCAAAAGCGCACCCCGCGGGTGCGCACTGCCGCCACGGAAAATCCGCTGCGCTGCGCCAGAGACGCAAGTGACCCAAGGTTGAAGAAGCTGACATGCCCGCCATGCCTGGCGATATGCAGATATTCCCAGCGCGCGCCCATCGCCGCCATGCTCCAGCTCCCCGCATTGCCCGTGCCGACCAACAGGATGCCGCCCGGACGCAGGATGCGCCGGCACTCCTGCAGCAATTCCTGCGGATGCTGCAAATGCTCGATCACTTCGAACAAGGTGATCGCGTCGAACTGCCCGTCCGCATAACCCGCTTCCTGCAGCAACCCCTGGTGCACCTTCAGCCCCGCAGCCTGTGCCGTGGCGGCGGCCTTGGGAGCGGGCTCGACGCCTTCCGCGCGGAATCCCAGCTTGACGGCCGCATGAAGGAACGCCCCGCTGGAACAGCCCACATCGAGCAGGCGAATTTTCTCGGGGGGCTGCCCGAGCAATATTGCGATCTGGTCGAGAAATTTTTTGCTGCGCCGCAGACGGCCGCCCTCCGAACCTGCCTTGGGCAAGGTGCCCTGCGAATCGTCGAATTCCTGCATGGACTGCCAGTAGTGCGCCTCGGTGCACTGGCTGATCAATTGCCCGCACGCGCTGCAACGCAACAATGCGCCTTCCGGCAAAACATACGCCGTGATTTCCAGCGGCGCATTGCAACCCACCGGGCAAGTATTCAAAAAACGGGATTCCGGATTGTTCATTTCAAATCAGCCTCAATAATTTTGCGGTAGATTGTCTCATACTCGCGCGCCACGTCATCCCAGCCGCGCACAAATTGCGGCGGCGCATCGCTGCGGCGCAGTTGTTTTTCAACCTCATCCGCCCACCGTTCGGCGGATGCATCAAGCGGCACGATCGCCCCGGCATCCGGCGTCACCTGCGCGGCGGCTCCGCACCTATCGGACACGACCACCGGCACGCGCGCCGCCATCGCCTCGCTGATCACCATGCCATAGGGCTCAGATCCGGCCGGATGCAACAACAGGTCAAACCCGGCGTAATCAGACTGCTCGCGCCAGCCCAGTAAACGGTAGCCGCCTTGCCAGCCGGCGAACAAATGCCGGATTTCCTCCGGCTGCGGCCCGATCACCCATAGCTCTAACTCATGCCGGTTCCGGCGCAAATGCGCAACGATTTCGACCGCAAGCGGCAGTCCCTTGCGCCGCCATTCCTTGCCGACAAAACCGATTATCCCGTCGCTTGCCGAAACGGTATGCGGAGTGCGCACCGCTCCGGGCTGTACGCCGGGGACAATGGGAACAGCCAGCTTGCCGGCTAACTGCGGATAATAGTGCGCCAACTGCTGGCTGATCGTTTGCGAATTTGGGACGATGCAGAATGGCCTGGTCAATTCGCGCCGTTCAAGATACAGCTGCATCAGCACTCGTATCGACAGCAAGCGCCAGAACGGTTTTTCAAACACGCCGGCGAACGGCGGGCCGTGAAAGGTCGTGACGTGATGCATGTTGACGCGCTCGTGGCTATGGATCAGCCAGCCCGGATGCGAATGCGCCTTGAGCCAGCGCGCCGCACGCCAGCCAAAGCGCAACAGCGACAGCCAGCGCGGCCTCCACGCGATCTTGCCCAGTTCATGCACCGCAATGCCTTCGGGTTTTTCGGCAAGGCAAACTTCGCACAACACCTCGACCTCATGCCCCAGGTTGTGCAACTCGCGCGTCAATTCCCAGACATAGCGCTCCATGCCGCCGACCGGCCCGTAGCGGCGCACCACATGCAATATTTTCATAAGTACTGGTCCACACCTTTGGCCGCACGGATATGGGTTGCCTGCAATACTTCCTGCAAAAGCCGCTGGTTTTCCGCCAGTTGTGAGCGGTCGTTTTCGCGATGCCAGAGATGGAAAACCGGCGCGGCAAAACGCGCCGACTTGTTGAATATGCCGGCGCGCAGCAGACGCACCACCAGGTCGGAATCTTCCAGCCCCCAGCCGGTATAGCTTTCGTCCAGGCCGTTCACCCGCAGCAAATCATCGCGCCATGCCGACAGGTTGCAGGTCTTCGCCCCCTGCCAGCGCTGCGGCAACTGTTTGCGCAACCAGCCCGGAACGGGCAGCCGCAGCAACGGCAGCAGACGCTCGATCTGCCCGCGCCGGCGCGCCCGCAGCCAGTCGTGCAGAGCCCACAGATGAATCGGCAATTTGTCGCGCAATACCTGCTCGCTGAACGCCTGCGTCAGCATCAGGCGGTTGCCGGACAGGAACCAGCCGCGCTCCGCGAGCCTGCGGTGGCCGGCAACGAAATCCGGCGGCGGCACGCAGTCGCCATCGATGAAGATGATGTAGTCGGCCTGCGTCGCGGCCAGCGCGCGGTTGCGGATCGCGGCCGCGCGAAAGCCCAGATCTTCCTGCCATACATGCCGGATGGCGAACGGCGCGCGCGCCGCGTAACTTGTCACCAGCACAGCAGTCTCCTGCGTCGAGCCGTCGTCCGCCACGATCACCTCGAAATCCGCATCGGTCTGCTTCAGGCAACCTTCCAGCACTGCGGCCAGCGCATCGGGGCGGTTATAGGTGGTCACTACCAGAGCGATACGCATCATTTTTTTGCTTCGTTCAGCAGCATCAGCTTCAGGTAGCGGTAATAAGTGCCCTCGGCGTTGGATACCGCCAGCATGAAGCCTTCGCGCCCGTCGAGGAAACCGCCGCGCAGGATATAAGTGCGCAAGAAACTCCACAGGCCGCGCAGCACCGCGCCGCCCAGCGAGGCATTCCGCCCGCGCTGTTGCAGCATCGCCGCACCCGCCGACGAATAGTGGTTCACCTTGTGCAGCACTTCCTCGAGATTGTCGAAAGCGTAATGCAGCAACTCGCCGTCGAGCTGGCCGATTTGCCCTTCCACCAGCAGGCGCTCATGCACCAGATCGTCGGAAAAGTGCGCCACATCGCGCCTGAACAGCCGCATGATGTAATCGGGATGCCAGCCAGAATGGCGCATGAAGCGTCCGCAATAACTGGACAAGCGCGAGACGCGATAGGCTGCACAGGCATCCTCCTCCTTACGCAACACCGCCTCGATGGCGGCGCGCAATTCGGGCGTGACGCGCTCGTCGGCGTCGATGGAAAATACCCATTCGTTCGTCGCATAGCCCAGCGCGCGGTTTTTCTGCGCGCCGAACCCCGGCCAGTCATGCTTATAAACATGCGGCGTGAATTCACGCGCGATGGCGACGGTATCATCGCTGCTGCCGGAATCCACCACGATGATTTCGTCCGCCCATGCCACCGATTCGAGGCAGGCGCGGATATTCGCCGCCTCGTTCTTGGTGATGAGGATGACGGAAAGCTTCATCGGTTATGCGCTCCCTGCGATGGATGGGCCGATTTTAACGCCGCAAACAGCAGGCCGCTCATCCAGACGTAAAACCAGCCCTCCGCGTGGTCGATCAGGGTCGAGGAAACGGCGCTGGCCACCATGACCGACAGCACCATGCCGCGCGCCAGCATCTGTTCGCGCATCGCGGGAAGCCGCGCCGCCGCATGCCATTGCACCGCAAACAACGCCAGCAGCAACAGCAATCCGGCCAGGCCAAGCTGGGCCGCCACCATCAGGTATTCGTTGTGCGGGTTATGGGTGGCAAGCCGGCCGGTATCGCGCACCTGCTCGGCATAGGCCTGCCTGAAACCGCCGGTTCCCGCACCCAGCAGCGGACGCTGCCGCACGATTTCCAGCGTGTTGCGGTAGAACTCCATCCGCTGGCCAATCGAAGAGCCTGTGGTTGCAGCCACGTCGGGTTGCGCAGCGGAAAATTCGTGGTATGCTAAGGCCGCGCGCTGATGCAGGGAGCTGGAGGGCAGCGCATAGGCCAATGCGGCCAACACCGCGATTGCGGCCAAGGCGATGGCGACGCCCCTCCAGCGCAGCCAGACGATCCCCAGGTAAATCAGCAATGCCAGCAACACCAGATGGCCGGTGCGCCCCTGCACCATGAACAGCACATTGAAGGCAGCCAGCAATGCCAGCGCCAACCAGATGCCGCGCCGGCGCGGCGTGGCGGCATAGCGCGCCTGAACCGCGCAGACAAAAGCGGTGAAGGCCATGAACAAATTATGGGTGATATGCAGCTTGAAAATAGTCGGGTTGGCGGCGCTGCCCCTGATGAACCCCCCTTGGGGCAGCAAGCCCAACCACAGCAGATAAGACAAAACCAGGGTAAGCAGCATCGCGCCGATGAATCCGTACCATGCGCGGCGGCGCGTGCCCCCATCCTGAAACACGATGATCAGCAGCGGAATGAACATCAGCCGGGAAGCCTTGCCCAGACCGGTGAGCATGTCCTCCTGGTTGCCGATGCTGTAGGCGCAGCCGATCAGATAGAAAAAAAACAGCGCGATGGCCAGCCATGCCACCGGATTGGCGCGAATGGCGTCCGATTTACCCCGGTAGCCTATAGTCAACAGACAAGCCAGCAGAATGACCAGCGCCAGCAGGCTGTCCAGCGCCACCGATACCGGAATCGAAAATCCCAGGGCGATCGCAGCCCAGCGGGCGATTATCTCAGCCCCGCGATTTACCGCGCCATAGCCGAGAGAGCCTGTCACTTCTCGGCGAAGGCGATGAGAAATTTGCGCAGCGAAGGCACCGCATCGCGCAGCATCGTCCCGGCAGATAAAAAGCGGCGCGCACCCTCACGGTAACGGCGCCCCTTCAGATATGACACCCGAATATTCCGGAATCCGGCAGCCTCGAACAGCAGGCGCAACTCTGCGGCGGTGAATTCGCGGTTGTGCCGCACCGGGTAAAACGACATGCCCTTGTACAGGATCGGTTCGGCGCGCAGGAAGTGGGTTTCGTATTCGTTGGTAATATGCTTGCCGCGCAGCATGCGGCTGCGGTTGCGGAAGCTCACCGCATTGGGCACATCCACCTCCGCGATGCCGCCCGGGCGCAGCACCCGCCGGATATCCCGCATCAACGGCAAATGGGAATGGGTGAAATGTTCCAGCACCTGGCAACAGGTCACCGCATCGAAGGTGTCGTCGGCGAAGGGCAGCGGATCGACTTCTGCATTGCTGACCTGAAAATGGATCGGCCGGTTGCGGTATATCTCCGGGTAGTGTTCCGTCTGGTCGGTGAAATCCACGCCGTAGCACTCATGCCCCAACTCGTCGAGCACGGCCAGCAGCAGGCCGTGGCCGGAGCCCACGTCCAGCACCTTGCGGCAGCCGCGCAACCGGAAGGCGATATCGGCAAAGCGATCGACGCAGCCGGTGAATACCTCATCCTGAACCGGATTCGCCAGGTCATACAGCTTGCCTTCCCGCCGCCATGCAAGCATGCGCCGGAAGATTTCCTGCCTCGTAAGGGTATGTACCATATCGTTCATCGTATTCGACAGTCCCTATGAATTGTTGCCAGTGTAGCCGGATGTCGGCATCGAAGCATCCGGACCCGGCCGATACTCCGGCACCCAATCCCGCAGCGCGGCGCGCACCTGTTCGTCGGGCATGGTGGTTGATTCGGTCCACTCCAGCAGTTTTTCCAGCCAGGCCGCATCGGCCTGCCGCGCCTGGGCGATACGCAGCTTGGGGTGCGGCGTGGTCAGGGTATGCTCGCTGTCTGCCAGCAATTCTTCGTAGAGTTTCTCGCCGGGGCGCAGGCCGGTGAACTCAATCTTGATTTCTTCTTCGGTAAAGCCGGACAGGCGGATCAGGTCTTTCGCCAGATCGACAATTTTCACCGGCTCTCCCATGTCGAGCACGAATATCTCGCCGCCCTGCCCCATCAGGCCGGCCTGCAACACCAGTTGGGCGGCTTCCGGGATGGACATGAAATAGCGGGTAATCTCGGGATGGGTGACGGTGATCGGCCCGCCTCTTGCGATCTGTTCGCGGAACTTCGGGATCACGCTGCCGGTGCTGCCCAGCACATTGCCGAAGCGCACCATCACGAAGTGGGTGCTGCCGGAAGGCTGCAATGCCTGGCACACCATTTCCGCGAGCCGCTTGGAAGCGCCCATCACGTTGGTCGGATTGACGGCCTTGTCGGTGGAGATCATCACGAATTTGCCGACCCCGTGCTGCTGCGCCGCGCGCGCCACCGTCCAGGTGCCCAGCACGTTGTTGCGGATTGCCTGCCAGGCATTGTGCTGCTCCATCAGCGGCACATGTTTGTAGGCTGCCGCATGGAACAGCGCCATCGGCTGATGCTGCCGCAGGACTTCATCGACCCGCGCCGCATCGCGCACATCGCCGACCAGGCAGACGAACTCCAATGCGGGGAACGCCTGCTTCAATTCCTCTTCGATGGTATACAGCGCA
>Ga0209000_1001201_pt1 | contig 17640 bp, 37 predicted proteins | sample RifGroD2_FD_183998 | JGI IMG/M metagenome (GOLD analysis project Ga0209000, IMG submission 183998) | Groundwater microbial communities from Rifle, Colorado, USA - Groundwater D2 (SPAdes) (version 2) | ecosystem: Environmental > Aquatic > Deep subsurface > Groundwater | place: Rifle, Colorado...
ATTCCATATGAGAATCAAACATTTCCTTAAGTTCTTCAAAAGAAATAATATCATTACTATAAAATTGCTTATCAAAGTAATTAGTTAAAGCTTCCGTAATAATTGGATCATCAAATGTAAATCCTTTGTAACTAAAATAAACAGGATAACCGTCTACTTGATTTTCAATGTAGTTGTTTTCACTCTCTGTATTATTTTCTTGATATTCGAGAGTGTATTTTCCATTGCCATACGAATCTTCTCCAATACGTTTCAATGCTAAAACTTTCATCTAAATCATCCTTTCAAATTTTAAAATAATATCCCCCTAAGTTCATTTCCTTATGGACAGAGCGTCTTCATCCAGTTGCCAAATTAGGATGTTTGCCATAACACTTCAACTATCTTATATTAGTCACTTATAAGATTAGCTTACCTTTCGCATCTCAGCACAGGTAATTTGGGCAAATTTAATTTTAATTTTTAAGACACTCTGTAATGCCTTTTGGCAATTTCAAACATAATATAATTGCTAGTTGAGTCACATCCTAAATCCCAATCGATTTTTCCAATTTCTTTTGTGAGATTACTTCTTACTTTTCTCGTCAAAGTGTTCACTGACATAATTCCTTTCTCCCTATAATCAACTATTTCATCAAAACATATTTTTAACTCTTCGTCCATTAGATTACTGATTGTATTTAAATCCATCTTTGCTCCACCTCTCAAAATTTATTCTTACCCTATTCTACCATACCATTAATTCATAAGTCAACCACTTTAGTAAATTTTATTTTTACATTTAATATTCTTAGTTTTCTTACCTAAAAGTGTAATCTCATATCCATTGTCATTACAATATTTGTCTACTTCTGGATAAGTAATAAATTCTTTTAATAATTCTTTTGTTTCAAGATCCTGCACTATCCATAACCATTGACCAGATTCATTTGAGAGAATAACTTTTACATGCATAAAATAATGTCCTCCTTCAAACTCTAATCATTTTCCTTAATTATATAACCGTTAATTTCACAATATTCTACAGCTAATTCATTAGTCTCAAAAGCATTTAACCACATATCTGTTCCGACAAATTGTACTGCCCATTGCCATTCCCCAGTTTCATTAGTGTAAATAATTTCTACTAACATTTCATTCCTCACCTTTCTACTTCATAATCCCTAAAATAATATTACTAATAATCTCAATTTTATTCTCATTGCCTCTAATTTGAACATCTAAACCTTTTGCAATTTTAATAACTTCTTTAATTTTCAATGGTTTTAGAACTTGTTTTACTTCATTAGGATTAGTAGAAAGTTTAATTGTATTAATAATATCTTGCATGATTTTTACACCTCTTATGCTACATTATACATGCAATTACTTGGTTTTTCTAGTATTAAATTCCAAATAAATGTAATGAAACGATTTATGTCCTAATTTAATAATCCTTCATACTAAAGTAATTATTACTTGCTTCTCCGCTACCTTTACAATAAGAACATATTTCTGATACAAGACAACCACAATTTAATTATTTTATTTTACCAGTTCCTTTACATATAGAATACCTACTTACATATGCTTAGATTTGGATAGTTTTTCTACTTTTCCAATAATGTCATTTATTATAACTTCATATACAATATCTAGACTTTAACATAATAAAAACTCATCAACATGATCAATTACTTCTCCAATAGTTGTTTCAGACTCAAAGAACGACACACTTTTATCAACTTCTCTTTTAATTCTTACAAGTTCACCAATTTCTACCTTTTCCATAAATAATCCTTCCTTCTTTTATGAATTTAATTTTTCTGGAAACTACTTAATCATCCATATTTTTGATTCAAGTAAATCTTCTGGTGAAGTGGAGTTATTTAATTCTCTAAAATCTTCTCCTTTGTGTACTGCTATATCGAGCAATTCATATTTAAACCCATCATTAATAATTTCATAATCATCTTGTGTAACCAATCCAATAACGACAAAAACCTTTTTACCACTTTTACTCGTTTGATTAGTTGCTCTGAATAATAATTGGCCTCAATCCTTTCTATCCTACTAAATGCGTGTTTAGATATCTCTTATCCATTCCATTTTAGAAAATAAATTTGGTTCACTTCTACTATCCCTATTCTTTACAGTATCATAATAATGAGTACACTTATAGATTCCTGGTTTCACATTAATATACTCATCTTGTAAATATTGCTCCTCAAATTCCTGTGAAATATTTTCACCAAATTTCTTTTTAATAAGTTCTTTATATACCTCAACATCGAATGCTGTAACCCACCATAAATCTGTGCATATCCAAGTATTTTCCGTTGCTTCTTCCATAAGTGGAAATTCTTCATCATCTTCATTGTAACCATCTTGACCAATATAAATTAATCCATCTTTATAATAAACTTGAGGGGATGAATTTCCTACGAAGAAATGCATAATGTTTTCTTGTGCATATTTTTGACTTCTTAATACAGTTCCTCTGGCAGAATTAATACTTGGTTCTTTATCATCATCTAAATGTCCTAAAATATCTTGACCGTTTTCAGGCCAATCTACCAATACGAGCTTACCAGAAGGCACTTGAATTTCAACTGAAAAAGGTTTGACTTCAAAACACTGTCTTTCTTTTGCTATTAACACATTATCTTCTAATGAATAATGTATATATTCACCACAATCAAAACAATACTCACTAAGGAGATCATTCATTCCTAACAAAGACCCTCTTATATACGATATTAATTTATCCACAAATCTTTCTTTTTGATATTTAAATTCATATTTAGAATTAGTTTTATGTGGACAATCAAATTTAATATTACCACCTTCAATTAATTCTCTTGCGTATTTTTCAATTTCATCTCTGGACTTAATCAATTTAATCACTCCTAAATTTTATTTGTAATTCCTTTGAATTATCTAATTTATCGTAATGTTAAAATGATCTCTCCTCTATTCAACAGAGGGCAATTATTCCTTAAAGTTTCCATGTCTTCATAAGCATAAACTTCTTCAAATGTCTTAATATTAATAGTTCTATAAGGTTTATCACCTTTCACCTTAATAACAACACAATTAATATCACCATAAACATTAACTAAATCTCCAAGTTGGACTACTTTTTTAATTGCTTTCATAGTTTACTTCTCCTTTAGCATAAGTATCTACTTTCATCTCATATCCCATTGTCCAAAACAAACTTTAAATATTTTAGATATATTCCTCGCATCATCAATACCTCTATGATGAGTACCTTCCAATGGTAATTTCAACATATTTAACGCTTTGCCCATCCCACAAGGTCTAATATTTTTAATATCTTGAAATTGATGTTTAAGACTTATATGATTATTTAACCATCTAGTATTCAAATCATGATGATAACAATCATGTCTAAATTGCTTTTTATCATAGAAACCCCATGAACATAAAAGATAATAATCTCCATTAGAACACCAATTTATAAAATCCTGAATAACTTGTCTAGGAGATTTTGCATTATCTACATCAGATTGTTTAATGGTTGTTAGTTGCGTACAAAATGGTGTTAAAATAGGATTAATAACAGGTTTAAGAAATTGACTAAATTCATCAACGGTTTCAAGTTCTTCATTTATTTTAACTGCACCAATCTCAATAATCTCATTTTCAAATGTTTGATCATTTTCTTTACAAGTTGCTTCTAAGTCTAAAACAATATAATTCATTTTATATCTTTCTCCTTTTATTTTAATTTAATTTCCATATATCTTTTGTTACCTTGGATTATTAAACTACTTCAATGTCATCTTTACACTCTCTTACAGCTATAATTATTGCAAGAATTTCCTCTTCGCTCCAACTAGCTTTTCTTAATGTATCAATGAGTTTTGTTTGAGATATTTTAATCTTTTCCATAATATGAAAATCTCCTTTATTCAATTAATCCTTAATTCCCCATTTAACTTTACCAATCTTAATATCCAAATTGCATACTTTCAATTCTAATTCTACAATTTGTTTTCTTAATGCTAGAATTTCCATCAAAAGATAAACAATTATTAAAAAGAATAAACAAATAAATCCACCATTATTATTTCCATTAAGAAAACAGTATAAAGATGTACTACCAAATATTAACATTGAGGTAATGTCTGTATAATATTCTTTGATTAATTTTATCATAAAACTACCCTCCCTCATACCATTAAATGTCTTATTTCCAAACAACTTCCTTCGAATTCTTTGTCTATTAAATAATCGTCACAACCAAATGGACATTTATCAATACTCTTATCAACCTCTTTATTTTTATTACAACAAACTTTAACTTCTTTAATTTGTTCACGTTTTACATCATATTCAACTTCATAATTTTTACCATCAATAATTGCAATAACTTTTCTTTTTCTACGACCCTCATAAATATCTAGGAATACTATTTCTGCACATGCTAATATTTTTCTACTACCATATGCAATTGGTGTTTCTGGATTTAATTGTGAAAGTTTAACAATTTCCATATTAAAATCAATCCCTTCTTAAATAACTAGACTTTCCTCAATATAACTACGCCTTCATTATCAGTGTTATCATACTCATAAGTACCAATAATATCACCAAAATTCTTAATAAGAGCAATTGAACTAAAAGTTCTGCCATAACAATTCTTATTAATGATAGACAATTTTAAACCGTTATCTTGTTTCTTAATATACAATAATTGTCTATCATCAGAGAATCCTATAATTACTCTATCTGATTCATTATATCCTAACTTACTTACAATTCCTGGAGAAACATTAGATACTCTTTTATGAATATTGATATGATTAGCATTTCGAGTATTTTGCCATTCAATGCTTCTTTTCATTGGTTGCTCCTAGTTTGGTTTATTTGTATGTCTAATTATACTTGATTGGAAAGATTAATCAATAGAGTTTACATTTTAATAAATAATTATTTTGTTATTTTATTGATCTAATTTATTAACATATTCATACATTTTACAGAGCATCATAAATTTCTCTGCCATTTCTTTAAACCGATTATAATCATTGGTTGTAACTACTGTTGTTGGTTTACCATACTCTTCTTCTTTAAATTTAACCATAATGGGAAATTCAACTTTATCTAAATAATGAGAATAAAATCCTCTTTGTATACGATCGGTTCTTGATAATGTTTCTAAAATTTCAGATTCTTCTTTAGAATTAAGTAAAGCATAACCACTTTCCACAACTCTACAATATCTATCTGCCATATTATTATTGAGATATAATTTACAATCCCATTCTTCTGCATCATATTGATTATCAAACTGAGTACCGTCAGTGGATTCATAAACTGTTTTAGGAATCATAATTTGTTTTTCAATCATTTTAAATTTCTCCTTTTAATTTAATAATACTAAAATGAATTCTTTAATTAATAGATCATTTTCCATAATAGATATGCACAAGTGATAATGTTAGAGAATTTGGGAACCTCTTGTTACTTATAAGTTGGTATCCAACATTGACAGAACCATCAAAATGATTAAAACCATAGTTATAACCATCTCCACAATCTCTTGAAAATCTTTCTATTAGATTAGATTGATTTTCACTCAAAACACTCACAACGTATTCAATAGATTTGTTTATTGTGTTTTCATTATCAAATAACTTCCACGGTTTATAACCATTGAAAAACGAGTCTCTTGCACTGTCTTCCGAACCATACCAACCTTCAATCATTAGAACTGGCAAAATGTTTTTCTTACCATAGATTACAGAAGGATAATATAAACGCTTATATTCATCATCATGGTCGATGACCTTTACTGCAATTTCCTCAGTAGAATTAAGCACTGTAGACAACGCCAATTCTAAATATTGCTTTAATAGTTTTGTAGAATCAACTTCTACAACAAAATTCTGAACTAAATTTATAGACATATGTACACTCTCCTTCTTTTTAATTCAATTAAAAGTATGATTCTATTCCATAATTTCACAAGGATATTTCTCGTTAATATTTCCAGCGGATATTCCTATACGGATTCCTTTGACTGCTTCTATGATTTTGTTTTCTGTAGCAAAAGTTTTGGCTTTTTCAAGGTCATTATTAAAATCAAATTTTTTTACTAATTCAGCACCTTTATAATATACGACAATATAATGCATAATTTAATCACCTCTCCTTACAATAAGTTAAAACGATTCATTTATGCTAACAAATATTCACCTTTATTTAATCTAGCTTGCATTCCGTTGTCTGTATCAACATAAATTGCCAAATTCTTTTTCGCATTATCGTCTGAATAAGAACTTATGAAAATCAATTCAGTGATTTGATATACATCATCTTTAATTAAACGTCTGGAGTCATCATTTATAAGACAAATTACACATCCTTCCTCTTCAAGTTCATCTTTTAAATCATTGAACATCATCGAACAATCTTCACACCATATTTTATTGTTAAATTCTTCCCATCCTCTTTCTAATAACTCTTTTCTATCTTTTATCGACTCAATCCATCCACAGTGGTCACAAGTTGCCTTTAAACAATTAATAGTTTCTAACATAATTTTCACTCCTTCAATTAATTATACTCTCAAATTCCATTTATCAATAGCAATATCTTCAGCATTTTTAATATCTCCATCTATCCATGCTCCTTCTGCTCCACATGATTGACAATTTACCCATACAGACCATTTACCTTCAACAACAATTTCTCCTATACCTCCACAAAATGGACATGGTTTAATTTCTTTTATTGCAATTCACTCCTTAATCTTCAATAATATGACTAGGTGAAAAGATATTATTCTCATCACAATAAGGACACCATGCATCAGAATTATCTCCTACCCATTGCCAACCACAATCTTTACATTCCCAATTAATATACTCTCTTACTTTTCCTCTAATCGAATTTGATGATTTAATACACTCTATTACACTTCCATTGTTAAATTCTATTTTCTTCATTTATATTCCTTTCTCATATAAATAAATGTAAGATTTCCTGATATTTTAACCTTTTAACCATTTACCTGATTGACTTTCTCTTACGCCTAACACTCCTTCGCACAGTTTAATATTTTCCTCGTTTTTAGAATCCATAGTCATGGTAAAGATGTTTGTATGTTTAGTTACATGATCTATAGAACCAAATTCAAGTAATCTCAGAATAATATTGTCATCATTAATATCACTTACTTTTACAAAAAACTTTTTATCCATTTTTATTCCTAACTCCTTTCATATAAAAGCGACATTTTAAGCTACTTTATTGCTAACATTCCATATGTTTTACCAAAGTTCTAGCAACAATTTCAACTAATTTTTGCTCTGGCGTTTCCATATTTTCTTGTTTTGATATTAACCCTACTACACCAATCACATCACCTTCATGGATTATTGGAGTTACCACTTGAGATTGATAATTGAATTCCTCTTTTACAATTTCTGTATAACCAACTTTTGTATGTCTTTCTTCCATTGCTAATTTAGCAAAATCCCAGATTGGTTTATTTAAAAAATCTTTCTTTGATATTCCTGCTACCGCTATTACATAATCCCTATCACAAATTAAAGCAATGTATCCAGTTGTTTCAAATAAAGAATCTACAAAATTTTGAGCAAAATTACTTAACTCACCTAAAGGAGAATATTTCTTAAATAGAACTCCACCATCCTGAGTAAATATTTCCATAGGGTCTCCTTCTCTAAGTCTTAAAGTTCTACGAATCTCTTTTGGAATTACTATTCTCCCTAGATCATCAATTCTTCTGATAATACCTGTTGATTTTGCCATTATATATCACTCTCTTTCTTAAATTTTATCATAGATTAAAAATATAATTTTATCCTAATATATTTTAATTTGTTTACCTGTCGGTGTGCAATTCCAATCTCCACATTTAGGGCATTTTGTGAACCAATCAGGAGTCCATAAATCTTCATGTTTAAAAAATTGTTCATGGCAGTCCTTGCATTTTGCTTCATATTTATAAATATGAAAAACCATATGTACCTCACTCCTTTTGATTTGCTTCTTACGCCAATTATACAGTCTATTAATCTAAAAATCAATAGACTGTATAAAATTATTTATTACTTATTATGTATTCTATTATTGAATAATTCTTTAAATATCTCTTCCAAAACATTAACTACAATACTATTTCCCGCCATCTTATATATTTGGCTATTTGAAATACCATTATCTTTTAATATGTAATAATCTTCGTCATTGAAACCCATCAACCTAAAACACTCTAAAGGAGTAAGTTTTCTGATTCTATATGTGTTTTCTAAATATAATCCAGTATTACTACCCAACCCTCCTCCATTAGTTTTTTGACAACAAGCAATTCCGTCACTATCATAAACTCTATATCCTTCCTTATAATTCCTGCTAAAATCTTTTTCATTATAAATCCATTTATCTGTTGTATCTATACCTCCAACAAATTGCAAAGAGTTAGTATTATCAATGCCTATTTTAATACCTTCACCTTTATTTGTTGTTAATGTGGGACATAACCCATTTGAATCATATACATTTCCATTCATACCATTACCAGACGGATTTAAATTTCCCAATTTCTTAGTTTCTAAAATCTTTGGTTCTGTATTCCCTCCACTTCCTATCCCATGCAATGTAGGAGACAATCCTTCAGGAGAATATACTCTACGCCTAGTTTCAAATCCCTTTCCTTCTAACATTCCAACTTGGACTAATTCATTCGATTCAATTATTTTAGGTTGCCGATTACCTCCTCTCATTGTATTTAATGTTGGACTTAATCCTTCTGGATTATAAACTCTTCTAATTTGTTCATTACCTTTAATATCTAACATTCCTACCATTAGTATTCCATGCTTATCTTGTGTATTAATCGTAAATGCAGGTTCGTCATTTTCTTTAAATCGTCTGCCGTTCTGTCTCTTTTCAATTCTATCAGGAGTTATACACGGTCTAATTTCTACAACTTTAAGAGGTTCTTTATACATCGAAGAAGTTAGAGTGCAAGCTAATCCATCCTCCCTAATTTGTAAATCTTGCATCTTGGTATTAATACATACATCTTCTAATATACATCTTGGTTCTTTATAATCTCTACTTGTCAAAGTACAACTTATATCATTATATACTCTTGGAACACCTTCTCTTTTTGATTGAGATAAATCAAGCATAGTTCCATTAGAAATCTGCTTGTCTTTTAATTGCTCTAATAGTTTTTCTGTTTTATCTTGACTTATGTAATATTTTTCATCCACTTCAGATTCTAGTAAATCCCTCAATCTAACTCCATTATCAAATCCTTCAGGAAAATTGAAATCTCCCTTGTCAATATCTTTCCTAACGCTAATTACAAAGACTCTTTCTCTATTCTGTGGAATACCATAATCTTTTGCATTTAAAACTTTCCAATATGTATTATAATCGTATTCTTGTAACTCTGCTATAATCTTATCAAAACTAGGTTTAAATTGTTTTCCCACAAGTCCTTTAACATTCTCCATGAGTAAATATTTAGGTCTCTTGTATTTAATAATTCGTAATGCTTCAACTACCAATGATGATCTTGTTTTGCTAATATTTTCGCTATTACACTCTGGGCAAGTATTTCTTTTGCTATAATGAACATCTAAAGGGTTATATTCATTCTTACAATCCTTACAAGTCCATGTAGCACCTTTTTGTTTACCTGCGACACTGAAATCTTGACACGGGCTGCCAAATGTATATAAATCAAAATCTGGAAGTTTTGTCTCATCTATCAGACAGACATCGCCATAATTAATATTTTCATCTATATTATGTATTAACCCAAATGACTTAATTGCATATTTATCAATCTCTGAAAATCCTACCAATTCGTGGGGAATATTTAATCTCTCCATTGCTTTGCTAACCGCACCAATTCCTGCAAATCCTTCAAACACTTTTAACTTATTCAATATATTATTTACCTCTTTCTATTATTTATTTGTTTATTTATTTTATATTTGTAAATATATTACAATCCATTCATTAAGCATCACTTCTTTCAATAATTTTAGGTTAAAACATACATTCTATAGGGTATTACTTATCAAATAACCATCCAATATCAAACGAATATCTAAAACAAAATACTCTAATCAATCTAACCACTCCCCTATTTACTGAAATACTTTTAACCATAATTCCAATAGGAAATTTTTTATCATCATCCTTACACCAATAATCACCATCTTTTACTGATACAGATTTTACTAATGCAAGTCTTCCAATTTTCATCATATATTCTATATAATCCATATAAAAACTAACTTGATATTTTTTATACAAGAACTTTCTTTTTAATCTATAAATTGATTGAGATTCTTGAGACTTAATTTTAATGTTCATCTTATTTCAAAAACACCTCTCTATTTATAACTCCTGTCCACGGGCCAATCATTCCATCCTTTTCCATAGTATCCATAATTCTAGCAGATACAATATAAGGTATTTGAAATTTACGTTGTAAATGCTGAACATTACATTTTTTAGGGTTTTCTCTTACATATTCAATAACCAATGGTAGATTGTCTATATATTGTTGCGCTCGTTTTGCAACTTCTTCTGGTGAATTAACAAATTTAATAAACTCATCAATATTTTTATCCATTTGCTCTTTTGTTTGCACTTTGTCTTTATTAAACATTATTTATCTCCTCCACTTTCTCATCAATCTCATGACTCAATAACCAAACCAACCTATCAAAATGTTTATTGTCTAAAATATCTAATGCTTTTTTCAAAGGAATATCAATATCTTCCACTAAACTTTCAATAAATTCTTTACGATTTTGATAACTTTTAGATTGGTATATTTTGTTTATGTCTGTAGTCATTTATTTAATCCTCCTTCAATTTCAGCAATATTAAATCCTAATTCCTTTGCTTTATCAAAATTAAATCCTTCATCAGTATGCATAATATAAACATTCTTTCTCAACTCTTCAGGAATCAGTTCTGTAAGTTTTCTTAGTGACAAATGAACATTTCCGTCATAATCTGCTTTGCAAGTATCTTGATATAGATAATTAATCTTACCACTCACAAACGCTTCTAAAATATTATCTTCTATATTACAACTGTCTCCACTGTAATAAATAATATATTCATGTTCTTCTAATGAAGGATTTTTAACTAATAATATACCAAATGTCATAAGTTCTTTAACGTGATTATTCTCCATAAAATATAAGCCTAAATCTAAACTATCTATTACTGCAGTAGGATCAAAAGCACAATTATCAAATTCACAATGTTCTTCTGTAACTCCTATAATCTCAAGCAATTCAATAAAATCACTGTTGGCCGCATGGAATGTTGGTTTAATTTTCTTAATGAAATAACAATAGAATATTAAACTCCCTAGACTACCAATGTGATCTGGATGAGTATGAGTTACAGCAATATGGACTTCATTAACATCTGATAATAGATTTAGAGATAGAATTCTATCAAAAGTTAATTCTCCACAATCAAGAAGTAATAATGTATTGTTTTCTTTTATGTATGCACTTGTATTGCCTAGTTTAGTATTGAAGGCTGAACCTGTTCCTATGAATTTTAATTTCATTTGTTTATTACGCTCCTTTTTGTTTTATACTTCCTCAAAATAATCATCATTTAATGAATATGATAAATCTCTACATCCTTGTTTCGCAAACATTAATATTTCATCAAACCTTATAACTTCCCAAACTTGATTAGTGAATATATTCTTAAATTGTTTACCAATCTGATAATTTTCTGCATACATCATTTATATTCACCTCCTTATTATAGGGAATTCCCATATTTTTGTTTTCCCGAAATTCCCTATTTAAACTTGCTTATTTCAAAATAATGTCTTTTTCCACACAGCTTTTTGATATCTTTAATACTAAACCATTCTAGTAAGCATTTATGAAATATTTCTCTACAATTATCATCTTCATTAATAAGAAATGTTTTATCACTTAAGATTACATCAAATATTATTTTATAACTATTAGTTATATTTGTGTCTTTTGAAATTCTCTTAACAATTCCCATTCTATCAAATCTATTAACAATAGTTGTAAATGTCTTTCTTTCCTTTATCCCAGTGGCATCTATCATTTGTTTATATGACATATAAAATATTCCATTATTATCTGCGTACCTTTTACTATAAACTAACATGGCAAACAATAATATCTTTTTATTTTTACTTGGTTGTTTTAAAATTTCTTCAATTTCTAAATATGTAATATAAATTGGTGGTGTTTTATTATGTACTCCATTTTTGGCAATACTCATGTTTAATTTATGTTCGTCAGACATTGCATTTTTTGTTCCTCCATAGTCGATATTATATCCATTAATATTGTTGCAACTATCGTATAAATTGATCCAATAAACCTCTCTGTCGTTTATGATGTCGGCATTACATTCTTCTAATGTCTCAAATGTAAAATTTTCTTCACCATGCTTATTCCAAGCCCTTTGTAGATATCGATTGAAATGCTTATTATTTTTTAACGTGTTTTTATGTCCTCTGAGTCTTATATCTATATCTCCACTTTGACCTATATAAACTTTCCCATTTTTTACATTCTCTATTTTATAAATTCCACTTGTTGCTATGAAAACAACCTCCTTCTTCATTAAAGTAACCATATTTTGGAAGTGTCAGGATTACTTATAATATATTATTTATATACTACCGTTGGGGTTCCTCGTTAACCACGTTACCTAACTCCTCACCATTACCAGTGTTAGTATTGTTTAAGTTATCTTTATATCTTATTAACTCTTCATAGTGTCTTCTACCACATAATTGTTTAATATCTCTATTATCAAACCAACTCAATAAACAATTATTAAATGATTCTATATAATTATCTCCTTCATTATATTCAAAACATTTATTTTCACCTTCTTTATTATCAGCAACACTAATAATATTTAAAGTAACCTTATATTTATTAGACTCTTTCATAAATTTATGTTCTATTGGAGTATTCCTAGAAACTACCTCAATAAACTTATTCTCTTCTAACCAATTAATTATTTTTCTAATCGTCTTGCTGGTTAAATTTGTTGCTTGTTCTATTAAACTAAAAGGAAAATAAAATATACCAGACCTTTTAGCATATCTTTTGCTATGGATAAGCATTGAGTATAATACTAGCTTTTCATTTTTACTCTTTGCTTTTAAAACCTCTTTAATTTCATAATATGTAATTTGTACATTTCTATTTTCAACAACCAAAGAACAATTATGACTATATGTATAATCCACAATACTATTTATATCCTTAATAACCTGTTCCCATTTAGTAGAATAAGTTGTTTTATCCTGCTGATTCATCCATTCAGTGATCCATTCCTTGCAATCCTCCTTTGTTGCTTCGAGATGTTTATAGTATTTTGCTATCTTTTTAAGGGCATTCCATCTCATACCTGTTCTGGTTAAACCTTTTTCTATTAGGTCTTCAATTGCTTCTATAGTAATATCTTTGTCAACATTTTGTTTGTAGATTGGTAATGATTTATGAGCTTCTTTAGTTTTTATGTAGTCTATTATATTTTGATTGCCAATATCTTCCTCTTCAATTTCTAATATTTTATCAAGTATTAATCTGAATAATATATTATCCATCTTTTTTATTTTTGTTATGTATAATGGATCTATAATTGGGTTTAAACTTTTTCCATATTCACAAAAGAAACACTGATTAGTTAATGTATTTGGATTTTTAAAATTTATTCCTAAAGGTATTTTAACTCCTTGCGTCAGTGTTGGCCTAAATTCAACTTCCCCATAATCAATGTCTAGCAAGTCTGATTCAGTCAAGACGTATTTATAAAACTGTTTAAGTAAATTCACTTCAATTGGAGTATCAAAAAACATATCAATATGGTATCCCTTATTGCCGGATAAACTAATATGATAATAATCATCCTCAATACCGATATCCTGAAGAATATGAACTATTTTATATACTGTATGTTCTGCTAGTTGTTTATCTCTTATGTCTACATCAAAAGTGATAAATTTACTTGATTCTACACTATTTGGTTTTCCTGCGAAAACTCCTAAAGTATGTTTTCCATTAATATGATGATAAACCATCCAATCGGATAAAACTTTACTGTTTTTTACTCCTTCAATTGGATATTTATAATGTTGCTTTGTACTATACTTACCCTCATTATTTAATATAAGATATTGCCATCTATTTAATATGTACAGATCATTAATTGCCTTAACAATTACCTCTTTCTCTGGATTTATTATCATTATTTATTTATTCACTATTCCTCTCTTTTATCACATCAGGTAAGAAATTCAGATCGTAATTGCAAAAATCTTAATTGTTAAACCATAGGTCTCCAACGATTGCACCATTCGTCAAAAGCGTCTTGTACTGCATTTGAATTGAGGAATTGCACAAAAGTATCTCCTTTAGTTCCCTTACCTACCTTTAGTGGCGTTATACCTTTACTAAAATAGAATTCAGCTTGAGTTAGATTATATAGAAATATGTATTTCTTGTTGATATCGTAATTTATTGTTGACATTGTTAGAAGAACCTCCATTTGTTTATTTGTTTGATCGATAATTTTATTTCTTACCTAAGTAAACCCATACACAATTTCAATTAATTTCTTGCTCATACCTAACTCCTCTCACCTATATTTATACCACATATAATTATAACATAAACATCAAACTTATGTCAAGCATTTTTATTTATATATTTGTATAATTCTTAAATTCAAGGCTCCCACACAAACGGTACATAATCATCTTCCTTTAATACAGGCCAAACATCATCACCATCTGTAACTTTGCTTTGTAGAAAATCACAAATCAGTTTACCATAATAACTATTTAATCCTTCCGCTATGGTATATTCACTGTAATCATCCAGACTATAATTACTAGTTGCTACAATTTTCATTTAACATACCTCCACTCATACTTAACAATCTCTTTCTTCTCAACTTCATAGGCCACATTCTCCTGTGAATCACTTTCGAACCCATAATCCTTATAACCGTATCTTATGTAAAACAGATTTATCCTAAAACATTTTCTATCAGACATTCTCATATAAATGTGAGAATAATATCTTCCATGTTCATCTTCAGTTTCTTCACCATCTTGTTCTACATATTCCCATTCTTCATTGTCTACAATTAATGCTGATTCTTTTTTGATTGATTCCATTTGTTCTCTTGTTAATTCAATTTTCATTATGTATATCACTCCTTTAATATTATTAATACTGTTCCATATCTTCACAACAATTTCTTTCTCCACAAGAAGGACGATCAAGAGTATTTCCTTCTTCTTCAGTTGCTTCTGGCATAGGAGTTATTCCAAATGTTGCAATTGCTAATCTATTATGTTCATTCCACTGTTCAGCAGTGTAGCAATCATGGCAACTTGGGCATTCAAACATTGATTCACGCATATTTATTCACCTCCATTTTACAATTTCAAAAACTTTTCAAGTTCTCTAATAGCAATATTTAATCCATCAATTTTACCAAATAAATATTCATCTATACCAGTTATTTTGCATTTCTTAACATCTTCTTGCTTTAATTCAAGTAATTTTATTAATTCTCTAATTATTTCTTTTGGTAAATTTACATCCTTGAATTTTAATGTTGATTCATTCATATGTATCACCTCCTTGAAATAATCTCGTAATAATACCTTAAACATCTGTGATTTGTTTAACCCAATCACTACGATACTGCTTTTCTAAATCTCTAAGACGATCTTGATAGTTTTTCATAACTTCGCTCATTACAAATGGTTTTATGACAATTTTTAAAATTTCTTCCAATTTGTAATTTAAAATATACTCAATAATTTTATCATCTGGCAAAATTGATAATTTATCGAGAGTTGATTTAATCATTGTAGGAATTAAATTAACATTTAAAACATTACCTTTTTGTGCAGATTCTAAAAGTGGTTCAGATTCCACTATTTCATAAATTAATTCACTGATTATATGAGTTTGGCTATATTTATCAGTAAACCATTCTGAGAAATTTGTTAATGGGATATCATATTTCTTTTCAAATTTCTTTTTGTATTCTGATTTTACGATGATAAAACCAATTTCACTGGTATATACGTTTATGTCTTTGCTAATTTTCTCTGGAATCTCTTGATTTAACTCATAGTTGATGTATAGTCGCTTATTCATAATTATTACGCTCCTTTTGTTTTACAAATAATCCTACATATAAATTATACCACATTACTAATTATAATGCAAACAATTTTATTTATTAATTTAGCAAAATCTAAATCCAATCAATTGTAAATTTTAAATTATTTGTCTTCATCACTCCAATAATAGGGAATTAAATTTCCATTAGCATAATCTTTTCCATAATGAATATGGGTCATAACGTCTTCATCTAAAATAGTAACCCCTTTAACAGTTTCGATAACAATATCATATTTATAACTTAACTTCGTTAATTCTTCAACAAAGTTATGGAATCTTTCTTCTTTATTCATAAAATTTACTCCTTTCCGTCAATTAAAATAAAGATTTGAATTGTTTTGACTATCTAATAGTTTCAATTGATATTATCTCTGAATCATCTGTGTTGTTAATCATTGTTAAATTATTCTCAAGGTCATGACTATTATTAATTGTTTGGAACATTTTATCTTTGATGCGGTAAACTAATATAAATAATTTCATATATTTAATCCTTTCCTTTCTCACTCTTTACATTCTTAACTAACACACCTTTTTCATAATCATCTCTACCACTAGGACTTAATACTGTGAAATCCATTCCCATTACTTTCATTAATTCTAATCTCATATTAGCCAGCCATCTTTTCTGTGCCATATAAGGATTTATATAATAAAAATCTTCTTGTTTTGACATCATTGTATTTAATAATGTCTTCTGAAATGGATAAAGTTTAATATTTGGGCATGTGTCCTCGATAAATGCTACTGGATTATGTTGATAATAATCTTTTAAGTTTTGATATTTTTCTTTGAAGTTTAATTTGTTTTGATCTGTCATAAAAATAACCTTTTCCTCCCCTAAATACTATTAACAAGTTGAACAATTTTTCTAGTATTCATATTTTCAACCTCACTATCCAACAAAACATTCTTAAATTCTTCTTTACTAACTACATCCCAAGATCCATACTCATCTGGATATTCACTAATTTCAATATTATATTCCTTCTCCCAATCACCAATTTCTTTCATATTATGTTTAGTTATTTTCTCAATATCCAGTGCATGTTCTAAATAATAAGTACCATCAGAATGTGGATATTTATTAGAAAACATAGATGATAAATCTTTAATTGTTTGCTTATCTAATTCAAGAATACTATTAATAGATTTAAGTTTATCACAGTATATTTTAACTTCTTGATATTCTTTATCTATTTCTTGAAGATATTTTAGATATTCAGTTAATTTCTTAGTTTTTCTATTTTCTACTTCATTTAAATACTCCTCTCCTGCTTGAATAAGACTTTGTTTCACAACATTTCCAATATCATTATAGCAAGTATCACATATGTAATTTCTAACAAGATGAGCATTTTCTTCAGGTAAAGGATAGTAGTTTGTTACTGGATAA
>Ga0209000_1001202_pt1 | contig 17639 bp, 31 predicted proteins | sample RifGroD2_FD_183998 | JGI IMG/M metagenome (GOLD analysis project Ga0209000, IMG submission 183998) | Groundwater microbial communities from Rifle, Colorado, USA - Groundwater D2 (SPAdes) (version 2) | ecosystem: Environmental > Aquatic > Deep subsurface > Groundwater | place: Rifle, Colorado...
TACATAATTTCCTTTAATCACACAACTTATAGAATTCGCTCCACCCATCCAAATTAATAATGTCGACATTTCTTTGTGTGATAATTTTCTTAATTTCATAATTTCCTCCAATCCAAGCAAATGTATCTTTAGAGGGAAAATGGTTTAACATCCTCCCTCTATATCACCTGATTACAAATTTTTCATAATCTCATCAATTTCAAGTTCAACTTTCTTTTCATTAGAAAGTAATTGATGCAATTTGGATTCCATAACTTTAAGTTTATTTTCTTCTTCTTTTCTACTTACAAAATCAAGTTTAGACTTAATATCTGTAATCCAATCCGCAACATGATAACCAGAAATAACAAAATAAACCTCTAAATCTTTAGCAGATATTGCATATGAATTAAGTTTAACTAATAGAAAAGTTAATTGTTCCTTATTGAGAACTTGGATATTAGTTCTTACACCATCTAATTCAATTGAACTATTTGTAATAGGTGAAAACTTTTGAGATTTACCCAACTTAATTTTCTTGTCCTCAATTTGTTTTTTCAATACCATAATCTTTGAATCGTTTGTTTCGTTTGCCATTTTTATTTCCACTCCTTAATTAATTCATTTTTTGAGTTATAAGCTACTAAATATTTAGGATTTAGTTTATTAAAGATTTGCTCTGGAGAAGCAGATCCCATTATTTTCTCATCTCTATGTCCTTTATTCATAGTATAAACATCATAAGTATAATTTTTTTGATCTTTATTATAACTATAATGCCAACTATAATCACTGTATCTTTCTACTTGATATTTTATATACTTATTGTTTATTTGAGTAAAGTATTTATGTCTCCAATAAGCATTTTCTTTTAAATTTTCTCTAAAATCTTCTAATGTGTAATCTAAATATGTATCATACTTAGGTTCTCTAGCAGAATATTTACTATCTTTTAATAACTCATCCATCAAATCGGCGTAATCTTCTACACAATTTTCATCAATAATATCAATTATACTTCCTGATAAAGATTTTATAGAATTTATTTTCCTATAACTTGACTTTCTATTATAGAAAAAGTAAGTTTTTGATTCTTTGCTGTCATCATTATTTTCATAAAACCTACCCAAATAAATCAATTCATTGTTAGAATTGGATTTATATGTCCCACCTAAGATTAGCGTTTTGCCATCAAATTTCTTTCTTTCATGTCTTAAATCATTTAATTTTGATAATTCAATATAATCAGGTGACTCTACTGGAATTAATATAAGGTCTTTATTTGACCATCCATAAACAAATTCGCCTTCTAAACCCTTCCCTTTAATTGAACTTGCATTTTCTAAGATATAAAGAAGATTTTCAATTGTTATCTCAAATTCGAAATTACGAGAGTCGAATACTCTACAATATGTTTTTCTATGATCCCAACCCGAACTGTAGTCGCCTACTTTTTTATTTAATACAAATCCAGAAGTAGGTTCATTTGAAAATTCTTGTGGTTCAATTTTACTATCTCTCCACGATTCCCATGATTTACTTTTTCTTAATACATTTCTTTGATCAAAATATATAACATAAGCTAATTGACCTGTATATGTATCTGAGCGATTCTGATAACCTACTTTAATTGTTTTAGGTAAGAATATTGTAGTATTAATTTTATTTATCCTCCTTTATTTTTATTCTGAAATATTTAACTTAACACCATTTATTTATATACAACAAATCAAATTTATTATAAACACCTTCATATAAATCTTTAGCATTGTTTCTTAGGTTAATTTGCTCTCTCTTTGAAAGGGATAAAATTAATAACATTCCATTCTTAATAATATTCATTTCTTCTTGTGTTAACTCAACTATGATTTTATCATTCACCAGACTCACCTCCTTTTCAGTACGATAAATATGCAATTTTAAACACTTTCCAAATATTCTTTTTTAATTTCATCTTTAGATAAGTTATATTTGATTAATAAATAATCCAATAAATAATCCAATAAATCATCGTTATGAATCATCTTACCATTACAAAATGGACAATATTTTGGATCAATACCTGTATCATCAATTGGTTTTCCTATTTCAAAGTATCCATTTTCTATATCTTCCTCGGTAATCCCATACTCCTCTTTTTGTTCTTCTGACCCATCAAATTTAACACGATATTTACTTGCATATTCAGAATTAATATCATCATTTACTACACAATCTGTACAAATATTATGTCCACATTTTTCACAACTTTTTACAAATTCCTCATAAACACTTTCTTCACAACAATCACATGAATGATAATCTACGCTCATAATTTAATACTTCCTTTCTTTTATCAGAATAAATTGTTCTTTTGATTTGGTTAATCATAAGACTTATATGTACACTTTTTAGAATTGATCTGCCTATTTCTTATTTTTACTTTGTTCTGTTGACACTCACATACCCCATACCAATCATCATCCATTCTAAGCCAAACACATTTATAGCATTTTTTATGTAAGAGTTCACTTTCTGACCATGAGTATTCAGTAATCATTTGTTCCTCCTTCTTTATTCTCCTACTCTTATAAGTTTCATGCCAAAACTGACTTCTACTGGTTTATTAGTTAATTTGCTACTCATAATAGCTTCTAAAATAGCAAGATACATATTAGTTTTTCCACATTGTCTTCCTTGAGATAATAGGAGGTGTGAGTAGTCTCTATCTGGATAAATGATCAATATTATAAATTCTCCTTTCTAGAATGAAACCATAACTTCAACGTCCCATAATAGTAACCACTTTACACAACATATCCAACATATCTTCGACGGTTATTTCTCCTTTGTATTCTTTATTTGCTAATAATGCCATAATAATTTTGTTAAAATATACATCATTATTAAATTTATCATTGTATTCCTTATTAGTTCTGATTAACATTTGAAAATCTCGTGTATCCATTTTATATTCTCCTTTCTTTCCGTAAAATCAAAGTTAAATTTTATCCCATTCATAATTATCAATTTCATTTAAACAACCTCTATAATAATCAGTAGCATTCTTATTACCATCTTTTGTATTTTCAATATCATTACAACATAAACATTTATATTCTCCCATTTCTTCTTCTGTCTCTGCTGATAATTCTATAACCATTTCTGAAATATATAATTTACCACATTTACAGCACTCTCTTAATTCATCTCCTTTAATACCTAGCTGTTGTTCAATAACATCTGATAAATCCCCTAATATTAAATTATTCTTAATTAACATTTCTGCTAATTCCCCATCAAAAATATCTGAATCATACCATTCTAAATTCTTCTGATAATTATATAAATCTTTGTTGTTTGTAATAATACATGCTTTACCTAATGAAGCGTGCCATCCTCCTGTTCCTGTGTTAGTTCCAATTCCATATTCTGCAAAAGTTTCTACGCTATAATATTCATGAATGCGAATAAGTTGGTTTCTAAATTCTTTTAGAAAACTGTACGTAATTAGTTCTTTTATATTGTCTGGTATCTTATATTCAATTCTAACATTATCTCCACTTCCTACTAATGGCATAATATAATCCTTCTTTTCTTCATTTAAAATAATCCTTTTATCCGAACATCAAATTAATAATTTCATTTCTCGTATAATCCCCAATTGGACTTCCACTTGCATAAGGATGGCCTCCACCTCCATATGATTTGGCAATAACACTTAGATCGACACCATCTTTAATTGTTCTATAACTGATTGCTTTAGAGAGATTAATAATTATTACATAATCTAATTCAGGATGTCTTTCAGATAAGGTATTTCCTAATTCTGATTGATATTGTTCAGCGAAAACTACTCCTACTTTATGTTTATTCAGCATCTTAGTTACTAAAATTTTATCTCTCTCATTTATGTATTTATCAATCTTTTCTTGATTACTCTTTAGTAAAAGATTGTCTTCTTCAGATAATGTGAATTCCTCATTCCTATTAAATTGATAGATTACATTATGAATAAATAAATCTCTACCTTGTATTTGAAATAAATCATTGATTAATTTAGGTTCAATATCATTGTATTTTGTTTTCCATTCCCACGTATCATATTGTCTAACTTTTTCTGAAAAGTTGTAAATTGCTATACCATAAGGATTATTCTTTAAATAGTTATTCAGCATCGAAGTGCCACTATTTTTAACGTCACTTTCCAACCATTCACTAACACTAACCCATTCATATTTGTTTAACCACTCTGCCGTTTTATGATGATCAAATAGTTTAATTTCTGGATAATATTTCGCATCCTTATAATACTCAATTATATTTGCCACATCTTCATTAACCGATATGTCTGTAATAAAAACTTTGTCATAGTTATTTTTAGATGAACCAATATAAAAATTCTCTACTCTTTCGTTAACATTATCATAATCGCAGAATTCAATATCTACATCCTTGTAGGCCATTTTTGTTATAATAGCACATCCACAACCGTCTAAATCTGTATGTGTGAACAATTTTACTTTCATTATAAATAATCCTTCTTTCTTTATTCTGAATAAAATTGGTATTTCTTTTGGTTGGATATATTTAATCATCCAAAATGTCCAATTGTTTCTTATAATACTTATTACAACCATTTTCACTAGGCATTTTCTTATTCTGATCACATAATAGAACTCTTAAAACTGGTCTACCACATTCAACAAATTCTTTAAATTCAATAGGATAACCTTCTTTCAAATAACCATAATATTTCTGACCAACTTCAAAGAATTTTCCTTCTTTAATATCAGCAATAATTCTTATAGCAATACCTTGTGATGAATTCATATCAAGAGGTAATGTAATTTGCAAATCAGGATGGTCATAATTTTCTTGTAATCCATGAGTGTGAAAGTTATTGTGATATTGGTCTAATGTTACATAATGAGATGCCCACCCATATTCATCTATTAGATTCTGGAAATGTTGTTGCATTTTTAAGAATTGTTCACGTTGATTCATTTTTTATACTTCCTTTCTTTCCTATTATTTAATATCAGTATTCCTAATCAATATCTCAAATAATCTCTTATCTTCCCCACTCATCCTATTAAATTTCTCAATTAATTCAATTAATCTCTCAATCTTGTATGTATTAACCTTTTCTAAAGTTTCATTAATTGATTTGATTTTGCCAATAATAGGTTCTAGTTTTGTCTTAGTTTCTTCAATCTTTAGATACATTTTGGATTGAACATCTCCACAATTTTCAAATAGTTTTTCTAATTTATCACTTTGTTCATCATAAACTTTTTGAAGTTCAGTTTTATATTTCAGAGAGAATGCTTTGAATACTAATAAATCATCATCTAATGATTCAATTGCATAAGTTATATCTAGTTTTCTGTTCTTTATTAAGTCATCGACAATTCTAAGTTTTTCATGGTCTGAATCTAAACTCTCAAAAATAGTTTTTACCTCTTTGGACACCCATATTAATTCTTTTTGTTCAAGCATTTTTATACTTCCTTTCTCTGTTTAAAATTTTCACATTCTAATATTGGAAGAGATAATACTCCGTCATCATTCTTATCACAAGGAGCAAATTCACACAAATACCAATCATAAAATATCCAATTATCACATTTTCTACATATAGAACCTATCAATCCTTCGTCTATCCAGAAACTAATTTTAATTCATTCCTTATCAATTAAATTCGATATTATGAGGGATTTTATTTAATAAGGACTAACTGCTACAAAAGTGAAACAATAAGCAAAAAGCATTTTGTACTTTTCGGTTGACCAAACCTAGTTAGTCCTTAAACATATTAATGTTATAAATTGAGCATTACCCAGTTTTATTATTAGCACACAGTTTGGGATTCTGTTTTTATTGTGACTGGATCAGTGATTTTTCAGTCCCTCGCTCAATTATCATTATTAGTTAAATTTATACAAAGTTACTTCATAATCACTGAAAACTTCATCAATAATATTATAAACCACTTCCCAAGATCCACCACCACGGCAACAACCAATATTGTATGGAATAGCAACAGATTTATTATTATCTTTCGCACTTACTTTAAGTGAAAATAATGCCTCTTCCAATGCTTTATAATCAGTATGTTGTTTGTCTGTACCATATTTATATTGACCAAATAAATTTGCTACATATTTACCGTCCTCTGCTTTTACAATTTGACATTTACCTAAAGCTGTAAATTTATTATTTACAAAAAACTTTCTATATTGCTCAAAAACTTCGGGATATTTATCTTTGATTTGTTTTGCTATTCCACTACCCATAACTCCTTGGCAATTTGTTTGGTGTGCCAGTATATCTTCTTTCGCTTTTAAAATATCTCCATCAACTATTTTAATCATTATTGTTTCCTCCAATAATTGCTAAAAATTCATCTTCACTTAAAACAGGAATATTTGCTTTAATGGCCTTTTCAACTTTTGAAGAACTTTTTACCTTACCTACGATTAAAAAATCAAGAGACTTCGTAAATCCATTTGCAAATGTTGCTCCTAACCCCTCTAATATTGATTTTAGTTGTTCTTTTTTATATGATTCAAAAGTTCCTGTACAGTACGTAGTTTTACCTTTGAAAAAATTATCACTCATATTATTTACCTCTTTCTTTTCTTCATTTTTAAACTGTACATAATCCATCAATTCGCTAATCACATTATTATGTTGAGGTTTGCTAAAATAATTATGAACCGACTGAGCAGTAATATCACCAAAATCAGATATTTTACTAAAATCATAATGGGTTTCGGTGGCTTCAAAAAATTCATTAATGTCATTATTAAAATGTTGTGTTAGTGTCTTGGCTCCTCCAATGCCCACATTTTTTATACCAAGGGAAAATAGGAAGTTCTCCATTTTGACTGTTTTTGACTTTTCTATTGCTTGAATCAATTTATTGTAACTTTTTGTTCCCCATCCTTCTAATTTAACAATTTTGTTTTTATATTGCTCAAGTTTATAAATATCAGCAAATGTTTTTAAGAATCCTTTATTGATAAACAACTCAATTCCTGCATCTGAAAACCCATGAATATTCATACCAACTTTGGAACAATAGTGAACAAATTTATTAACTAATTGTGCAGGACAATCTTCATTATCACAGAATAGAAATCTTGCTTCTTTTGGTGCTCTTATTATAAGTTCACCTCCGCATGAAGGACAAATCATATCAATTTTATATGTTCCTGAACGTGTTAAATTGTCTTCAACTTGAGGTATAACTCCATTGGCGCGATATACTGTAATTTTATCGCCTACGCCTAACTGTAATTTTTCAAAGATATCATAATTATGCAAACTTGCTCTTGTGTTCATTGCTCCATCTAAATCAACTTCTTCATATATGGCGGTCACAGATGCTATACCAGTTCTTGTTGTATTTAACTCAACATGCTTAAATATTGTCTCAAAACTATCATCATTCCACTTCATCGCATAAAGGTTTTTGGTGTGATGTCCCGTAAAGCCTTGTGCTTTACCATATGCAATATTATCAAATTCAATAATTAAACCGTCTGTAAGATAAGGCAATACTTCTAATTTTGATTTGAAAAAATCTACTGCTACTTCGATTTCTTTTTTAGTAAGTAGTGTATATTCGACAACTGTAAATCCTAATGATTCCAAAAACATAAATTGATTCATCTTATGCATAAACCACTCATCACATTTAACAATACCAAAAGCGATAAATAGTAGATTTCTCTTTCTAGTAATATTGGCATCTAGTTGTCTAACTGATCCTGCTGCCAAATTTCTTGGACTTGAATAAGGTTCTTCTCCATTCGCAATCAATTCTTCATTAATTCTCTCAAAGTCTTTAAAAGCAACTAATCCTTCACCACGAATTTCAAGATATCCAGTATAGTCAATTGTGAGTGGAACATTTGAAAATGTTTTTACTGCATGTGTTACATCTTCACCTTCATCACCTCCACCTCTAGTAATTGCCTGAATGAATTTCCCTTCGTCATATTTTAGAACCAAAGTAAGTCCATCTAATTTCCAAGATAATACACAATCTTGATTACCTATAAATTTAATTACATCATTAATATCTTTTGATTTTTCAGCAGATAACATTGGTTCTGTATGTTGTACTTTTTTTAATGAATCTAAAATTGATCCCTGTACTTTTTGTGTTGGTGATGAGGATAATATGTAGTTTGTTTGCTTTTCAAGCGTTTCTAACCTTGTATATAAAACGTCAAAATCCCTATCGGAAATTAATGGGTTGTCTAGAACATAATAATGATAAGAATATTCATTAAGTTTACTTATTAGTGATTTAATTTCTTCAATACTCATATTTATTCTCCTTTTATATGTTATTTTAAATTCCTCGAATTGTTGGGGAGTATTATTACCTCTTCCGTAAATTAAATGAAACTCCATATGCAAACTTTCTATTAAACATACTCCAAGACCATATTTGTAATGCAAATTTAAGCATGTATCTCTTAATAAAGTCAATTCATTTTCGTTATATTCATTTACTTTTATCTTTATTGGTAATTTAGTTATTTTAAACACTTCGTTAATTATTAAATTATATGAATATAAATGATGCACTATGTTTGATTTTATATTAGTTATTATACATTTATTTTTACAATTTTCAATACTATCTTTAATCCAAGGGTTAATTCTTTTTCTTAAATAATTATAGATTGGAGTTAACCCCCCTTCCAAAGAATAGATTTTTCACCTCCATTTCTTAATCTAAAACACTCTATATTATTACATCTCCAACTGTGGCTAAATGCATTCCAACTTAATTCAAATATATGTCCATTATTACATTTCCAAGTTAAATTTGATTTTGCACCAAGATATTTATCAGAAATCAATTCATAATCAGGTTCTACTACAGATAAATATCGTTTAATATTATAAATTGCATGTGGATTTCTTAAAGAAAAAGCATTCCTTGTTAAATATGTTACCTTTTGTTGTAATTGATTATAACTCATAAATATTTTATATTTGTACTCATCATTTGTCATCCATAATAATTTCTTACCTGCTACAGTATATTCTTCATCTTTAAATAATTTAATAAGATTATACTTAGTAGCAATATTATTTACTTCTGTAATATTTTTTCTTTTGTTATTCGCATCCACAATTCCTTGACATTTTGGACATCCAGATGGGTTTTTATCATTAATAAGCGAACTAATACTAGTTATCCACTCATTATTGCATACTTTGCATTTATATAATGTTTGTAGAATATCATTTATTTCACCGACTATCTCTATTGTATCGTGGTGAATTAATTTCAACCGTTGTTTATAATTATCATTTCTCCTCTCTTTTACACAGTTTTTACATATAACATCCTGTCTTTGAATTAATAAATCACATCTTGTTGTTAATATTTCTTTTTTACATGATGGACAATTATATTCAACAATCCAATGTCCAGATTTACTCCTATATATTTTATTTGTACAAATTTCAAATTTTCCAAAAAGCAAATCTTTGTAGAAATTGATCTTTTCTATTATCTCATCTTTGGTTAATTTAGCTATTTAATTAATCCTCCTTCTATAGTATACCGTTTATTCTGGTCTATTGTCAAATATTTATTTTACGATTTACAAAACCAATTTCTACTCCTCTGTATCCTCTTCTTCATCCGTAATGCTATCAATATACTCATCAAACGCATCAAGAAATTTAAACTCGACTTCAGTTAATCCTTCTTCATTATCCACTTTATCATATAATTCATCTGCTAATTCAAACATCACATCCATAAGATTGCTAAACGCTTGATACCCTTGATCTTCTTTTAAATTTTCTTGAATAGTTTCGCTCATTTCATTCATTATTAATTACCTCTTTCTTTATTTTATAATCTTCTTACTCAAACATTTCCTACCATACCGATATCCCATTACAAACCCTAATTTACTCAAACCATGCTCATATACATCTCTCCTTCTATTATCAGTCCAATATACACTAATAAAATCTCCGTCTTTACAATAATCAGATTTCTCAAATTCAACTATTTGATTCTTGCCCCATAGCAATCCTTCTAATCCACATTTCCCGGTTTCATGATCAGTTAATATATCTTTCTCACCTAATATTAATTGTTTAAGATGCTTTTTCTTATTTGCAATTGCTAAAAGTATTACATAATCAGTAGATTTGCTAAATTCATTTTTCCAAAAATAGATTCCTATGGTTTGATTATTTTTAAGTTTATGTGTCTTATAAAGACCATAAATATGTTTATCTCCATCGAATTTTATTCTTTCAAAGTCATCCATATAATCTCCTCTCTTATGGCAATTCCAATTCTACTAAATGCCCATCGCAATTTTTATATTTACTATACACTAATTGCAAATCATCATTGGTGTTCACAATATTATACAATTTCCAACTATCTAATTCTACTTCTAAATTTTCATATTTTACAGTTACATAATAATGAGTAGATTTAGTTCCTGCATTCCATCTACTATCTTTACTTATCACTTGAGTCATCACCATGTTTTGCTCGATTACATCACCTTTATAAGATCCGCATCCAGTCAGTAGAAAAACTGTAATTAATGAAGCACATATTAATTTTTTCATATTTTCTCCTTTCACTTTACATAAAATCACAAACTCGAAGGATTAATTAGCCAAATATCTTATCAATAACAGTAGTTAAATAATCTTGAGTCAATACAAAATCATTATTTTTTATATGTTTTGTTTTTAACGCATTAATAAAATTTAAGAAATATATACTATCTACTCCTACAAGCTGATCTTCCAACACATAGATATTCTCTAAATCTAATTTACTAATTTGAAAAGATATTTTTACATATTGCCCTGCGTTAATTTGCCAACCTCTTTTGATAAATTTTCTTGTTCTCACTAAACTACAAATAGGATATTTCGAACCAATATAAAATAATTCTTTATTCAATATAGATTCTAATGCTCTTTGATTTAATACCGTTCCAGTTTCATAAGTCCAATAATTTGTGGCATGTACAAAATCATAGTTCTCGTGAATTACATCTGGTTCACCATAAAATCTTATAACTAATTGAATTTTATTAGATAAAGTAATTGCATTTGTTGATAAGAATATTGGTCTATATTTTGTCTTATTTTCTTTCTCTTCTAATTCTTCAGATGGAATTTCATCTCCATCATTCAAAGCATCCAAATATGTATCAATATTATATTCTGCATTGTCTGCTACCGAATCACTATCCTCTGCAATTCCATCTGAATTTACCATAATTTTTATTCTGTCTAATGATGTATTTAGCAACATACCTGAAACTTGCAAATATGTATATCTATTTTCATCTTCTTCTGAGTAAACCCAATCTTTTACATCTTTATATTTAATATCTGAATAATCAAAAGCAAATGTTGATAGTAACTTTTTATCTTCTTTCCATTCTTCTACATCTGCACCATCAAGTACCCATGCACGATATGGTCTACCTAGTTTATTTGTTTTGGTATTATTATTTTCATTAAATTTATTGCAATAATATTGAGAAATTACTTTTACACTTTCTTTTGTCTTAAAATAGATGTCAAAATCATTAACATCTTCATTTAATAGCATTGAGGTAATGCAACCACCAGTTACAATAATATCTTTCTTAATCTTTTGTTTAACCGTAGGATCGTCAATACTTTCTAACCACTCATTAATTTTCTTAGTTATTACTGCGTTAATTGTTTTTCTTTTCAATATGCCCACCATTCCTTTTTATTTTATTTTCATATAAAACTTCTCATTTATGCTAATGTCACTGGTTCAAATCTATGTATTTGATTATATTTTACTTTCTTTTCATCATCTAATTCTTCCACAAACATAGCAAATGGTCTAACATAACACTCATAATCACTATATAAAGCATGATATACAACCATAAGTTCATTTGTTTCTGTATGCTCTGCAATGTCCATCACATAATAGTAGTTGCCTTTATAATGTCTATAAACCATATTAGTCTCAAATTCTTCTATACTAATCATTTACCCATCAATCCCTTTCACGTTATAATCTCCATATACCATATTCTCATCTGACAAACATTTCTTAGTAACTGGATACCCTAACTCCTTTAATAATCTAATCCAATCTTCATTAGAAATTCTATGTCCTTCACGTATAAAATCTTTACCTAAATTTACTTGTAAGACTTCAAAATCACCAGACTCACAAGTTATAAGTTCAATTAATGGTTTAATGCCCATTTACTTTTCCTCCGTTTAATTAATCTTCTATTTGGTTAAGACAATCTTTTAATTCCATTAATTCTGTATATGCTCTTTTCCCCAATTTACTAACACTACTTTCATAAGAATCTTTATATCTTGAGACAAATATTAGACTTTCAACCAAATCACTAACAAGATAACTATGCTCAATAAGGTTTTCATAATGTTTTTCATCAATTTGACTATCTCCACGTGGTTCAATGCTACCTATTAATTTTCTAACAATTTCACAAATATCCATTGACTTTTCTCCTTTCAATAATAGAATAAAATTAAATTTTTCATTTCGGTTATTTACTAATTCTTAAATTGTACATAATATCAATGCTATCTTTAATTGTTAAACCGTATTCTTTTGCATACTTTCTAATCTTATCTTCATTCTTTTCCATAAACTCAAAAACTTCAGGTTCATCCTCAAACCAATATAAATTATCGTACCAATCGTTAGGATCTAATTCGATTCCTCTTTTACCTGCTCTCATTTATTTTACTCCTTCTTTATTCTTAGCATGAAAAACAATTATCTTATCCAAAATACAATTATATTCTCTCAATTGTTTTTCCATTTGCAATATTTTATCAGGCAAAGGACATTTTGGATTTTCACCAAAGATAAATGTTTCTAGTTCATGACAAAATCCTGTATTTCCTGACATATATGGCATTCTACAATTTTCTTTGATACATTTCATAATTTGCTTTGCTCCTTTGCGTATAATTATTAATTATCTGGATATGATAATCTCGTTACTAAATTCATTCTCGTCCTACATCCAACCTTGCTTTCAAGCAGGGTCTTTTTAATTAGAAAGGTAAAGAAGGTATGATACTATGAATATTAGAAGAATTGTGATTATAATTTTAGGTTTGATAATTATTGCTACTCCATTTATAAGCATGTTGATTTATTACTTGAGCAAGTAAAATTTTAATTAAACTTCTTTACTTTTAACTTTCTGCACTAATTCTTCATCACACCATTTGCAATAAAATGTATTATATTTACCATTCATTTGCAACAATTTAAAGTTATGAATATTAAAGTAACATAATAATCTTAATGGATTAAACATAAAATTTCTCCTTTTTTAAACAATTTAGATTAATTTAAACAACAATACAATTGGTATTGCAAATAATGCTAATATTCCTCCGAAAATTATTGTGTATATCAATCCAACTAATACCCATCCAAATAGTTTAATAAGTATTGATAATGCTTTAAACAACTTACTTTGTATGCTTAGTTTAAATAATTCCCATTTAATTTTCATATTCTATTCTCCTGCCAATTTAAGTATATTTTCAATTGCCTTCTTAGTTGCAATCAATTTACCTTTATAATTGTCTAATATTTTATTTACTTCATTAGGAGTTTCAATTGAAAATGCTCCATTTTGATTAAACCAAAAAGCGTATCCACTTTCTAATAATATTAATGTCTTTTTATCGTGTTGTAAGACACCTTTAATGGTTTCATCTTTTAGATATTCTAATTCCTCTATTTTATTAGAACAATAACTTGTTTTATCTTTTAACATTTTAATCTTCCTTTCGTTTATATCGTTCACATTCTAACGTAGGATTACATCCGTCTGCATGTCTTCCATAATCATTTTTGTGACAACAATCAAATTCAATCGTTTCATCCCATGCCGTATTATGATATTTACAATTTTTCACAATATTTTTTATCTTAAAGAACATGTCAGTTTCAAATTCTGTTTTACTTTTACAAGAATTAAACATACTATCTTCAATTCTTTTACACATTTGGCACAATATTTGTTTCTCATTAAATTTTTCATAGCAATCCATATGAATCATTTTAATCTTTCCTCCTTTTAAATTACATTAAACACAACTTGCTCATAACCCAAATCTAATACTAATCCCTCAATATCTTCTTGCAAATTAACCATAGCATTATCAAATAATTTCTTATCTTTCCCAATTGCATTAACAACATTTTGCTGTGCTTGCGCGGATAATATTTGAGTATCAGAAGGACTAAATTGATCGAACATAAACATTGTGTTGCCATCAATAATTTTAGAGTTTTGCATATTTTGTTCAATATAAATAAGTTGGATTCGATTCTTTGGGATAGATATGTATGCAATGCCATTTTCAATTTTAGTTACTTTTAAATATTCAAGACTATTGATACCAATTCCATAATTGTACTCAAAGTCTAATGTAATTTCTCTTAATGTGAATTTGTCAAAGAATTTATCTTTATTGGATATTTTTGATAAATATTTATATTTACCTTTTAATGATGTAATTTCTCCTACCTTTCTTATTTCATTTTGGATTATAGTTGGATCTTGCATTTTATTTAATTCTGCTATTCTATTTTGTTCTTTGGTAAAATCTCTTAGTTGCACTTGTTCTGTTGGTATAGGTTTTGGTATAGATAAGTTATGATATTTCATATAAATATTTGTAGCGAACAAAGCTCCAACAACCAAGAAGATAGTGAATTTCTTCATATCAATATCCTCCTATTCAATTATTTTTTAATACTCTCTTTAATCCACTCTAACCACTTTTCATCCTCTGGAAAGAATACATCTCTATTGCCTGATTTATTAAGATTATAAATTAATTGTCCTAGTCTTAAATCAGGATATTGCTTCCAACATTCACGCAACGCTTCAATAATTTCATCAATTCTGTTTACATCTCTCATTTGTTTTTCAACTCCTTTCTATAATTTCCAATCAGAAATCTTATTCTTAACCATATCTTTTAATTTATCATAAACCATATCATGTACTGCCGAATTATCTAAAAGTTGATATCTTACACTTTCTGCAATTGCTTCTGGTAATAATTTTTCAATTTCCATTTCAATTATTTGTTGAATATTTTCGTTAGACATTTTTTGACGAACAATGTCCTTTATGATTTGATTTAATCCTTTTTCTTGAATGATTGTTTCAATTTCATCTTTAATAATTTCTTCTAACATTTTTATTTCCTTCTTTCCTTTAAAATCTAATCGTTTAAATTGAACTTCCCAAAATACTCAATATTGTATTCATATAATTATCTTTATTTTTATGCTCTAAGAGTCTAAGTTCTTCAACAATATTATAAAGATTTCCCAAAATAAATTTATAATCACTGATATCTAAATTGACTTCTAAATCATCTCTTAAATTAGTCTGATCAATAATTTTCCTATCAACATAAACTTTATTTGCTTCAATATTCCTAATTACAAATACATTATCTTCAACAATTTGAGTATCAATATCTAAACTTTCTACCTTTATATTCTTTGTAACAGTTAAATTACCTATTACAAAAGCGTTATAAGATAGTCCTACCATCCTACTAATCATGTCAAATAGCATTAATGCTCTGTGTTCTCTAATATTTAATGATGTATCTGACAATACTCCAGTTATTATTACATCTTCAATTAGTTCTGAAATATGTAATACATTATCAGAATCTTTCATGTTTTTAAGAATTTCTTCCTCGATTTTATTTCTTGCAATAATTATTTTTAAATTATAGTGTTTTACTACATTGAGCTTATATTCATATTTCTCAACTTCTGAAAATCCAATATAAAATACAGGTTGATCATTGTTTAGAATAATCTCTCCTTGTTTTACAGTTGTTTCATTATCATTAATCTCTGGTTTTTCTACATATCCATCAGAATAAGAACTGCTACCTTGATGTACTATAATTCCTTTTGCTTTTGGAGGTTTAGTTTTAATTTTAGCATCAATAGTTACTTCTTCAAAATTAGATTCATTTTGTTGATTTGATTCTTTACGTAGGTGCAATTCATAATCTTTAAAATTATTAATTCCTTTATTTTTGCCTTTTGCTATAGCAACACCTCTTAAATATTCTAAGTCCTTTTCATCACTACTTTTAAATGTAAGGAATTTAATCATATTTTTAATTTCTTTCTTGTTTACATAATAACTAATTGCACTCGTAAAATCATTGATTTCATCTTCGTCACCTTCAAGCATTGTTTCTGCACATAGTTTTTCAGCATAAGTCTTAACTATATTTCTAAAATCATAAAATTTACTATCTTTAATAACATCTTTTCTGTCTGGAGAAGTTAAATTTAATGCTTTATCACTAATATGTAAATCACCTTTTAGATAAGGTGTATTTTCTAGTTTAGTTACTAATCTTCCTTTATAAAAGATATTTAAATTATCTCCCCATCCATAATTATTGTTTAGAGCAATCCAACCTTTAAAACTTTCTGCGTCTTCTATGGGTAATTTATATATACTGTCATCACCTTGAGTTAAATCCTTTTTCTCCTGTAACGTGTCGTTATAATAAATATCTAACTCATGAATATACCTTCCCAATAATCTTACTCTTTCTTGAATATCTGATGAAGAAGCAGTATTGAAATCAAAATTATTTAATACCAATTTGAATCCCTCATAATGATCTTCAATATCTTCAACTTTGATTTCAGTGTCATTTGTTTGAATCATATTTTCCACATCAAATGTAATTAATTTATTACCCGTATATATTTGAATGAAATTACTAACTGTAATATTACTAAAGAAACCCATACCGAAGGGATTTTCTGTTGATTTAATATCATCATCCCATTCACTTTCAGCAATAGAGAATAGTGCTTGAGGTTTAGTTAAAATTTGTCCATTATTTTCAATGATTACTGTTTTCTCATAATAATCTACTGTTATTTTAACCTCTGTTGCCTTTGCTCTTTGAGCATTTTGAATATCCTCATCAAGAAAGCATAGAGTATCTTTAAATGTACTTTGTCTTAGAAGTTTTAGTTGATTTATTACATTGACTTGTAGTTGAACTTTATTTTCACTCATTTTATTAATCTCCTTCATATTTTAATTTTACTTACTTATATAAATATCCAATTCTACTGCAACAAATCAACCAATACTGCCCTATGCTCTAAAATGAAATCTAATATGTCCTGATAATACATATCTTCTGGACAATTTCGCTCACAAATTTAAGTAATTCTTTATTAATATCTTCGATAATTTCATATTCTCCTTTATAAACTTTTGCCGATCTACTTTCATCTCCAAAATCTACTCCAATAGAACCATCGTCATATACAATATTGTCTTCTGCATTAAATATTTGACCTATATATTGAGCACACAAATTGGTTTCTGCAAGATATTTTGCCATTTCAATAACAGTCATATTTTTAATTTTTTCATGATTTGTCACTAATAACTCTCCTCTCATCAAATTTCTAAATTTAGTATCATACTATTTTAAATATTCATCATAGTACATCCATTCCAGCGATTCACCTAAATATTTGCCAGCATGTTTATATTTATGCTTACAACAATAGACTATACTACTAGAAC
>Ga0209000_1001206_pt1 | contig 17605 bp, 14 predicted proteins | sample RifGroD2_FD_183998 | JGI IMG/M metagenome (GOLD analysis project Ga0209000, IMG submission 183998) | Groundwater microbial communities from Rifle, Colorado, USA - Groundwater D2 (SPAdes) (version 2) | ecosystem: Environmental > Aquatic > Deep subsurface > Groundwater | place: Rifle, Colorado...
TATAAAATTTTTCAAGATCTTTGGCGGGAACGGTCATATCGGCGTCATAAATCGCCAAAATGTCTCCTTCCGCAATTTCAAATCCTAATCGCACGGCATCTCCTTTGCCTTTGCCTTTCTGAATGGCATATTTTATCCTTTTTTTTCCTTGATATTTTTCCGCCACTCTTTTAATTTCTTCCATGGTATTATCGCCGGAATGTCCTTCCACGAAAATAATTTCGGTAAATTCTCCCAATTCAGGAATTTGCTGGACAATTTTCTCTATAGTCCCCGCCTCGTTTCTGGCCGGAACAATGACCGAAAAAGAAGGTTTATTTTTTTTGTCGCCAACAGCAATCGACCTAGCAACGACATAATTAACCAAAGCAAATTTATTTAACGGCCACAGATTGACCAAATAATTATTTATGATTTTGGAAACAATGGGAATATTTTTAGGGAACAGTAATTTTTTGCCCGATTTTACGGTTTCCAACCCTGTTAGCTGCAAAAAGTTATTGATATCTCCTAAACTTATCCAATTCTGGATGAGCGAGGCAGGCATTCTTAAATCGACGCTTGAGGCAAGGCTTAATACAGGTTCCCATAATTGGCTATATTGAGTGATAATAAGTTTACTTTGGGGATGCATTATTCGCGGTAATTTTCTAAAAAATTCTTCAATGTCAGGGAGATACCCTATAAGGTCCGATAAAATAATATAATCAAACAAACCATCAACATCGTCTATTATGCCAACCTTAAATTCTATTTTCGGATTGGAATTTTTCTGTCGGGCCAACTCTATCATTTTTTCGCTTATATCAACGCCTAAACCATAACTCGGCTTTAATTTAAACAGCAAATCTCCCGTCCCACAGCCGATTTCAATCACTCGCTTGTTTTCGGGCACCAGAAAAGATATGAAATTTTCCAAATGATTGTAATAATAACGGCTTTTCTTCTTCCATTTGTCTCGATTTGGAGCCATTCGGTTAAAATATTCTTTTATATCTTGCTCTTTCATACAAGCAAAATATAGCATAAATCTAGAGAAAAATGTAACTCTAAAAATAAAGGGATGTTCTTTAACAAAAGAAACACCCCTAATTACAAGACAAAAACCAAGGTCTTATTTATTAAACAAATTGCAAATAAAACACCATAGCCACCAAGTGACAAGGGAACCTCTATGACTCTTGACCCATGTCAAGATCGATCCTTTAAAACTTTTAATTCCGGATGGCTCAAATGTCCTTTCATACTTGGTCTGAAAAACCCTAAAATCAAATTCTATTCTGGGGAAATTCTTTCCAAGAAACCTCGTGGCTCTTCCCACATGATACTTCTCGCAAACCACAATAAGTTTGTGAGTTCCGAGCTTCTTTAACACATCTTTAAGGGCGGCAATTTCGTCAGAGGTTCGAGTTACTCCCTCAAGAAAATGAATATTCTCCATGTCTATTCCTTTTTTTGTAGCCATTTCCTTTTTTAGCCTCGCTTCTTTTTCCCAACACTTATAGGCTGTTGAAAAAATGAGACCAGAGGCTTCCCTATTACAAACTGCCGCGATTCCAATCTCGGCGCTTTTTTCCGCCATTACACTTAACCTTGTCTCGTCTTCGTATAAACAATACGAAAAGACAAGAGCATCAGTCTTCTTATTGTTCAATCTTCACCCCTCCTTTCAAAGAATTTTTAACTTGGAATTTGTTTTGCCTCAAATATTCAATTCTAAAAGAACTTACTAAAAATATACACCCTTTAGCAAAAATGTCAAGGTTTCAAAATACGGCTAAATATGGCCATATTTTGTCTTTACAGATACTCAAAATGGCCGGTGGTAAGGAAAAAAGACCCTGGCATAAGTTTGCTTTTTCCTTTCAGTCCCAGCTCTTGGAATGTCTTTTTGGTAAACAATTCTTCGTCGCTGAAAGTTGTGGTCCTGCCTAATTTGCGATTTATGGCAAAAAGCCAGCGAAAATAAAAAATATCATAAGGAACTTCTATAAAAACGCATTCCTTGGCCGCGCGTTTCTGCTCGGTTATTAATTTTTTTTGATCTTCTTTATTATAATGTTCCAAAAAACCAAGCGAGTAAACCAAATCAAAATGTTTGTCAGGAATGTCCGACAAATTAAACGCATCTCCATAAATAAATTCGCATTCTTTATTTGAGCTTTTTGCCATTTCAACAGCCTCCTTGGAATAATCAATCCCGGTACATTTGCTTGCCCCCAGTTTTTTCAGATAAGACAAAGTAAGGCCTGACCCCGCCCCTATTTCACACACTGTTTTGTTTTTTATATCAAAATTTTTTGCGATAAATTTAGTGAAATATTTGGCAAAGTAATACTCTCTGGCAAAAGCCACTAGAGAATTAAAAAAGGTCTTTTTGTTCTTATTCTCGTCCCAATATTTATCCCAATATTTTTGGTTGTCTGAATATTTCATTTTTTAAACAATCTTATCGCTTTATAAAAACTATATTTAATTATTTGCCCCAAAAACAATAAAAACTCTTTGGTATTTAATTTTGATGCGCTATATTTTCTTATTCTAAATGTATACGGGAATTCTTTCACTTTTTTGTATTTGCCTTTTACCATAATTTCAAGAAGTATTTTATAGCCTTTTGTTTTTAGGTTTACGCCGTCTATCACGCTTTTTTTCATAAAAAAATAACCGCTTAACGGGTCTTTCACTCCGGTAATAATTTGGGCCATAAATTTTCCGCTTTTTGCGATAATTACTCTATGCCACCCCCAATTTTCTTCCACACTGCCTCCTTCTTCAAATCTGCTCCCTATAGCGATGTCATTATCAGCCAAAGAAACAATCATTTGATTGATAATGACGGGATTATGACTCATATCTCCATCCATAACTCCCATGTATTCTCTGTCCGATAACTTAAAGCCTTCCGCTACGGCCGTGCCTAAACCCAGCTTGCCGGCGCGATTGATAACTCTGATTGGATATTTACTGGCAAGTCCTTCGGCTATTTTACCCGTGCCGTCGGGAGAATTGTCGTCTACGATTATAAATTCCAGGTTTATTTTGCTTTTATCCACAACACCAAAAATCTCTTCTATTAAAAAAGGAATATTTTTTGCTTCGTTGTAGGTTGGAATAATCAAAGAAACACTAAACATTTGTTTTTGATTTGATGAATGCGACAATATTTTCAGCTTTTTTTTGCCAAGTGTAATTTTTTACTTTTTCGTAGGCGATTTTTACTTTTTCATCAGCCTCTTTTGCGCCAATCGCCTCTTTTATTTTTTCTGCCAAATCTTTCGGATCATCCGGAATAAAGCCATAACCGCAATCCGACAAAACCTCCTCCGCAAGTTCCAGTTTGGAATAAACAATCGGCCTTTGGCTGGCCATATATTCGTAAACCTTCATTGGAAATCCGTATAATCTGAAATGCGGCTTGTCCGGATACGGAATCACCAATACATCCGAAGCTTGTTCATAAAGAACCACTTCTTTAAAATCTTTGCGCCCTTCAAAGATGCATCTTTCTAAAACTCCATTTTCTTTAGCAATTTTTTTATATTCTTTTATTTCTTCATCTTTGCCGCCGATAAAAACCATTATCTCATTTTCGCTTAGGCTTTTCAACGATTCTATCATAGTGTTAATCCCTTTTTCCATGTGCATTGTTTTAAAAAAGCCTATGTAACCAATAATATCTTTATCAGTCGGCAAGTTTAAAATTTTTCTAGCTTCGTTTTTATCAATATTTTTGTAATTATCCGGATCAACTCCCCCATAAGCGACCAAAATTTTTCCCAGATTTGTTTCTGTTTTCTCCACTAATAAATTTTTTAACTTTACTGATGTTGTCACTAAAAATTCGCTGTTAAAAGCAATATAATTATCTCGCCAATTATTATAAAGCATATGCCAATCGGAACATATTTTGTATTTAAACTTAAAAATTTTTCTAAATCTTATCAAATAGGATAATAAATAGGACTCATTGGAAAAAAAAACGACATCAGAAGTTGATTTTATTTTAAAGATAAAAAATGGCAGCCAAAAAAAATAAAAAACGTACGGGAGCCAAAAGTTTAAAAAAACAGTCTCCCATGTTTTCAAACGCAAATTGATTACCGCCGTATCTTTAAATTGTTCCGATAATTTGCTTGCGACAACTATGGAATAATCCTTTCCGAGAAGATTATTAAAATTTTCGGCCAAATTAAGAATATAAATATTGTCGGCGCTCAAAGACTGGAACTTTTTTGCCGTTAGATGGATTAGTTTCATTTCACTAAGCTCTTATTATCTTCAATACAGCACAAATAATCCTCCATGACCAGATAATCAATCCCTGAATCTAGGAAAGCCCTGATGGTGTCATCCGGGCTGGCCACAATCGGTTCTTCGTGCATATTAAAACTGGTGTTTATCAAGGTGGGAATGCCGCTTAATTTGTAATACTCATTTATAATATCGTAATAATAAGGATTATCTTCTCTTTTTATAACTTGAGGACGTGCCGTGCCGTCTAAATGAACACAAGCGGGGGCTTCTTTTTTCATTTTATCGGCGCAATTATAGGTTATCGTCATATATTTCGCCGCCAACGGATCGTTTGTTATGCCGATATAATTTTCCTTTATGTGTTCTATCATCGTTACCGGCGCGAATGGCATAAACTCGCTGCGATTTAATTTTTTATTAAGCCAGTCGTTTGCCGTGGTATCTATCGGCGCGTAAATTATAGATCTATTCCCCAAAGCTCTTGGACCATATTCCATTCTGCCTGTATAAAATGCCACAATTTTGTTGCCATATATCAGTTTAGCGATTTCTTTCGCCGGTTCAGCCAATTTTTTGTAAACTATTTTATTTATCTTCAAGGCTTCCTCAATCTCTTTTTTGGAATAGCTTGGTCCGAAATAAACCATGCCGAAATTTTTGGGAAGCAACTTCGTTCCCCTTTTTCTCTTTATTTTGGAAAGTAAAAAAAACGCCGCTCCTAAAGCCAATCCGCCGTCAGACATAGCCGGAAAAACATAAAGATCATCCACCTTTGGCAATTGTCTTATTTTTTGATTCAGCAACACATTGGCAAAAACCCCGCCGGCAAGAACCACTTTGTCCAACCCTGTTTTGTTCAGGGCGTTAGAAATCAATTCCACCATTACTTCTTCCAGTCTTTTTTGAGCTCCGGCGGCCACATCTTCCCTGGTTGATTCGCCTAAGAATTTTTTCAGCCTTTCCGGTTCATAGTTGCCCCAATCAGGTATGAGTTTCACAGAATCAAAGAATAATTCTTCTTTCGCTTTTAATCTTAAGCCCTCGCATTTTATAACTTGCCTGAACTTGTCAATCAGCTTGCTTGGATCTCCGCTTGCCGCCAATCCGGTAACTTTTCCTCCGTGCCTTGTGCCAGACTTAAATCCGCAAACCTTGGTAACGCTTCCCCAAAAAACCCCCGCCGAATGAGGAATGAAAGTTTTAGCCATTTTTTTAATTTTTCCCGACTTGCCCGCGGCGACTATAGAGGAAAGAAAATTCCCGGCTCCATCACTGGTAACAATCAATGATTCTTTCCACGGAGAAGTGAAGTAGGCTCCGGCGGCATGAGACAAATGATGGTCAACTTTTGCAATTTTAGCCTTAGGGAAATTCTGCTTTATAAAATCTTTCCAAAAATATTTCATTTTGAACTCTCCTTGTTCTTCCTGGTCTTTTATTTTAGAAGCGTTTTTTTCCGATAAAAATAGTTTATAAAAAACTTTATAGGTGCCCGGTTTCAACAAACGACCCAATCTTTCTTTAAAAACAAACTCGGCAAATCTAAAAAATTTTCCGACATTATTAATAGTAGGAACAACCACATACTCAACATCTTCCCTCTTAACGCCCGTGAATTCCAGCATTTTTTTAATGGACAATACGGGGAAATCACCATCCAACTTCTTCCTGGAAAACCTTTCTTCGCTGGCGGCAAAAATAACATTGCCTTCTTGGTCAACCAACGCCACTCCCGATTCGTGGCATCTGGCTTTTATCGGCAAATTAATACCTAAAATATATTTTTTCATTTTTTTATTATTGTTCCTGCAAATCAACTCTAAAAAGTTTTTTTCTGAAAAACATCGCCCATTTCACGCCGGGAGAGTCAAACCATCTTAATTTCCAATGCAGCCAAAACCAATACCCTATCAATCTTTTTAAAATTTGGCCGGATTTTAAATAATTCAGGCCATAATGCACCACCACCCAGACGTAAGGCAAGGTTTTATTTTCTTTTTTGGTCAGCCATGGATAACCCGTATCCATTTCGCCCGCATCAAAAATATCGCCCAGCGGATTAGTATCGTAATAGACCGCCCAATCATCAAATCTTGTAGGCAATTTATATCCCATTTTTATTATTTCATCATATAATAACCCACCTGGATAAGGACGATAAAGCTGGGGTCCGAAGATGCTGACATATTTGCCGTAACTATTCAATTCTTCAATAAGTTTGTAAGTTTGTTCTCTGTCCTCTTTTGTTTCCGTCGGTATCCCAATCATCATGGAACAATTGGCGTCTATTTTGTACTCCGCGCATTTTTTGACGGCATATTTTATTTTTTCCACGGTTTGCCCTTTTTTTAAAAAATTAAGCATTTTTTGAGAGCCGGTTTCTATGCCAAATCTAAGCTGGACGCAACCGGCTTTTACCATTTTTCTAAGCAAGTCGTCATCTACTCTGCCGGGCATAAAATGAGTTGTCCTGCAAGTGGTTTCCCATTTAAACTTGTAATTTTTTTCTAAAATATAATCTATAATGGCCTTTGCCTTGTTTATGTCCTGGAAAAAATCTTCATCTCTAAAATATATTTTTGGCGGATGAAATTCTTTGATGACGTAATCTAAATCTTTTTTAATTTGTTCCAACGGCAGCCCTTCATACTTGGCGTTCATAACGCTATTTATGCAAAAAGTGCATTTATAAGAGCAATTGAAGCCGGTTAGAACCTGGCCTCTTTTTTTCCGATACACTTCTTTTACTTTTTTCGGCAATAAATCATAAGAAAAATAACTCTTAGGAACGACTTGGGTAATCACTTCATCAAAGTAATTCCCATAATCCTGATTGGGAAAAAGAATAACGTGTATTCCTCCAACCATTATTTTTATCTTTGGATACTTTTCCCTTAATAATTTCACCAACGGCAAAGTGTACTTTATTTGCATGGATGTTATGGAAAAGCCGACGACTTCCCTGTCTTTTATTATTTCGTCAAATTTTTCCCGAAAATCATCCTCATTGTTTTCGTCCAAAAATTTAACATCGGAATCATTTATTGTCTGCTTTAAATAACTGGCTACAGCCCACGCGCCCCACATAACCATCCCGACAAGTTTTCTTTCGCTGGAAACGGTGTTGACAATTAGAATTTTTTTTGCGCCGCTGATGACATTTTTCATAACATTATTTTATTTGTTTTTGGTTTTTAGTAAATAACAAATTTGATGCCCAAACAGATTAGGCATGTATTTATAAAACTTAAACGGCCAAATATCGAGCCCATTTGACGCTTGGTATTCAACCACATCAAAGCCCATAAAATCAACCCAGTCTAAAAAATCGCGATGGCTCCAAAACCGTAAATGTTCCGACGGATGAAAAACCCATTGTTTCAAAAATCTTCCAAACAAAAGCTGGAGTCTGAATTTATAAAAAGCGGCGTTGGGAATGGAAACAAGAAAAAACTCGGACTTGCCCGCTATTTTCTTCATCAACACTTCCGGAAGCGGCAAGTGTTCAAGAATCTCGCTTAAAATTATAAACTCGTACTTATCTGAAATGTTAAAATTATCACTGGAAACATCTCTTGCGCTAGCGGAGACTCCCGCGTTATTTTGAGCATCAACCACTTCTTGAGAAATATCAAAAGCGCGAACATCGCACATTTTATCTTTCTTTAATAAAGATAATAAACCGGAATTTCCTGCGGCAATATCAAGCACTTTTATTTTTGGCTTTATCCAATTAAAAAATATTCTTTCTCTTTCCAGAAGCCTTTGTCTTATTTTGACATTTCTGTTTTTCCAATAAACTTTATAATCAAAACTAGACAAGGCTATCTTTTCAAAAATGTTCATTTTTTATAATAATTTTTGACTCCATGTTTTCGGCACAAGGTCATTTTTAAGATCTAAGTCCTCCAAATAAACAAATTTTTGGGGTCCCATTTTTTTTGCCCATTTTATCATCTCTTTTAGACCTTCTATAATAGATGTTTTTGATTTGAACCCCATTATCCTTTTGGCTAAGTCGTGATTTGAATAAGCGTATTTCACCTCTTGCGGCCTGCTAGAAAGATGTTTTGGCATAAATTCTTTAGGTATGTCCTTTTTTCCAAAAAATTCCTCCGTGAGTATTTTTGCTAATTGGTTTAATGTGATTGGCTCTTCTCCCCCAACATTCATAGTTTTTCCTTCACACTTCTTGCTAAACGCCGCCTTTATCATGGGCGGAATAACATCATCTATATAAGAAAATGCTCTTTTTTGTTTCCCGTCTCCATAAATATAAAAATTTTTATTGTGGAGCAAACGATTAAGAAAAATGCCTATAACATTTCTATAAGGATCGGATAAATTTTGTCTTGATCCATAAACATTGTGCGGCCTTATTATTAAATATTTAAATCCATAAACATTGCCAAGAACTTTTGTTATTACTTCCATTGAAGTTTTCGCTGAACCATAAACATCTTCCGGTTGCATAACGAGATCTTCAGAAAAAGGCGCTTGTTGCGCTCCATAAACACTCATGGAGCTGGTTAAAACCATTTTTTTTAGCCCGTTTTTTATCGCTGGAATTAAAAGATTAACATAAGCGACTAGATTTCTATCAATTGCGCTAAAAGGCGTAAATTGACTCCTGCCTTCCGTCGCATCAGCGGCAAGATGAAAAATTATATCGGGTTTCAACTTTACAACATATTCAGCGGTTTTTTTTCTGTCCCTTAAATCAAGTTTTTTAAATGTTTTTTTATTAGAAACATTTCTTAAAAATCCCCCCGATAGATCATCGACACCAAAAACACTAAATCCTTTGTTTTCCAATTTATCGTATAAATGACTGCCCATAAACCCAGCCGATCCGGTAATTAAGATTTTTATGTTTTTGTTGTTCATATATTATCTTTTATTATTTCTAATAATTGTTTCCCGAGAATTTTTGGCGTGGCAAATTTTAAAAATTTCTGATACCCCATCTGCGCGATACTGTCGGCCAATTTTCTATTGTTTTTTAAGGTCATTATGGCGTTTGCCAAAGAAATATGGTCGGCAACTTTTACAAACATAAGTTCTCCTTCTTCAAATAGCTCTCTTGTCGCCGGCGTATCGGCGGTAACAACCGGTTTGCGCATGGCGACGCATTCGTACACTTTGTTTGGAATCACTCTCTTCGTTTTATTTGTTTCTCCAAATATACCTAGACACAAATCGGCTTCAACCCCTTTTTTTCTTAATGATTCTTGTTTTTGACCATCGGCAAAAAACAAATTTTTGGGCTTTAAATGATTAAATAATTCCATGATTTTTATCTTTTCCGGCCCCCAACCAACAATCTCAAAAACAATATCTTTTTCTTTTTCAAGCAACTTTGCCGCTTTTACTATACAATCAATCCCCTGAAGAGGCAAGAACGAACCGTAAAACAAAATCTTGAAGTTTTTTGAACGATTTTCTTTTTCATTGGGATAAAAAATACTAATATCGGCTCCTATAAAAATTCTCCTGAATTTTTCTTTTTTTATTCCAAATTCATTTGACGCATAATTAATATGCTCATTCGTATCAAATAAAATAATATCTGCAAATATCATTGAAATTTTGTCCAACCACCAATAATATTTGGCAGTAAAACTCTTTATCTTAACATTTTTTCTGTCCATAACCATTGAATCGTAAAGCGACGCAAAAGCGTCAAAAATTATCGTTTTTCTAGTCAGAAATTTTGCCAAAATTACTGCCTGAATACCTTGAAAACCAACGACAATTACATCATATTTATTTCTTATCTTCCAATGCTTTATTGCCAGATCAATATATTTTAAAAAACCCCTGCGAATAGTTTGGCACTCTATAACCTCTACATCGTTTTCTCTAAGTCCTGAAATCAATATCCTGTTTCTACTATATTCCGGAGTGTAAGTTCCAAAATAGCAAACCGTTAATTTTTTTTTACTGTTATTAAGCATTTCTAAATTGTTTAATTATTTTTTCAGCTAAATTATCCAGACCATGATTCTTGGCCGTATATTCAACTAGCGAATATTTTTTTTCACTACTTGCCAAATTGATTATTTTAAAGGCTATGTTCTCTGGATTTTTATCAGCTATATTATCTTCTTTTAAAATATCTTTGAAAGCTTCGTTGGAAGTTAAAATTTTTAATCCGCAGGCCATCGCCTCAAGCACCGCTTTGTCCAAACTGCCGGTATCGCTAAGGTTTATAAACAAATCTCCGCTTTGATAAAATTCCGCAATGTATTTATTTGGTATGGGACCGACAAATTCAATCACGCCATCAAGTTTTTTTTCTTTAATTAAATTTTTAAGTTTTTCAAAATAAGTTTTATCATCTTTCAAAATCGGCGCTCCTGCAATTTTAATTTCCCAGCCCGAGGCTGGTCCGCCTTGGGCGAAAAAACCTTTGTTCTTCAAAATTTCCGCCGCATTTATCATGATTTCATAATTCTTCACGGGCGAAATTCTGCCAACGCTTATTATTTTAAATTTTGAGCCATATTTTTTTGTTTCAGCCGGCTTAAATTTATCCAAATCTATTCCATGCCCCGTTACTTCCACTTTTTTAGACGGCAATCTGAAGCTTTCTTTTGAAGCGGTAAATATTTTGTCCGTTAATTTTTCGGCCAGCTTAAGTTTCCAGTTGAAGGATTTGTGCGTGTACCACAATAATGTTTTTTTTCTGAAAATTTTCGGCAATAAATGAGCGCCTAAAACATATTCCGGGCACATATGGAAAAACACGCCGTCAACTCTCGGCAACAATTTCAATAAAAACCATTGATATTTGAAAATTTTTACCAATCTGCCAACCCTTCTTTCTTTCCCTAAAGAAAAAACTTTTACATTTTTCGGTAAATCATACTTGCCTACATAATTGCCTATTATAAAAATATCGGCTTTCTCGGCCATTTTTTCAAGCCAACTATGAAAAAAACCGAGATTATCGTCATTCATATCAACTTTTTGAGTTATTATCAGCAGTTTCATTTTATTTATTTTGTCTCGCTTTTTCCCAGCTTTGTTTATACAAAGCCAGAGTTTCTTCCTTGCTAGGCAATTTTTTTACGGCCGAAAGGGCGCCTTCCGCCAATTTTTTTCTCAAACTATCGTCTTTGATTATTCTGACCATCGCTTCTTCCAGTTTAATCTGATTGTCCACAGGGATAATCAGTCCGCTTTTTTCGTTTTCAATCAATTCTCCGGCGCATCCGACATCGGTCATTATAATCGGCAGACCGTGATTTGCCGCTTCAACTATCGCCATTCCCCAGCCTTCATAATCCGAGGTCAGCAAAAACGCGTCGGCTTGAGAGTAAAATTCCCCCGGATTGTTTTGCCAGCCAAGCAGTTTAATATAATTTTGTAATTTTAAATTTTTAATTTTTAATTCCAATTTTTTTCTTTCCTGCCCATCGCCCACTATCCAAAGTTCAACATTAGGATATTTTTTTGCCACTTCCGCCAATGATTTTATCTGCAAACTTATATTTTTTACCGCCACCAATCTGCCAACAGTCAAAAAAATAAACTTTGTATCTGATTCGGTATTTTTAATTTTTAGATTTGAGATTTGAGATTTGAGATTGTTACATATCGGCGCCACTGTAATTTTTTCTTCCACCACGCCAAATTCTTTTGATATTTGTTTTTTCAACCTTTGACTGACGCATCTAATGGCGTTTGCTCTTGGTATCATAAAGTCCGCGATAATTTTTCTCAATCCGGAATATTTCTCAAAACCGTGGATTTGCAATTCTAGTCCGATTTTAAACTTTTTTGCCAAAATCCGCCCAACTAAAGCCAAATAATACTGGTCTTGGACGGTGATAATGTCAAATTTTCCATGTCTTAATAATTTTTTAGCCACCCTATAAGTATTTATCAATTGAAAAATTTTATTATTTCCGCCCGAACCATAAACAAAAACTTTTTCCGAAAGCCTGATTTCTTTATAATCCTTGCCCGGAACGACAACGATGTAACTATCAGCCAAATCGCCGTATTCAACAACTCTCCTTGCTGTTTTGGAATTTTTATCCAGTATTGATTTGTCCAAACTTAGGTTTAATATCTTCATAGTGTTTTATAAATCTTTAAAAATTCTTCCGCTATTTTTTGCCATGAATGAGTAAAATTAAATTCGGCGATTTTTTCTCTGTATCTCTTATAATTGTTTTCATCCAACAATAATAAAACCGCTTTTTTTATACTGTTTTTGTCAATAGGATCGACAATGACGCCCAGTCCGTCCAGCTTTTTAACCAAACCACATTCTTTCGTCAAGATAAAAGGTTTATTGTAACTCAAACTCTCAACAATAAAGTTCGGGGCAAAATCAGAGACAGAAGTTGTAATCACCGCGTAAGAATTTTTTATCTTCTCCTGCAATTCTTCATAGGTTAGATTGTCAACTACATCCAATCTCACTTTAATTCCGGCCGATTTTAAATTTTCAAAAACCTCTTCAAGCAGCTTCAGGTTTTTGAACTTTATTTTCCGCCCGGCAAATAAAAAATTAAATTCATTGGCCTTATTTATCCTTTCCGCAACGACACTTTTTTCCGGATAAAAGTTTTCAATTATAAAGTTTTTACGCGGATTGAGTTTATAAATTTTTTCAAAAAAATCTTTCTGCCATCCGGTATTAAACGCCAAAGCGGAAGCGTTTTTAAGCGCGAATTTTTGCAACAAAGCGATGATTTTAAATTTTAAAGAAAGCCGCGGTTGTTTTTCGTAGAAATCTTTAAGTTTTATCAAATATCCGGTTGATTCAATATAAGTTTCCCACAAAAAATCTCCGCCTACGCGCAAAATCGTTTTCTTGCCGAAAATTTTGCTTGCCAAAACAGCAGGGAAACCGGTTGAAAAAATATCCAAACCGATAATTAAATCATTTTTAGGCAACGCAAAAATCGTTCTCAAAAAATACCACGCGTGCCTTATTGCTATAGGCAATTTTTTTTCAATTCCATAAGCAAGGACTTTAATCTTGTTTCCATTTCTTGAAAATTCATCCGTTAGATTTTTGGCGTACTTGGCCGGTCCGCCTATGTCCGGCGGATAAATGCCGGCGCAAATCAAGATATTAAGTTTTTCATTCATTGTTTTGAAAATATTTTCCATTCTTTGAGAAAGGTCATCCCAATTATATTTTTCTAAAACTAAACGGCGGCCATTTTCGGCTATTCGTTTGACTAAAGTTTCATCCATTATCAATTTTTTTATCTTCTCCGCCAAATCTTTCGAGTCGTCAACTTTGCAAAATAAGCCCGTTTCGCCATCCTTAAGAAAATCGGGAATGCCCCCCACTGCTGTGCCTATTATCGGCAAACCGGCGCCCATCGCTTCCAAAAACGAACTGCCTAACCCTTCCGTCCTGGACGGACGGACGAATATATCCGCTTCCGCCAAATAATCATAAATTTTTTCCTGCTCAATGTGGCCTAAAAACTGGACAATATCGTCAACTTTTAATTCTTTCACCAACTCTTTTAACTTTTTCTCCTCCTGGCCGTCGCCCAGAATTTGCAACTTGATGTTAGACATTCGATGTTGAACATATAGTATTGCCATAGCTTTAATAAGCGTATCAACCCCGTTTTTATAAACCAATCTTGAAGTGGTGATGATAGTTTTGATATTTGAATTTTGGGATTTTAGATTTGTTTCGGATTTCGGATTTCGTATTTCGTATTTATTTATTGATACTCCATTCGGCACCACCTCCACTGACTTCGCGCCCATATTTCTTGCCCAATCAGCCAAATAATTGCTGATGGCCTGAATATGATCGGCTTTGGTGAAAACTTTTTTAAACAATCCGCCGATAAAAATTTTAGCCAAGCCCATTCTTTTTTGCGGATAATCTAAAATGTCTCCTTCTTGAAGAGTCAGAAGATATTTCGCTTTCAGATGCCATAATTTAAAAAACAAAGCGGCAAATCCGGCGCGATTGGCCATAATGGACCAAACGATATTATATTTATTTTTTCTGTTTAAACTTAATCCTTTTAAAAATGCCAAAAACGGAAAAAGAAGTTTCCCTCCGTTGATTCTATAAACATTTACACTTCCAATCTTTTCATTCTTGGCCCATTTCCGATTGAATCGCAGGGTTATCAGATCAAAATCAATATCTTTAATCCTGTTCGTAATTTCTTTCACCGCCAATTCGGCGCCTCCCACAAAAGGAACATAAGCCAAAGAAAAAATCAGGACTCTTTTTTTTTGTTCTTCGTAAAAATCCATAAATATGTTATATTGTCAATAATACAATAAAATGCCCGATAAATCAACAAAAAAAATACTTTTTATCATCACCAAATCCGTCTGGGGCGGAGCCCAAAAATATGTTTTTGACATGGCAACCAGTCTGCCAAAAGACCAATTTGAGCCGATTGTCGCCGGCGGTGGCAAAGGAATAATGGCGGAAAAAATAATATCCGCCGGACTGCCGTATCTGGAAATAAAAAGTTTCCAAAGAGATATAAGTTTTTGGAAAGAAATCGTTTCTTTTTTTGAGATTCTGAAAATTTTGTTTAAAACAAAGCCGGACATAGTCCATGTTTCCAGTTCCAAAGCGGGCGGAATGGCCGGAATGGCAATTTTAACATACTTGGCGGTTAAACCGCCAAGAGGCGGATTAACCGCAGTCTTCACCGTTCACGGCTGGGCCTTTTTGGAAAGCCGGCCGAAATGGCAGATTTTTTTGATAAAACTGGCCAGCAAAATCACTTGCCTGTTTTACGATAAGATCATTTGCGTTTCGCGCAATGATTATAATGAAGCGATAAAAAACAAAATCGCGCCGGCGCAAAAATTAACCTTTATTCATAACGGCATAAATCCAGCGGATTATAATTTTCAAGAAAGAATGGAAAAAGAATTTACTGTCGGCGCGATAGGAGAAGCGACAAAAAATAAGGGACATAAATATTTAATAGAAGCAAGTAAAAATTTCCCGGATATAAAATTAAATATCATTAGTAATATTCCCAACGCTTCAAAATATCTCAAAAATTTTGATATTTTCGTTTTGCCATCCTTAAAAGAAGGCCTGCCTTATGTGATATTGGAAGCCGGTTTGGCAGGGTTGCCTGTAATAGCTTCTAATGTCGGCGGGATTCCGGAAATAATTGAAAACGGAAAAGAAGGATTGCTTGTTCCTCCGGCCAATCCGGAAGAACTCGCTGTTGCCATCAAAAAACTGATTGAAGACAAAACTCTTCGCGAAAATTTAGCCAAAAATCTCCACGAAAAAATCCAAAGAGAATTTTCTCTGGAAAAAATGCTAAAGGAAACTATTTCTCAATATTTAAAATTCTACCACTAATTATGCTGGAGCAAAATAAGCGTAGAATTTTATTTGCTGGCAATTTATAATTGCGATTAAATTTTTCTAGTAATAAAAATTCCAGCACCGCCGATTATTCCTGTGATTACAGCTAAAATAAGCCATATTTTGTCTCCAGAATTATTTTTCTCGCCGATAGTTATCACACTGGCAAGGCCTGCCTGCCGATGAGGCAGGTTGTTTTCCGCCGTAAAATTTTGACCCTTGTCCGCTACGGCGGATGAACTTGAACTGCTTTTTAGAGGAATAATCGGGGCAATCGCAACTTCTATTTTTTTCTCCGTCGGTTTGGACAATGCTGTTTCTTTTGGTTTTGAAATTGAAGACGAAGAGGAAAAAAATACCGGCAGGCCTGCCTCGCCGGCAGGCAGGTAAGAAAAAGCGACGGAACCGTTGGGATATAATAATTCCGCCGAAAAATTATTGTCGGCAAACTTTAATTTGGAAACATCGGAAGAAATTATCAGTTCCGAATTGACCGCGACCAAAGAATAATCCGGAAACTTAAAAACAGATCCGCCGGCTCTCAAAAACCAGCCGGAAATATCAAGAATAACGCCGGACTTGTTTTTCAGCTTTATAAATTCGCTTTTTGTTTCAATAATTCGCAATTCGTTCGGAACAACCTTTATGTTTATTCTGTCCGAAGCCGAAACATCTCCGGATGAAACATTGAGAACGGCGATATAGTTGCCGGGATATTTATAAATATGCCGGATATTCTTCCCTTCTTTAGAACTCCCGTCTCCCGGTGTCCAAAGATATATGGCGTTTTCCAATGGTTCTTTTTTGAAGCCATACGCTTTCCCTTCCAAAACAACATCCGCTCCCGCCACGGCCGTCTTATCTTCTCCAGCTTTGGCGGAAATCTGTTCATTTTTGTAATTGTAAGCGACACTTCCGGAAGCGATAACCGCTTCGGCGGAAGAAGAGGAACTGTTCGCGGAAGAAGATTGGCTTTCTTGAGAACTGGCGCTTGATGATTGAGCGCTTGAAGCGTTGGCATAACCAAATGTCGGAGACCCAGCCGACCAAACACCGTTTATTTTTTGAAGCGAATTGCCGTCGCCGTTAGCTCCCATTGAAGAATTATAAGAAACAGTATCTATAATTGATCCGCTTGCGTCAATTATTTTGAGTGTCTCGGATGTGTTTCCTAAACTCATTACCGTGTCTATGACAGTGCCGGAATATGCTGGGTAGTTGACTACCGTTGTCGTCGCGTCTGAAGACAATATGGTGTAACTATAAGCGGGCAGAATCAATGAACCCCTTCCGCCGTTTGCGGGCGGTTCGTTTAAAATATGATTAGAACCGTCGTTAAACCGCCAATCTTTTAAATTAATTTCACCGGCAGTATCGTTGTAAATCTCAACCCATTCTTTTTTTTCATCACTGCCGTCAATATCATACATTATCTCGCTGATATAGACTGAGGCTTTGGCTAAAAACGGAAAAACCGCCCAGGCCATCAATACTAGCGAGACGGCGAGTTTTGATAAAAGATTTTTTCGCATTTCTATTGCCCGAATTTTATTTTTTCTCCCGGTTTTAAGATTTTTTTCTCTTCTTTTTCTTCCGATTTTTTCTCCGTATTCAGCAAGCCCGACCCTCCAATCGGCATACCCGTTTTTTCTTCATAATCATACTCCTCATCATCCCTGCCCGCCAAAGAGGCGGGTTCCTCGTCTCCCAAAACTTCGCCGAGAACTTTGCGGAGCTCGTCCAGCTTCGGCTCGGCTTTTTTGTGGCGGCCAAGCTCGCTTAGATGGATGGTCTCTTCGCCTAAATCGGGGCTTTTTTGAAAGGAAGAATTCATTGTCCTGACCTTGGCGCCGGAAAAAACTTGCGGCGGCTGAACCTGCCTGTCCAGCAGATGAACTTGCTGTCCGGTATTTCTGTGCAATTTGCAATAAATCGCCCTTTTGCCGTCCGGCTGGAAAGGAACATATGTTTTTTTCCCGCAGACGGAACAAACGGCTTCAT
>Ga0209000_1001208_pt1 | contig 17555 bp, 24 predicted proteins | sample RifGroD2_FD_183998 | JGI IMG/M metagenome (GOLD analysis project Ga0209000, IMG submission 183998) | Groundwater microbial communities from Rifle, Colorado, USA - Groundwater D2 (SPAdes) (version 2) | ecosystem: Environmental > Aquatic > Deep subsurface > Groundwater | place: Rifle, Colorado...
AGTTTGAACAATAAGAATATCAGTAGTAAGTGTGTCTATTTGAATCCCTATTGTTCTAGTTAAAACTGAATCAAACATAGAAATAACTTTATGAATAGTTAAATAATTTTCATTTAAATTTCTAATTTCAGTATTAGATTTTAATTCATTTTTTAATCTATCTTTTAAATTTCTAATTCTTCTATTTGCATTTGTAATATATTTATCTATTTTTTCAATAAACTTTTCATCTAAATATTTCTTTCCTTTTCTTTTCTTTAAAGTATATCTAAATAAATATATTTTATTAAGTTGATTATGTATTTTTTCTTCTTTTTTATTATAAAATGCAGAAGTATCAACCATATATAAATGTATTTGTTTGTCTAGTGCCAAATAATTTATTCCTCCTTTTTAATAACTATCATAATTATAATCTGGTAATTCTATATTTAATTCATTAATTGCATCAATAATAGTTTTTTGAGTTTTCTCATCATCACAATAATTATAAAAAATATAATTAGCAATTGCTCTTTTCTTAGTATCTTCTTCATCTAAACCTAAATATTTTAAAAACTCTATTAACTCATAATCAATATCATTATATTCTAAATTCAAATGATTCATTAATTTTAATAAATCATTTGAATAAAAGTATTCTAAATTATAAATAATATCTGTTTCATTTTCTTCTCTATAATTATCTAAATAATACATTGTAGATTCATCACCATCCCAATCAGGATATTCATGTTCTGGTGTGAAGTTATCATATTCATAACTATTGCAACTTTCTTCAAATTCTTTTTCTGCTTCTATCAAACATAATTTAACTAAATTTAAATTTTCAATATTAAAAATTCTTCCTTCATCTATTTTGTATAATTTTTCTGTAATTATTTCATTTTCTTTTTGTCCATAATATGAAAAAACTATTTCTTTATTATTATCTAAATAATTTATAAATTGAACCTCGACAAAACCTTTAACCTTACCACATTTTAATTTATTAATTACTTTAAATTTAACAATTTTTTCTTCATCTATTGTATAATATTCTTTTCCTATTTTTAAATCTTTTAGATTTATCATAATATAATCTCCTTTTTAATTTAATTTATAAAATTTATTTAGTACAAGAGTGAAATATCTCTTGTACTAAAATTACTATTATATTAACTTACCAAAGAATTTAAAATTGAAACATATTTAACAATATCATTTTTAATATTGCCATCTATACTATTTATTATAATATTAATCATATCTCTATCTTTGCAATTTTCTAAAGTATGTATTATACCATGACAATTAGGGCATACCATAATAATCTTATCAATATCATTATTTTTTGTATTACAATACTTCTCTATATGATGTGGTAAAAGTATACCTTCTAAACCTAATCCTCCCCAATTACAAATCTCACAATAACCTTTTGTTTTATTTATTAAATGTTTGATTGTAGTTTGAGGTATTGGTTTTCTTATTGCTTTATTTATATTATTTTTTAAATTCATATAATTTTCTGATGTAAATAAATCTTGTATATCTTCAGTTTTAAATTTAGAAATTTTAATAATATCTTGTTTAGCAATATTTATATCTTTATTTAAAATCTTATTTTTAATATATATTCCAACAATTTCACTAATCTTATTTAAAGCATTAGCAAACTTTCCATCTTCTCTAATTGCCTTTTCACTTACTTGATATTGTTGTCCTATACGCTCTGCTGTTTTAATATTTTTCTTATTTATACTAATATATTGATTACCACCATGTTTTTGTTTTTCTCTTTCATATTGCAATCCTCTAAGATATGATTTTTGAGTATCATTTATATTCCTTCTACTAAATTGATTATTAATAATCCAATCCAATACATCTTCATAAGTATTATATTGCATTTCTTTAATATCAAATTCAATATTGTGTTTATTACATATATTATAACGATTATGACCATCAATTAATAATATGACATTATTAATTTTATCTTTCCAAACTTTTATAGATTCCATACAACCATCTTTTAAGATAGATTTTTCTAAATTATTAAATTCTTCTTGAGATAAAGGTGGCAATAAATTTTTAAATTTATCATTAATTTGTAATTTAATATTCATTACTTTCTCCTTTCTATCTACCATTACCAAACCAATTCTTCACAATATCATCCATATCTTCTCTATTACTTCTACCATACTCACACTTGCACTCAAAATCGCAAAACTCATTCCCATTATGGTCTCTAGTTATATTCTTCCTATCACTTTTATCAATATCATCTAAGTTCTTTAAACACTTAGCACAATATCCTGTGATTACATTTACGTCTATGTATTGTCTTGATTTACCAATATCATTAACACTCAATATATTTTCATTAATCCTTTCATCATTAATTTTATTTTTCTCCATCATCTAATTTTTCTACTCCTAATCCCACATTTTCATCCATTGCAATACTACCTATTTCAATATCTAAATGTTCTCCTACTAAATGAAATAGCACATTCTCTAAATCTAATCCGTTAATATGATAACTACTAATACCATATTTATCATCTAACTTTTTAATTAAATGTCCTTCTTCTTGATAATAAATTTTACAACCTTTTAACACTCTTAAATTTGTATCATTATGATGCCAACAAATTGTTTTCTTTAATATTGTTGAAATATTTACTGATAGGGTAGGGGAGAGTAGAATATAATCTCCTGAATCATTGTAGATAAGTTTACCAGAATATGTAATGATATTTTTTATTTTTAATGTGCCTAGATTATTTTTGTAGTTTTTATAATTTGTATTATTGTTTGTTTGATTACTCATAATAAATTTCCTTCTTTCTATTTTTTATTTTTGTTTTACAATTTACTAATTAATCAAAAATTATATTTACAATCTTACTCATTAATTTAATCATTAACTAACTCATATCCATTATACAAAAATATTAACTTTTAATATTCAAAAATGTGGACTTAATTCGATATTATGATACCATATTCAAGACTTAATTAAATTTATGTATAAGTTTATGTTTTTTAATTTTAGGTAAATTTAAGGGTAATAATTTACAATTAAAAATAAATTTTAATTTTCTTTTACTTGATTTGCTTTTTTGCTTTATTATTTAATTTTTCATTTTCTTTATCTAATTGTTTTTGTAGTTTTCTTTTGTTTTTCACTGATTTTGCCTGAATTCCTTTGCCTTTTGTTTGAAACTTTATGATTTCATTAACCTTATCTATATCTTCTTCATTAAAATGATATATAGATTCAAATTCACCATCTAAATATAATTCAGTTTTTACTCCTAATGAATTTAATTGAGGAATTACATTATTAACTGTCTGATTATTTGTAAATAAAATTGATAATGTATTTTCATCATAACGATATACTTGAATTTTATATTTACCAAGTAAAAAAACATCATCTAAATTCTTTGATAATTGTCCATCGAGAGTAAGAGTGGGGAAGACACGATAGATTCCTATGTATTTTTGCAAATTATAAAATTACACCTCCTTTCATTATTGATTTAAATTTTTCCTTACTAATTAACTACCAAAAGAATCCTTATATGAATCATAAGTATTTACTTCAACATAAACTCCATCTGTTATAATACTATCATAATTAGTATATCCTGTAGTACATAATAAATCTGTATCTACACCAACAAACTTTAATCCTAAAACTTTACATTTCTTAAATTCTTCTTCTAATGATTTAATTGCTTTAAGTTGATTATCGTCTAGAACTAAATTTGGACTTCCCATATAAATAATTTTCTCCTTTCTTGATTATTTTATAAACTATGTAATTAATTTTATTCCCTGTTATTTGTATTATAACATAGTAGGGAATAGTATGTCAACAATTATATTTATAATCTTTAATCTTTCAATGCATCATAATCAATTAAATTAATTATAAATGCATCTTTTGTTATATTTCTACCATACTTATCAATTAATAATCTTACAAACTCAATAATTTTACTTCTATCAGGATTAGTAAATGTTAAATAAAAATTAATACCTGATTCAACAACTTTATCAAAATTACTATAAAATAATTCTTCATTGAATTTTCTATTTGTATTTTGATAAAAATCATCTGAAGTAACGCCTTTAATATTCACTGCATATAAAGAATTATTAGATTTAATACTATTTAACCATTCTAATTTATATTCCTTTTCTACTAATAATAAATCACTATGAAATATTTTATCTTTAGGTAATTTATTAATAATCTCATACCAATTTTCTAAATATAAAGCAGGACTACCACCCATTAAATGAAATACATCTTGTTTAGATTCTATAAAATAATTAATTAATTCATCAGTTGAAAACTTTTTATATTCTCTCCAAATACCATCTCTAGTTACATAGCAGTATGGACAATCTAATGTACACCCATATAATTGTACTACAAATTGATTATTACCATTCATATTCAATCTTTCTTCTGCGATAGCAGGAAATCTATCATATCCTCCACCAGATTTATATGTATTACATTTTCTAAAATATCCATTATGTAATATATCATTTTCATTTATATCTCTTAATTGTTTTTCACACATAGGCACTACTTTCCACATAATTATATTCTCCTTTTTAATTTGATTTGTATAAAATATATTTTTTCTTATATTCTACTACTGAACATAAAATCCATCCTTCTTGTGCCAATTCATTCAACATAGCAATATGATAATATTCACCATGACTTAATCTTTTTTCAATACCAACACCTTCTAAATACCAACAATGATTTTTAAAATATAATTCTGCATATATCATATTTTATTTCCTCCTTTATAAATTATTTATTATTATAGTTATATTTTAAATTTAAAATGATGGTGGATTATATATAAATATATGATCATCTTCATCACAATTATTGAAAAAACATATATCTATACTTTTAATATTACTTTGGTTATATAATATACTATTAGTTGTAACTGGCATTAATAAATCAATTATTGTACATAATAAAACACTTAACAATACAGTCTCTACAATATAAAAACAAAAAATAGGTATTAATTCAATATAATTTAAATCCATATAATTAATCTTCATCCTCCTCTTCTTCATAATCATCATCAATATTCATCCGACTTTTAATGTACTCCTTATCAAAAATATCATATATAAATTTACTGATTCCCATCTGTCTATTACCATAAAACATAGTAGAACTGATAAATAACTCTTTTTCGGCTCTGGTCATGCCCACATAAAAAAGCCGTCGTTCCTCATTCTCATTGTCTGATTTAGAGTGAGGAAGAAGTCCATCATTAACTCCTGGTAAAAATACAATCTTAAATTCCAACCCTTTACTTTTATGACAGGTCATTACTTTAACCTTCTCAACAACATCTGAATCCTTAGAAAATCCTAATAAATTATCTACTTCTTCAAGAAAAGTATCAATACTATCATATTTATTTGCTAAATTAACTAAAATATTAAGGTTATCTATCTTTTCACTTCTAATATTACTATCATTGTCTTCTTTTAATACATACTTATCATAATCTAAATCCTTTCTGATAATATTAATTAATTCTCCAACTTTAGATTTCTTCTTCTTTTTAATCTTTAAAATAATATTCTGAATCTCACTAATACCATTTTTATATCTCCATTCATTGCTTCTAGGGAAGGACAACATACTAACAAATAATGATTTATCATATTTACTTGCATATGTATTTACTTCATTCAAGAATACTGCACCTAAATATCTATTAGGTGAATTATATACTTGTTTAAATGCGTCATCATTATTTATATCTTTAACTAATCTAAGGTAAGACACCATATCTTTAATTTCCTTAATCTCAAAAAAAGTTGTGCTTCCAACAATCTCGTAAGGTATATTATTCTTATATAGACTTCTTTCAATTGCTTGTATCTGATAATTTGTTCTTGTTAAAATAGCAAAATCAGAATAATTATTTCCTGACTTACTCATTTCGATTATCTTACTAGATATATAATTTGCTTCTTCTACTTCATCAGTAAAACATGAAAATTCAGGAGATTTATACTTTGGTTTATGTGCAACAGATTCATAGTAATATTTGTGAGTAGTTTCTTTTGTATTCTTAACTAACTTATTAGATAATTCAACAATATCTTGAGAACTCCTATAATTAATATTAAGAGGGATGATAGTTGTATCTATCCAATCCTTATGAAAATCAATAAGATAGTTATTGTTCGCTAATCTAAATTCATAGATATTTTGAAGTGCGTCACCAACCACAAATACATTATTATATTTCTTACCTAATAATCTAATAAATTCATATTGTGCCACATTCACATCCTGAAATTCGTCAGATGAGATAAACCTATATCTGTCTTGATATTTCTCCCTTATTGAATCATTATTAAGTAATAACTTATAAACATTAATTAACATATCATCAAAATCCATTACTTTTTCATCTTTTTTAACTTCTTCATATCTTTGATATATGTATTGCATTATATTTATACTATAAGGCATATACTTAGTTTCTAATAATTCATCATCACAATCTAATAAATTATTTTTCTGACAAGATATAAAATTAAGTATATCATTAGTATCTACGTTCTTCTCATTGCTTTCCATTTTAAGAGTTTTAACAACTATATTATTTATAAACTGTTTTTGTTGCCATTGTTTAATTTTATTATGAAAATAATTATAATTACATTCCTTCAGTATTTTGTTTCCTAATGCATGGAAAGTTTCAATGGTGACGGTATTAACTTTATTTCCTATTAATTTTAATAATCTCTCTTGCATATTTTCTTTTGCTTTAACACTAAATGTAATAGCAAGAATATTTCTTGGATTTACTTTATGTACATTGATAAGATTTGCTATTCTATTTGTTAGAACACTTGTTTTTCCGCTTCCGGCTGAAGACAAGACACAGCAATTACCTTTATAATGATTAATTGCTTTTAATTGATTCTCATTAAAATCCAATTTATTATATTCTCCTTTTTACTTTATTTGTATTCTCTATAATTTTAATTTATTCTTATAATCATCAATTCTTTTCTCTGCAATATTATAATATGTTTCATCTAATTCAAATCCTATGTATTGTCTATTAGTGTTTAAACAAGATATTGCTGTACTACCACTACCCATAAATGGATCAAATACAATATCACTTATATTGCTTGAATTATTTATATAAAAATCTAGTAAATCTGTAGGCTTTTCAGTAGGATGTTTCTTATTGCCAATAATATTATTAAATTTATGTACTGTTTTACTACCACCAATATCATTAATCCATTTTGCTTTTCCTTTTCTAAGAAACAATATGTATTCACAATTTTTCATATAAAATTGAGAAGGAGTACAATTATTCTTTTCCCATACTAAAATATTATGTAATTTAAATCCTGAATTTCTACTCTCTAATAATATATCACTAAAATTTAAAGTATTAGTAAATATGTAACAATGTGTTCCTTCTTTTAATATTCTATAAATATCTGGTATCCATTCATTAGGTTTTATATATGTATGATTGAATAACTTCCCATCATGTCTAGTAAGAATTCCTTTCGGTCTAATAGAATTTGCACCATTTCCTCCACCACCAGAAATTACTTTATATGGAGGATCGGTAACTACTAAATCTATTGAATTATCATCTAATAACTTCATACCTTCCTTACAATCCATATTATATATTTTATTTAATTCTAACAAATTATATTCTCCTTTTTATTATTTTATATTTATTTAATATCCTCAACTTCTTTAGTTTTAAACCATTTTAAAATTCCACTTACACCATCTTTAATATCAAAATTGCCTCCATAAAATACTCTTGGATTAATAATAATTCCAACATCAGAAACCTTAATAATTGGTTCATTATTAATAAATTCTATATCACTAAATGTTCTTTTAATACTACTACTTCTATGATAACATAATATATCTATTATATCTTTTGTTAATATTATATTAATTTCTGAAATATCATCTATTTGATTAAAACAAAGAATATTGTTTTCTCTATGCATATATGGTATTAACTTAAATAATGCACCAATTTGACTATGTTTTCTAATATGATTGTTTTCATATAAAAATCTTATTGAATCAATATAAACTCTAGTAAAATCATTATACTGTTTTATTTTCTTTTCTAATGCACCTTTAGATAAAAATAAATTGTTTATCTTTAATAATTTATCTTCTTTAATTAATATATGTAGGTTTATCATTTTGTTAAAAAATTTATCAAATCTTTCCCTACTCATACCTAATAAATCTCTCATGTCTTTTCTATTTATAGTTAAATAATTATCATATTTTAAGTATGTAGATATATAAAATAGTTTAAAAATATCTTCTTGTAGTATATTTATGTCATTAAATAAACATTTGTTATATCTAAATAAAGAAAATATAAATCCACCATTTTTATCATTCCATTTTTGAATGTCTGTTTTATTGGATTCAATATCTGCATAAGGGAGTATGTTATAACCTATTTTATAAGGTATTAAAGTATCTAACCAATATTGTTCATATTCTTTTAATTGTTCAATATTTACCTCATCTATAACTTCTAATATAAAATTATCTTCACCAAATTCTTTCCAATCTCTTTGTAATTTATATGAATGATGTAAATCTTTATTTAAATGTTTCTTATGTTCTTTCCATCTTCGTTCAATATTTTTTGAACTACCTATGTATATTTTATTATTAATTATGTTTTTAATTTGATAAACACCTATTGTCATACAATTCCTCCTTTAATCCATTTCTTTTGTAGTCATAAACCACTTAGTTATTATTTGTTGTCCTTTCTTTAAATCAAAGTTACCTCCGTATATTACTTTAGGATTTATTATAATAAATGATTTACCTTCATCTGGATCATTTTTAACCGATACTAAAATAGATTCGCCATTATTTAATTTTATACTTAATAAAGAATTTATAAATTTCCTAACTCCATTTCTATGATACCCTAGAATATTTTTAAGTTCATTAACATTCATTAATTTTATATCATCTTCATAGCAATCAGGATTATGACATAATAAGTTTCTTTGTCTATGTATATATGGTATTAATTTAAAATATATTCCAAGTTGACTATGACTACTTATATTAACATTTTCATATATAAATCTAATACTATTTATGTATAATCTAGTAAAATTATTATTCAAATGTATATCTCTAGTTATTACACCTTTTATAAAATAATCAGTATTAATTTTTATTATTTTGTTTTCATAAATAAATATATTTGCATCTTTCATCCTTTTAAAAAATGTATCAAATCTTCTTTTCTTTATATTTAATATTTTCATCATTGTAGTTTTATTCATCTGACTATCTTCATAAATAATAAATCCATTATAATCTACATATGTAGATAAATAAAATAACTTAGTAATATCTTCAGGAGTAATTTCTTTATTCTTTTCTAAAATTAAATTGGAGTATTTGAATAATATAAAGACAAAACCACCAAATTGACTATTCCATTCTTTTGTTAATTCATTTAATTCTTTTGTTTTTATTGATTTTTGTATGGCATTTCTTTGTTCTAATGAAGTTATTTTTAATTTGTCACCTTTATGAATTTCAATTGTTTCTCCTGTTTCTATGTCTGCTAAAATTTTAACTATTTCTTTTTTACTACTGATTATTAAACATCCTCCTTTATTATTTTTATAGTCTTGCACACTACATTGCATCATTTTAGGGCATTTTGCACACTACGTTGCATTAAAAAATTTGACAAAATCAAGCAATATTAATACTTTGTCGCAGAATGTCCTTCTCTTTCTCAAATTATCTAGTCATCGTTGAGTACAATGAAGAGTAGATAGAAATTATAAAATAAAATAAATATATAATAATATAATACAATTATATTAACATTTTATTTAATTTTCACTTATTTAACAACCACAAAAATAATATCAAAACAAATAATTTTATTATAATCATAATACAATCTCACCTCCATAAAATAAATTTTCTCATACTTCTTTCTTTTTAATTTATTCTTATTATACACAAAATAAATATAATTGTCAACAGTAAAATAAAAAACATTAAAATTTAAAATATGGATGTATTAATTTATTTGCGGTTAAGCAAATAAATTAATACAGACATGCCCACGGCAGTGACCAACGAAGGCGGTAGTTAATTATTTATATACAACATAAATTACTTCTACTTATTAGACACGCATTATTATAATAAAGTTACATATATTATATAAATAATTATATTTATATTCTTAAAAATTATATTAAATCATCACATTTTCCTCATTGATTGTATTATACACTACAACAAATCATATGTCAATATAATTATATTTATTTTCTGTGAATAATATTACCTAACTTAACCTAATCATTACTTGTCATACAAATAAATATCCTAAATATTACTAATTAATTACTAATCATAAACTGTCTTACACTGCAATATAAATTAAAATATAAGTGTCATACAGAAATGTCATGCAGTATCACACAACAATCTAATAAAATTAAAAAGGAGAGTGATTTACCAATGATGATTAGTTTTAGATTAAACAAAAAAAATGACAATGAATTAATTTCTTTACTTAGCAAATATGAAAATAATAATATGTCAGAATTTATTAGAAATATATTGAGAGATAGTTTGCTAACTAATAAGAATAATAATATTGTTGAAGATGTTTTTGCGGAAGATATGAATAGCAACCTTGCATCCAATATGGGCAATGTTAAATTTGAAGTTGAACAAATTAATAAGAAAGTAGATATTAGCAATAGTAGTAATAATAAAACTAAAGTTATTATATGGAATAATCCAAACTTAAAATAAAAGGGAGTGATTATATGAAATTAAAATTACCAATAAATATACTAGATATTTTTAGAAATAAGAAACAAATAAATGAAAATGTCATGAGTGATGAATTAGTAATGGATACAAATGCAGTTGTTAAATATGTAATTACGAGAACAGAATTGCCTATTGATGTAGTTTTGAAAGTATTAGATGCAGAGAATGATTGGTTGCATGAGAATGGATTTTATGATCAAGATGAAGATTAATATTTAGTAAATTAATAGATATTATAAATTGCCCTGCATCCATTTTACGGATAATGTTGGATTGAATTAGAGTATTAATAAAATAATAAATAGGAGGTATAATATGTTAAATTCTATTAAGAAATATAAAAATACTACTATTTCATTGATAACATTGTTTGTTACTCTTATTGTGAATTCACTTTTAGATAATAATGATTTATATTACTCATTAATTTATGAGAATATTATAGTATTAATATCATTAATAATAATTATAATAATGTTTTTTACTGCATCAGAAAAAGAAAAAACTATATTAACATTAGCATATTTAGTGTTTTTGATTTTTAATGTAATAATTAATTATTGATATATAGGAGGTATATAATATGAGTATCATTGGCATTGGTATTCTGCAAAATATATTTTTTATATTAGCATTAGTATTTACAAATTTAATAATTTACAGTGTTCCTATGGAAGAAAAACAAAAACATATCACTATATTATCTACAACGATAATAGGATTAATAATTTTATCATATAATGCATCTAAATTATTAATAGACATAATTAATAAATTTCCAATAGGAGGTATGTAATATGAGTAAATTAATCTATACTTTGTTATTTGTAATACTATGCCCCCTACCATTATATGCTATGACTATTGGAGAATTATTGCATGAAACCGTTGGTTATGGGAAACCTGGTTTTGCAATAACTCTAATAGTAGGTTTTGCTATTGCTGCTTTTATAGGTGAACAAATATGTAAAATAATAGGTAAACAAAATTTTGGTATGATATTAGTAATTGCTGCTACTTTTGCTGCTACATGGGAGATGGTAAGAGCAGGATTAAAAATAGTAGGAAATTTATTAGTATATTTTCCTAAATAGGAGGACGATATATGTTTCTAATTATAATACCAATATTAATTTTTGCTATAACTTGTTTATGTTTACCTCAATTATTGATTCAAATTATATTAGGATTCACAGGTTATATATTATGTAGAGCATTACGTTACAAACCTATGGCAAAAATGATAGTAGTAATAACTGTATTTTCTTGCTTGAGTATAATAATTGGAAAAGTAATGCCTATTGTAAAAGAGGAACAGGAGAAGCAACAATATATTGAGGAAAAAATAGATGATGTAAAGAAATTTGCTAATCCTAAAAGTAAATATTTTACTAGGGAACAAGTAGAGAGTGAAATGGATAAAAAAATAAATGATAGTATTCCTGATAGATTATGGTTTATTAGATTTATGACAGAATATCCTAGAGTTGATTATGAGAAGGATAAGAAAGATAATAAGAATGAAAATAAAGATAAAGATAAAGATAAAGATAAAAAGGAGTGATAAAATCAATATGGTAACTAATGTATTAATTAATAAAGGTATTATAGGAATAATGGCATTGTTCGTTATGTTTGGATTGAATAGTTTATTATTTAATAGTAAACATGGAGTGATAGATGCCAAGATTTACAGATATGAGAATAATAAATTTTATGGTGATTTAATTGTTGATGGTAAGAAATTAGATTTAGTTGTTAGAGTTAATGTTAATGGTAGTAGTGAGAAGACTTATAATGAGAATAAATTTTACAATGAACAAAAGGATTATACAGAGCAAAAAGAACATAATATTAATAATAATACCAATAATAATCAAATAATTGATAAAAAAGAGGAGATAATCAATAGAAATGATAAAAACAATAATGAAAATATCAATAAAAAGGAAGATATAAGTAAAAAAGAAGAAAAATTAAATGAAAATATTAAAATTACTGATGATTATACCCCTGGTAGTATTGATATATTGATAGAAAATGGAAAAGTTAAGATTAATCGTGATATGGGCAGTAAGGAAATGAGTGATATTGATAAGGAGATATGCAAAGAAATAGTTAAAGGCACTATGGATCATGTTAAAACTTTAAGTAATCCAGAAAGAAAAAGATTTACTGATATATTAAAAGGATTCTTAAATCATTTAAATAAACCGAAGGAAAGTAAGATAAAATGGTTTAATAAAAAGTAGTTATATATTATGTAGTTTATATCTAATAATTTAATTAATGCTTTTGTTTAACTTTATTGTATATTTCTCTTTGTAATTCTAAATCATTAAGTAATGCTAATTTTACAGTTAAACTTATCTTGCCGAAGTTATTAAATATATCTATTTCATCTAAATTATAAAAATCAACAATATTTTTAATAGTTATATCAGAAGGAGTCTTCCTACCATGTTCAATATCACTTAAATATGTAGGACTAATATTTATATATTTCGATGCATCTGACAATGTTAAATCTAATTTTAACCTAATTTTATTTAAATATGCACCACTATGTATATTCTTTAAATTAATCTGTATTGTCTTATCAATGTCCATTATTTAATATCACCTCATTGTTTGTAGAATAGTTTGTATTATTGAGGATTAATTTATACAAGGAGAATAATGTTATGGATGATAAAAACAAAGATAGCAAAATTATTGAAACATTTAAACTTAAATTTGAGAAAGTAGATATTAAGGAAAATTGGAGAAAATATAAATTAGATTTGAAAGAAAATTTTAATAAATATTTACAGCAAATATCATATAGTCCTACTAAACCTGTTAAACCAGAAGATTTAAAAACTACTATTAAGAAATTAATTAGAACTAGGAAATCAAGAAGTTTAGAAGCAGAAATTGAGAATGTGTTTATACAAACTAATTGTTGTAATAATAGAGGTGAATATCCTTATTATATTGCAAAAAATAAGAAGAGTGATAATTGTACGCAAGTAATGTTCAAATTACCATATGGATTAAATTATAAATCAATAATTGATAAAAAGCATTTCTTCTCTGATTCTATGATTGCACATGTTAATATAGAAAATAGAAGAGGATTATTAATGGTAGAAGTTATTAAAGGTATTATACCTGAGAAATATAAATACAATTTTAATTATATTGAGTATATGGGAGATTATATTATTCCTATTCCTATTGGTGTTAGTGTTGGTGGAGAAAAAGTAATATTAGACATTACAGAAATGATTCATGTTTTAATAGGTGGATTACCAAACAGTGGTAAATCAATTTTAATGACTGGTTGGTGTGATGCTTTGCTCCAGAATCCTAATGTTAAATTATTTGTAATAGATTTAGCAATGACAGATTTTATTCATCTTAAAAACCATGTTATATTTGGTTATGATTTAAATACTGCCGAAGTTATATTAGAATTTATGATAGAAGAGTTAGAGAAAAGAAGATTGTTTCTTGTGCAGAATAATTGTGTAAATGTAATTAAATATAATGAAAAGAATCCTAATAATAAATTAGATTATATTGTATTAATTATTGATGAATTTGCATTTACATCTCCTAGAAGATATGATACTAAGGAATTAAAAAGATTAAGACAAAAACTTCAAGGTTATGTAATGGATATATCAATGTTGTCAAGAAAATGTGGAATTCATTTAATAGTAGCAATGCAAAGACCATCTAGAGAATTAATTCCTATGGAAATAAAGAGTAATTTTCCTACTGCAATATCATTTAAAATGGTAAACAATGGTACTAGTATGACTATATTGGGTAATACAGATGCAGTATATTTGTCTAGTATTAAGGGTAGGATGATATTTCAATTAGGATCTAAGCAAATGGAATTGCAAGCAATGTTATTAGAGCAAGAGGAGGCGATTAGAAGATTAAGGATGTTTGATAAAATAAGTAATAAGATAGGTGATCAATTTGATCCATTCCTACAATTTCAAGAATATGAACACACGACAAAAAGGCTATTACCGAGATAAGTGCATAATAGAGGCAATAGAATTATTTGAAATATTAACTACAATACAAATTTATTATCTATTTTTTACTGATGTTAAATATGGTATTGTTAAATGTAGAGAAAGATTGAGAATATTAAGAGAGAAAGGTAAAATTAATTCAATTAGAGTAGATATTAATGAATATGCGATTCATTTTGTTGATAAGAGTAAAAAGTATAATAGATATTTGGAGCATAATGTAAATAGAAATTGGGGATTTTTATATTTGTTATTTATGGTTAGGAATAAATATAAATATTATAAATTTAGTGATTTTAATTTAGAGTATGTATTTTGTGAGAAACGTGCAGATGGAATAATAGGATTTAAGAATTATGCTATAGATAATGATTATAAGTATTTTATTATTGAGAGTGATAGAGTAGAAAGTAATAATAGATTTGAGAAGGTTAAGATTTATAATGATATTTATAAAAATGGGTTGTATAAGAAGGAATATTGGTTTAAGAGAGTTAATAGATTCCCTCATATATTAATTGTTTGTAATAGTAAGAAGAAGAAATTGAAAGTTGAGGAATGTGTGGAAAGAGATAATATTAAGTATGAGTATGTTGGAGATGGTAAAAAGAAGATTGGTGGATTGAAGTTCATTGTAAAGACAATTGATGAGATTAAGGAAGAGTTAAGATTGGGAATAGGAATAGGGATGGGAATAAAATCAGTCTGAATAAGATTGGTTTTATTTTTTTGTTTAAATTTTAGTTAATATTAGATTAGAGTTAATATTGTTTGTACATTATAATATAAGTATATTAGATAATAAATAAATAGTACAATATTGTTAAGGATATGTAAGACAATATAAGTTATAATATATATAGTAATACGTATTGTAGAGAATATGAATCTACTTGTCCAATGCTATATAATTAGTGTGAAAAGTTTAGAGACTAAGAAAATTTAAGTGAGTAAATTTTATGAAAGAATTAATGTTAAGGGAAGGTGGATGTGTGATATTAGAATAGTGTTGTGCTTAATGAAATGGCTAACTAAATATTTGACTGATTGGTTTGTTTGTTAATTGGTTAGTCTATTAGTTTATTTATATAATATATTATTAACTATTATATTAGTTATCTTATGAGAATATTAAAACAAATAGTTAAATAATCATATATATAATAGAATGGTGAATAGTAAAGTATTTAATTAATAAATATATTACAATGGATATAAATTGGATATAATTAGCAAGTATGAATATTAATTTTATATGACATAATAGTTACATGGTATGATAATAACAAGTTTAAATTAATTTAAAGGAGATAGGAGTAAATGAATAAGTGTATTGATGATAAATTTATTGAGAATAATATTAGCAATAGTAATAAGAATATAAATAGTAGATTATTTAATATTAATGTTAATTTTAAAAGTATAATGTATATTAATAGTTTTTTATGCATGATTGTATTCTTTTTAGCAGGTAATATGCTAATAGAGAGTGGAAGAAGTGGAATATTAGGTGGAAGTATAGGATTGCTATTAAATGCAATTTGATATATAAGTTTTGGATTTGGATTATTTAGTTGTAGTATTTTGTGTTGGTTAGGATACAGGATAAAAATTGATAGCAATGAATATGATGTTAAATAATATTAATTTAATTTGATTTTAATAAATTAAAATTCCTCCTAAAGAAGATAGATATAATAAAAATATGTGCAATTAAATTATAATCCTCATAAAAAGAGGATTTATTTTTTGTATAATTTAGGTAAGTGTGATTTTAATAAATTAGTTGTAAAATAAAAATATAGGATATGATACGATATAGATTAAGATAAATATGATATAAATAGTTATTATGTATGTGTTTATATTAAATTTATAGTTAAATTATATATGATGAATATTATAAGTAAAAATTGTATTCGATAAATTGAATTTATGTGAATTAATTTTTGGTAAAATTTGAGTTGATGGATGAGTAGATTTTTGAATTTTTTAAGTAGATGTATGGTATAGTGTGATGATAATATGATATAATATGGAAGTGTTGTATATAGTTTAAAATAGCTTTAATTAAGTATAAATTAAGTATAAATAGGTGATATGTTTGGTTAAATGTGAGTATATAAATATATGTAAAGTTATGGATAAAATTTGTAAATTAATTTTATTAATTTAAAATATAGTATATTGGTGGATGAGAATATAGTTATGTGATGTTATTGCATATAATAATATGTAATGATGAAAAATATTGTTTAATAGAAGATTAGACGATGAATATGCGATGGTCGTAATTGAAAATTGAGTTTGATGTGTGATTCTATCTGATGTGGTTGGGTTGTGGACATATGTTCATAATAAATTTGTAAACCTACCCCGGTCTACACAAAATACAATACACATTCACAGCCCTGCCCTTGTGACACTGACCGGGAACACGCAAACTCACAAAAACGGCCAAAAAATGTCCACCAGTGAAGGACATATCACAACTATGATCACTAATATAATATCCATATCACAAAAACCCTTGTAGAATGCAGGTTGTAGGGCTTACTCTAGTTTACATAATCTTTATTATCGGAACGTAATAT
>Ga0209000_1001218_pt1 | contig 17396 bp, 16 predicted proteins | sample RifGroD2_FD_183998 | JGI IMG/M metagenome (GOLD analysis project Ga0209000, IMG submission 183998) | Groundwater microbial communities from Rifle, Colorado, USA - Groundwater D2 (SPAdes) (version 2) | ecosystem: Environmental > Aquatic > Deep subsurface > Groundwater | place: Rifle, Colorado...
CGGTCTGGCGACGCTGGCGTGCGGACTGGCTCCCGGCTATGCCACGCTGCTGATCGCGCGCGGCCTGGCGGGCGCGTTCGGCGGCGTGATGGGCGCGCTGGTGCAGACCATCGTCGGCGATGTGATTCCGTTTGCGCGGCGCGCCCGCGCGGGCGGCATGGTGTCGGCGGCGTTTTCGCTGTCCACGGTAGCCGGTGTGCCGCTGTCGTTGTGGCTGGCTAATTATTTCCAGTGGCGCGCGCCGTTCATCTTCATCGCCGTGCTGGTCGCCTTGTTCATCATCGTCGGCGTGCGCGTCCTGCCGGAACTGCGCCACCACATCAGTAAGGAAAAACAGCAATACCGGTTCGCCGCGATGTTCGCCGTGCTGCGCGACCCCAACCACCTGCGCGCGCTGCTGTTCTCCGCGCTGATCATCTTCTCCGGCTTCACGGTGATTCCGTACATCACCATCTACGCGGTGAGCAACGTCGGCATCGCGCAGCAGGACATCCCGTACATCTACCTGTTCGGCGGCGCGGCGACGCTGATCAGCGCGCGGCGCATCGGCCATTGGGCCGACCTGCGCGGCAAGGCCAGAATCTACCGCCTGGTCGCGACTGCCGCATTGCTGCCGCTGCTGGTGGTGACGCATATCGGCGCCGTGCCGTTGTGGCTGTGGCTGATCTGCACCACCACCTTCTTCGTGCTGGTATCGGGGCGCATGATCCCGGCGATGGCGATCATCACCTCGGCGGCGCAACCGAAATTGCGCGGCACCTTCATGTCGCTCAACGCCACCACGCAGGCGTTCGCGATGGGGCTGGCGACCACGCTGTCAGGCTTCATCATCACCCAGGATGCCAGCGGCAGGATCGTCGATTACGCGACGGTGGGCTATGTGGCGATGGCGGCAAACCTGCTGGCGATCTGGTTCGTCGCGCGCATCACGATGCACGACCCGCACGCGGTGGCGCTGGATGTCGCGCCGAAGTGAGTTTGTCTGGCATCAAGAGTGGGCGCACCAGAGATTGCCACGGATTTCATTGCATTACATCCGGGCTTGCTGCGCGAATTACTCCAATGCCCTGTTATGGGAACCTCTAAAAATTTAGATTTTGTCCTTCCGGCGAAGGCCGGAATTCAGTATTTTCAATAGCGTGGACACCGGCTTTGCCGGTGTGACAAATTTTTAGAGGCTCCCTTATCAGGAAAGTGAATATTCCTGGTCAAATACTACCGACGCAGATATGCCACATACATTATCAATGGCGTTTTTTGTTACGTGCGGGTTTTTTGCTCATCTCATTTCGTTGCGTGCCTTTTTTCCCCGTATAGGGATTTTTTCTGCCTTCGCTGTTGTAATTGTTGTAGCGCCGATCATCGGAATGAGATCGCTTGTGGGGCTGCACATATTTGCCATCTTTACGGTGGTAGCCGTCAACATTCTCATCGGCAGCACCGGCAGTCGTAAACAGAAATAGGCCGAAAACAAAAATCACGCGGTTCATTTTCATAGATAAAGGCTCGCAATCTTCAGAAATAGAATGACGCTGAATATCAAGCATTCTGAACAATTACATTGGTGTTGGTCTCTCCTATGGGTTTCATTGGCGAAAATTTTGCGGCGTTGGTTACAGTTGTTTCCAACTACGAATGCTAATGTTTTATCACGGAGAGTGCTACTAAGGTAACAAGTCCACTGAACATTGCTACCCCTATAGCTCTCGCCCAACTAAAATCTGACATTCCGACAGAAAGCTCTCTGTTTGCATTTCTGCCCGTATAAATTCCAACACCGATCATTGTCAATGGAATAAATCCAATTATTGAAAGTACAATCCCTTTCCCAACTTTCCCGTAACCAGCGTAGTAGGCAGCATTAAAAAAGAAAGCATACCAGTTGAATTTACCTGGTTGATTTTGCATATTCTGCTGCTGACCTGCTGGTGTCGGCTGATTAGTTTGAGATGAAGAATTTAAAATTGAGCCACAGTGCTTGCATTTGATGGCACCTTCTTGAATAGTTTCCTTGCAGAACGGACATTGCATAATCAGGCTTCCTTAAATAGATATTTACACGCAGCGAACGCCGCTGCCCCGCATTCAATACTTGGCATCATTCGATGCAACTATTTGGCTTCTCTTTGCTTCTGGTTCACCCCCTAATCTGATTTTTTTCAATTTCAGCTTTGCAATATTGGCAATAGTATTTTGGATGCAACCAATAATTACCCATGACCCATCCAGCAATAAAGCGCCACATATTTTGCATACCTCCATAACCTTTTCCTTCCCTTGGTAAATTCGCCGTCGTAGCAAAATGCTGCTGTGTTAGTTGGGTGAGAACCTCAGTACCGGAGTCGATTTTTTTCTTCGCACATCAGGTATCAAAGATGGGGGTTATTTCTGGTTTTATTTTATTTCCCTTGAATTTTCCCTTGAATTAATGGAGTAATAATTTCTCCCTCTATATGAAAGTATGTGGCATTTTCTATTTGAGTAGACATAATGCTAAGTCCCTTTTTTTCAGATTCAATTTGTTGTTGTTCAGCTCTTGTTGTTGGGCGAGCATTATCTAGTTCTTTAATAGATTCTTTATATATCCCTGGCACTTTTACTTTGTGGAATTTTTCCGCATTCAAATTAAGTAAGTCCGATATTTTTGCTAATGCAACAGGTGTAAATTTGGAATTTAGATCAGACAATTCTTTTCCATTAAAAGAAGAGCTGATTGCCATACGCTCAATGGTGTTTGGCGTAACCCCAGGGACCTGCAACAACATATCAATACCAACATTTAATCTGTATATACACATCCCGTGAGCGATGTAATCAATATTTTTCTTTCTAAAATTGATGTTTTCGTTGATTTGTTTTTGTTCTGCCACTGTATCCACTTTGTTGCTATTCGATTCAATATCAGCAGTTATTTTCGATTGATAATCTTTTTCACTGGCAACGCAATTATTGTAGGACGCTGAAAGCGCAGGGTTTGCTCTGAAGTTATAAACAGCCCTAAGTCCACCGTATAGTTTTTGATCTTTTTCGTTGTCTGCCTTCGCAATAGACTCTTTCCTTTTTTTTACCGCAAGTCTGAAACTTGCTCCAGGGTCAGGTGATGTGCTTTTGATTATGTCTTCGGCGCCTGGAAATAAGAAAGCCAGCAAAGTGGCTTGCCTTGGGCTTGAGGGTCTCTCGTACACGACTCTGCCAGATGCCACGCCCCTTTCGAATTCGTCGATGTTACTTTGATTGTCTTTAAAACCTACGGCTTTGTATTCAGAGCTACCTTTTTCGATAGCACTTATTGCTTTTTGAAGTTCATCATCAACATTTCCTTTTTCAAAGTTAGTTGCAATAAAGAAGAATGGTGTCTTTGCCTTATAGCTTTTTACAGCACATTCGTTGACCCAACTCATAGCTGTTAATATTGTTCCTTTGTAGGCGCCATATCCTGGTGTTAGAGATAGGACATGATCATTCTTGCCTTTCGGAGATAATTTACTAAAATTATTGGCAACCCATTTTTCAAGATCACCATTTTCATTATCTAGATAAGTGTGTTTTAAACTCAAACCATCAATACCAACCTCGTTCATTTCTTTGGCTAGCTGAATGAATGACGGATTAGTTGTAATTTTTTGACAGTATTCATCGGCGTTTTTAGGTGCGCCTGCAGGCAGTATGTTCATTGAGTCATTTATTTGAGCAGCACGCGCTCGCTCCCTTTCACTTTTGTAGTGTTCTTCTTGCCGTCTCATGGGACCTTCCTGTAACTCTTTAAGTCTAGCATCTTGGTCAGAATTCCCCTTCAATGAATTATCTATTTTGTCTAGCATCCCACCGAGGTCGAATGCCATAGCCGAACCGGCAAAAACACACATGCCAATAGCAAAAATAAATTTACCCACAATACGCTTTATCGCATTCATGCCAAATCACCCTTAATTTAAAAATTTACGCACAAAACCAGCTATGCCCATATCACCTGTCAGCAACCCTAGTGAGAGGTCAATTGCAATGGCGGTTATCTTCTGCCCAGCTTCTTTACCGCCTGAACTTGCAAATTCGGTAACAAAAATCCTGAGTGCCTCTTCAAGAAGCGGTGTAGTAGCCTTCGGGTTAGTTTTTCTCAGTTTTTTGAGAGCAGCCTCTTGGATTATTTTATATTCGTTGGGAGCAACATCCTCCAGCAACCGCGCATAAATTGCCATATCCAGTTTGAGCAATTCGCGGTTGAACGAGGTATCGACGAAACTGGCATTACGCTTTGCACGCGCCTCCAACTCTTTGCGCAGCAAAGGGCTTTCAATCACAACCCAGACAGTGGGCTCGCCGCCATCCATCTTGACGCGAGCATTTTTGAGAACGGTCAAGATCGCGGTTCTAAACCAATTTTCATTGTTGGTGTTTTTGTCGCGAAGTTGCAGTTCGTAGAGAAGGGAGCGAACTTTTGAAACAGGAACCATAAGCTGACGGCTCATCTCTTGCATATCAGCATCGAGCTTTATCCGGCCTGATTCCCGCATCAAACGAAACACCAGAAGATCAACTTCCTTTTTGGATAATGAGCCGAATGAGTGCGCGCAATATTCCACGACAAGCTCATCGAACAGGCGAGCTTTATTTTGAGGGCTGTTTGGCACACTTGACCTTAGGAGACATTCAGGAGCGGCGGATGCTACCCCCCCCCCCCCCGCGCTTATGTCAATATGCCGAACGGCCTATTCTGAAGATCAAGAGATCAAGTTGGCGAATACAGAGCATCGATGGTTCAGCAGTCGAGAGGTAATCACCAGCGAGCGTAGGGACCCTCTCGGGTACGCCCACTGCTTTCCGGATTCCGCTGCACTTACCTGCCCGCTGGCTATAGAATGGCACCCTGAACCCCGGAGGCACCCATGACCTGGAAACTCCTCATCAGCCGCCTGCTAAGCGCACGCGTGCGTTTTTCCGAATGGCTCGCGCAGTTGTGGAAGCACAGCTTCTATCTCTATCTCGCCGGGCTGTTCAGCGTGTTCGCGGTGCTCGATACCACGGTGCTGCACTACACCTCCGATATGCGCCAATCGGCATTTGACGCGATGGTGCGCTATCGCCTCGTGGTGCCGAAGCCCGACCCCGACATCATCATCGTGGACATCAACGAGGCCAGTCTTGCGGCGATGGCGCAGGACTACGGACGCTGGCCGTGGCCGCGCCAGGTGCTGGGCGAGTTCGTCGAACAAATTGAGAAGCAGCAGCCGAAGGCGGTGGTGTTCGACATCCTGTTCAGCGACGCGGATGTGTACAACCCGGACAGCGATGCCTATTTCAACGACGCCATCGCTGCGACGAACAACACCTTTTTCCCGATGCTGCGCCTTGACCCCGCCAGCGACAGCCTGAGCCAGGTCAAGCCGGCGATGATTCCCGGCGTGACCCCGCTGCCCGGCGTGACACCACAGCCGGACGCGACCGTGGCGGTGGTGCTGCCGCACTTCCAGGCCGCGCTCGACGGCGGCCGCCTCGGCCTGCACAACATTTATCCTGATGGCGACAACGTGGCACGCCGCTACAGCGTCTACCGCGACGACTACGGCTGGAAGCTGCCCTCGCTGCCGGCGCGCATCGCGCAGGAGCTGGGCTGGGGCGAGCCGGATGCGCAGCAGGTACTACTCAACTGGCGCGGCCAGCCGTTTACCTACCGCTATGTCAGCTTCAGCGACGTGTTCGCCGACATGGGCAGCAAGGACAAAAAACGCCCGCAGGACGAATTCAAGGGCAAGATCATTATCATCGGCTCGACCGCGCCCAGCCTGTTCGACATCAAGGCAACGCCGATGGACAAGATGCACCCCGGCGTGGAGATCCTCGCCACGGCCATCGACAACTTCAAGCACGGCGATGCGCTGCGTTTCCCCGAGGCGCGCGTGTTGTACCTGCTGCTCACGCTGGCGATCGTGTGGCTGACGGCCTGGAGCTTTTACCGCAACACCGGGCGCGACAAAATCGACCGCGTGTTCGGCCTGTCACAGTTCATCCTGATCGGCATCAGCTACGCCAGCATCAACCTCACCACCACCTACATCAACCTCACCGGCCCGGTGACAATCGGGCTGGAGTTCTTCGCGCTGGCGCGCCTGTATGCGATGGCGACCGGCAAGGCGCTGGAGCAGAGCATGGTGCGCGCGGCGACGGCGCGCAGCGGCGAATTGCAGGCCACGCTGCTGCTGCTCCGGCTGGATACCGAGCGCAACGTGATCCGTCCTGCCGTGCTGGAAAAGATCCGCCGCGCGCTGGGAAATACCGGGCAGACCGCCAAGAGCGTGGAGGCGCTGATTGGCGTCCAGAGGGGCTTATGGAGCCTGTTCGAGAACACCCTCGCGGTTTCGTGGATCGCCGACGCACAGGATGCCGACGCGCAGGCAGATATCCGGCGCGACATCGACGCGCTGCTGGCGGCGTTGCCGACAATATTGCAGCGCTATCTCGCCCAACCGGATAATGCGGCCAGCCATTTCGTCCATCACGGGCAGATCGCCGGTGGCGACGCGGCGCGCGTCGGCTGGCGTATGATGTTTGCAGAGGCTTTGCTGGCTTGGGATAAACAGGAGAAGAAACCGACATGAAAACCATGAGACTCAGCTTGATATTTTGCGCGCTGCTGTTGAGCGGTGCGCTGCATGCCGCCGAGAGCGGCACGGCGCTCAAGGCCGACGACCTCAAGACGGAGCCGTTCCGCGATGCGAAGACGGTGGCGAAGCTGGCGGCCGGCGACAAGGTGGACATCCTCAAGAAGGACGGCGGCTGGCTGCAAGTGAAAAGCGCCAAGGGCAAGGGCTGGGTGCGCATGCTGAGCATCCGCAAGGGCGATGCGCGCAAGGGCTCCGGTAGTGCCTCCGGCGTGCTCGCGCTGGCCTCGGGACGCGCCGGAACCGGCAAGGTGGTCGCGACCACCGGCATCCGCGGGCTGAACGAGGAAGAGCTGAAAGCGGCCAGGTTCGATGAGGAAGAACTGAAGCGCGCCGAATCCTACGCCAGCAGCAAGGCCGAGGCGGCAAAGTTCGCCACCCAAGGCAAGTTGGCGGCGCACCCCTTCGATTACCTGCCCGCGCCGAAATAAGGGGAACCACGATGGACATCCGATCACTATCGATGCTGCACAAGTCAAACCCAACCGCCGTTCGTGCTGAGCCTGTCGAAGCACATGAATCCGCACACATTTCGACAAGCTCAATGCGAACGGATTCATGTGTAAAGCTGGCCAAATCTACAGGAATTTTACTGCTGGCGCTGTGCTCCACGACTGCATGGGCCGCGAACCCGTTCGAGCAGCAACTGCTGAACACGCTAAAACAGGGCGTGCAGGAAAAGGTGACCGGCAAGCCCGCGACCTCGGTCGAGGAGGAGGTCGCGATCGGGCGGCAGATCGCCGGCAACCTGCTCGGCGCGGCACCCTTGGTCAAGGACGCAAAGCTGCAGAAATACATCAACAACGTCGGCCGCTGGGTCGCCAACCAGAGCGAGCGCCCCGACCTGGCCTGGCACTTCGGCGTGATCGATTCGAACGACGTGAACGCCTTCGCCGCGCCCGGCGGCTATATCTTCGTCACGCGCGGCCTGTACCGCCTGCTGCAGAGCGAGGCCGAGCTGGCCGGGGTGCTGGCCCATGAAGTCGGCCACGTGATCCGCCAGCACCACCTGAAGATCCTGCAGCAGAGCAAGCTGATCGACCTCGGCAGCCAGCTCGTCGCGAAGAACGTCGGCGGCAGCGACAAGGTGCAGGGACTGATCGGCAGCGGCGCGGAGATCGTGTCGCGCTCGCTCGACAAGGAGGCCGAATTCGAGGCCGACCGCATCGCCGTAGTGCTCGCCACGCGCGCGGGCTACGACTCCTTCGGCCTGCCCGCGGTGCTGCAGCAAATCGGCCATTTCGCCAAGGACGACGGCGACGTCGCGCTGCTGTTCAAGACCCACCCGCATCCCGACGATCGCCTAGGCAAACTGGGCAGCGCGATGGATGACCGCTTCGATACAGTAAAGGGCAAGACGCTGGAGAAGCGGCTGTATCGGATTAAGTAGGGTGCGCTGTGCGCACCATGGTGCATGGAATGCACCCTACGCATGTCGCGCGTCAACGTTTGACGAAGCTACATGCGATGCATCATTCAAGGGGCAGCGAGTAGCCCGGATGAAGCGAAGCGCAATCCGGGGATATGGCGCATATCAAAAATGCTCCCGGATTTCATTACATTCCATCCGGGCTACGCTTGATGCGCCCTGCGCGGGCTGTGGAGAATTTGCGAGACGCAGAATTGTGGAGCGGGTGAAGGGGATCGAACCCTCGTATGCAGCTTGGGAAGCTGCCGTTCTACCATTGAACTACACCCGCCTGGTGTAGAATACGGCGCGTATTTTAACACGGCCATCGGCAATTCAGAGAATCCAAAGTGATAACGGTCAGCATCAACGGCGAACCTCGCCGATTCCCGCAAGCCATCAGCGTCGCCGCTCTCATCGAGGAGATGGGGCTGACCGGCAAGCGCATCGCGCTGGAGCGCAACGGCGAGATCGTGCCGCGCGGCACCTTTGCGGCGCAGCAACTGGCGGACGGCGACCGGCTGGAAGTGGTCGTCGCGGTGGGCGGCGGCTGACATTCTGGATTTGTCATTCCCGCCTGCGCGGGAATGACGGCACGTGTATCGTAAATTACGTAATGATCAACAATCGAGCAGGAATACAAGAATGAACGACAAACTCATCATCGCAGGCAAGAGCTATTCATCACGCCTATTGGTCGGCACGGGCAAATACAAGGACTTCGCCGAGACACGCGCGGCGCTGGACGCGAGCGGCGCGGAGATCGTCACGGTGGCGATCCGCCGCACCAATCTCGGCCAGAACGCCAACGAGCCCAATCTGCTCGACGCCGTGCCGCCGTCGAAATTCACCTACCTGCCGAACACCGCCGGCTGCTACACCGCCGATGATGCAGTGCGCACGCTGCGGCTGGCGCGCGAACTGCTGGACGGGCATACCCTGGTCAAGCTCGAGGTGCTGGGCGACCCGCAATCGCTGTACCCGAACGTGATTGAAACGATCGCCGCCGCGAAGACGCTGGTCGCGGAAGGCTTTCAGGTGATGGTGTACACCTCGGACGACCCGATCATCGCCAGGCAGCTCGAAGACATCGGCTGCGTCGCGATCATGCCGCTGGCCTCGCTGATCGGCTCCGGCATGGGCATCCTGAACCCGTGGAATCTGCAACTGCTGATGGAGCGCGTGCAGGTGCCGGTGATCGTCGATGCGGGCGTCGGCACCGCGTCGGACGCGGCGATCGCGATGGAACTGGGCTGCGACGGCGTGCTGATGAACACCGCAATCGCCGCCGCGCAGAACCCAGTGTTGATGGCCGGTGCGATGAAGAAGGCCGTGGAGGCCGGGCGCGAGGCCTACCTCGCCGGGCGCATGCCGAAAAAACTGTACAGCGCCAGCCCAAGCTCGCCGACGGCGGGGATCATCGGCTCGGTACGCAGTTAATCACGGACCCGTTCACCCTAAGATTCGAAGGGCGAACGGCTTCAGTCTCTTATGACTCAACGCTTCACATTTTATGAGCAGATTCGTAGCCCGGATGGAGCGTTAGCGGAATCCGGGGGCTTCGGCGTTCCCCGAATTTCACTGCGTTTCATCCGGGCTACGTGTTTGGTTACGGCTCGCCCGGCTTAGGTTAATCGAATGCCCGACACACCCGATTTCAGTAAAAGACATATCCGCAGCTACGTGCTGCGCCAAGGTCGTGTCTCGCCCGCGCAGCAGCGCGCGGTGGAAATGCTGCTGCCGCATTTCGGCATCCCCTACGCCGCGCAGCCGCTCGATCTGGATCAGGCCTTCGGACGCGCGGCGCCGAAGATCCTGGAAATCGGTTTTGGCATGGGCGACAGCACCGCGACCATCGCGCTAGCGCATCCCGAGAACGATTACCTCGCACTCGAGGTGCACACGCCGGGCGTTGGCAACCTGCTGAAACTGATCGATTTGCAACAGATACCCAACATCCGCATCATCCAGCACGATGCGGTGGAAGTGCTGCGCGATATGCTCGGCGACGAGTCGCTGGACGGCGTGCATATCTTCTTTCCCGACCCGTGGCACAAGGCGCGTCATAACAAGCGCCGCCTGATCCAGGCACCGTTCGTCGCGCAACTGGTGCAAAAACTCAAACCCGGCGGCTACCTCCATGTCGCCACCGACTGGCAGGACTACGCCGAACAGGTCTTGCGCGTATTGAGTGAAGAGCCGCTGCTGGAAAACACCGCGGCGGATTATGCGCCGCGCCCCGCCTACCGCCCGCTCACCAAGTTCGAGAAACGCGGCATCAACCTGGGGCATGGGGTGTGGGATTTGGTGTTCCGGCGGCTGTAAGAGCGTGCCCTGCACGCGACCTGCATGTCGCGTGCAGGGCACGCTCCTACATCTCTTCCCGCATAAAAATCTCCAACAGGTCATTCAAAAAGCGCTGCCCCAGCTTGGTCGGCGCAATGCGCTGATGATCCCGGAACAACAGCCCGCGCCGCTCGGCCTCCTCCAGCTCGCGGCGAATGCCAAGCAGCGGCAGGCTGGTGCGCTCCTGGAACAGCACACTGTCGAAACCCTGATTCAAGCGCAGCGCGTTCATCATGAACTCGAACGCCAGCTCGTCGCGCCCCACTTCATGCTCGCTTTGCAGCGGCGTGCCTTTTGCCACCTGCTCCATATAAGCCTGCGGCTGCCTGTAGCGCGCCTGGCGGATCACCTTGTCGTGAAAGCTCAGCTTGCTGTGCGCGCCCGCGCCGATGCCGAGGTAATCGCCGAACTGCCAGTAGTTCAGGTTGTGGCGCGACTGCCGCTTCGGCAGCGCGAAGGCCGAAGTCTCGTAATGCTGATAGCCATGCGCCGCCAGCCGTTCCTCAATGCTACTCTGCATGTCGCTGCTGGCGTCATCGTCCGGCAGCGCGGGCGGGTTACGATGGAACAGCGTGTTCGGCTCCAGCGTCAGGTGATAGCAGGACAGGTGTTGCGGCGCGAACGACAGCGCGGTTTGCACGTCCTGCAACGCCTGCGCCAAAAACTGTTTCGGCAATGCATACATCAGGTCGAGATTGATATTGTCAAAATGCCGCTGCGCGATTTCGATCGCGCGCCTCGCTTCGTCAGCGCTGTGGATACGCCCCAGCGCCTTGAGATGCGCATCGTTGAAACTCTGGATGCCGAGCGACAAACGGTTCACGCCCGCATCGCGGTACGCGGCGAAGCGCGCCGCTTCCACCGTGCCGGGATTGGCCTCCATCGTGATCTCCGCGCCGAGGTCGAGCGGCAGCAGCATGCGCACGTTGCGCAGAATCTCCGCGACGCTCTCGCCGCTCAACATGCTGGGCGTGCCGCCGCCGAAGAACACCGTGTAGACCTTGCGCCCCCAGATCAGCGGCAGTGCCAGCTCCAGATCGCGCACTAATGCCGCGACGTATTCTTTTTCGGGCACTGAACCGTGCGCCTCATGCGAATTGAAGTCGCAATACGGGCATTTGCGCACGCACCACGGGATGTGGATATACAGCGACAGCGGCGGCAACGCCTGAAAATTCACGGCCTGCGCCTTGAGCGCGACGGGTTGCAGCGGGTGTGCGGTCATGCGCCGCCGCCGGATCGAAGCCTGTCCAGCAACACCTTCAGCGCCTTGCCGCGATGGCTGATGGCATGTTTTTGTTCGCGCGACAGTTCCGCGCTCATCTTGCCCAATTCCGGCAGCCAGAACAGCGGGTCGTAGCCGAAGCCGCCGTCGCCGCGCTCCTGATGGGCGATCTCGCCGTGCCATTCGCCCTCGGCGATCAGCGGTTGCGGGTCGTCGGCATGGCGCAGCAGCACCAGCACGCAGTAGTAATGCGCGCGGCGATCCGCCACGCCCTGCATGTCCTGCAGCAGTTTTTCGTTGTTTTTTTGATCTGATTTCGGGTTGTCTCCGGCATAGCGCGCGGACTGCACGCCGGGCGCGCCGCCCAGGGCCGTGACGCAGATGCCGGAATCGTCCGCCAGCGCGGGCAGGCCGCTCAGGCGGCTGACATGGCGCGCCTTGGCGAGGGCGTTTTCGATGAAGGTGACGTGCGGTTCTTCGGCCTCTGCGATGCCGAGCTGCGCCTGCGTCAGCACCTCGATGCCGAGCTGCTGCAACAGAAACTGGAATTCGCGCAGTTTGCCGACGTTGTTGGAGGCGATGACGAGTTTATTCATGATTCTATTTTCACAATAATGGTGCATTGTAGGAGCGGGCCATGCCCGCGATTTATGGTCGCGGGCATGGCCCGCTCCTACATGATTCAGGATAACGCTGCCCGCTGCATTTCAATCAGTTGTTCGATGCCGGATTTCGCCAGCTCCAGCAGCTCGTCCATCTCGGTGCGGGTGAAGGCGTGGCCTTCGGCGGTGCCCTGCACTTCGACGAAGTGGCCGTTGCCCAGCATCACCACGTTCATGTCGGTGTCGCAGGCGGAGTCTTCCGCATAATCCAGGTCCAGCACCGGTGTGCCCTGGTAGATACCGACCGAGATTGCGGCGATGAAATCCTTGAGCGGGGTTTCCTTGACCAGCCCCTTGCCCAGCAGGCCGCTCACCGCATCGTGCAGCGCGACGAATGCGCCGGTGATGCTGGCGGTGCGCGTGCCGCCGTCTGCCTGGATCACGTCGCAGTCGATCACGACGGTGCGCTCGCCGAGCTTGCCAAGGTCCACCACGGCGCGCAGGCTGCGGCCGATCAGCCGCTGGATTTCCTGGGTGCGCCCGGATTGCTTGCCCTTGGCGGCTTCGCGCCCCATACGCTCGTTGGTGGAGCGCGGCAGCATGCCGTATTCCGCCGTCACCCAGCCCTCGCCGCTGCCCTTCTTGTGCGGCGGGACTTTCTCTTCGACGCTGGCGGTGCAGATCACCTTGGTGTCGCCGCATTCGATCAGCACCGAACCTTCGGCATGCTTGGTGTAGCGGCGGGTGATGCGAATAGCACGCAACTGGTGGGGCAATCTTTGACTGGGGCGCATGATGTGTTCCTGGTAAGTAGTAAGTAGTAAGTGGGAAGTGGGAAGTTGTCAGTGGGTTTCCTACTTGCCACTGAGGCACAAAGTGCCGCTCTACTCCCTACTTTCCGAATTTAAGTGATTTCAAGAATATGGCAAACGGGTATGTCGGTATCGTGGACGGCTTCGCGCTCTCCCCAGCGCAGCGCTATGCCGGTGACGTTGTCGGCATGGCCGCCTTCGCGCTCCAGCGCGCGTGCGATGAGATTATCCAGCACCTCGGCAACGGGCTTTGCGGCAAATGCCTCGGCCAGCTCCTGGTCGGTGAACGGCCCCCACAGGCCGTCGCTGCCGAGCAGCAGCACGTCGCCGGATTGCAGCGCGACCGGTTTGCCGGGCTCCATATAAAACATGTCCTCGACGCCGCCGAGGCAGTTGGTGATCTGGTTGCGCTGCGGGTGAACGCGCGCCTCTTCGGCGGTGACCATGCCCCATTCGAGCCACTGCTGCACCATCGAATGATCGCGCGTCCTGGCCAATACCGCGCCGTCGCGCAGCAGATACAGGCGCGAGTCTCCGGCATGCCCCCAATATACCTTGCCGTCCTGGATCAGCGCGGCTACGCCGGTCGATCCCGGAAAACCGCCCAATGCCTGGTCGTGCGCAATCCTCAGAATGCGTTCATGGGCATGGCGCATCGCGCCCGAAACAAACTCATCAGGGTCGGCAATGCGCGGCTGCGCATCCCGGCCGAACGATTCGACAAATGTCCCGATAATCAGGTCCGCAGCCATCTCGCCGTGCAAATGCCCGCCCATGCCGTCCGCCAGCACCAGCAGCAATGCGTCACTGCTGTAGGCATAGGCGGCGCGATCCTGGTTGTATTTGCGGTTGCCGATATGGCTGGCCTGGTGTATCGAAAAATTCATGGGCGAACAGGGAATTTGACAGGACGCAATCGTAATATAATGCGCCGCTCCAGCACAGCCCTTTATTTTGGAAGCCCTTGCGATGATACTCAGTATGACCGGTTATGCCACCGCCAGCGCGGAACTCGACAGCGGATCGCTGACGCTGGAGCTGCGCGCCGTCAACCACCGCTATCTGGATATCCAGTTGCGCATGCCGGACGAGCTGCGCAGTGTCGAGGGTGCGCTGCGCGAGGCGATTTCCGCGCAATTGCAGCGCGGCAAGGTGGACTGCCGCATCAACTATGCGGCGCGCGGCGCACAAAGCGGCGCGGCGCTGAATCGCGACCTGCTGCAACAGCTCGCCGCATGGAACAAGGAAGTGCAGGATGCGCTGCCGGACGCGCGCTCCCTGAGCGTGGCCGATGTGCTGCGCTGGAACGGCGTGCTGGAAACGCCCGGCGCATCGGCGGACGAAATGCGCGCCGCGCTGCTCGACCTGCTGCAGGAGGTATTGCAGGAATTTTCCGCTTCGCGCGCGCGCGAGGGCGAGAAGCTCAAGGATTTTTTATTGCAGCGCGTGGAAAAAATCGAGGCGCTGCGCTGCGGCGTGATGCCGCATGTCCCCGCCGCGATCGCCGCCTACGAGCAGAAGCTCGCCGCAAGGCTGCGCGAGGCGATGCAGAACGCCCCGGCGCAGGATGCTGGGACGCTGGGCATCAGCGACGAGCGCGTCCGCCAGGAGATCACGCTGTTCGCCAGCAAGATCGACGTGGACGAAGAGCTGTCGCGGCTGGCCAGCCATCTTGCCGAAATGCGCCGCATCCTCGCTCAGGGAGGCGCGGTGGGCAAGCGCCTGGACTTCCTGATGCAGGAACTGAACCGGGAAGCCAACACGCTCGGCTCGAAGTCGGTCGATGCGGAAGTGTCGCGCAGCGCGATGGAGATGAAGATCCTCATCGAGCAGATGCGCGAACAAATTCAAAACCTGGAGTAAATCATGCCTGGAAACCTGTTCGTCATCAGCGCGCCTTCCGGCGCGGGCAAGACCAGCCTGGTGCATGCGCTGCTCAACATCAATCCGCAGATCGATTTGTCGGTTTCCTATACCACGCGCAGCCCGCGTCCGGGGGAGCATGACGGCAAGGACTATCATTTTGTCAGCCGCGCAACCTTTTCCGCGCTGGCGGAACGCGGCGAATTCCTGGAAAGCGCGGAGGTTTACGGCAACCTGTATGGCACCTCGCAAACCTGGATCAGCCAGGAAATCACCAAGGGACGCGATATTCTGCTGGAAATCGACTGGCAGGGCGCGGCGCAAGTGTGCCGGCTGTTTCCCGAATGTATCAGCATTTTCATCCTACCGCCTTCCATGGAGGCGCTGGAACAACGCCTGAAAGGGCGCGGCAAGGACGATGACGAGGTCATTGCCAGGCGCATGGCGGCGGTGCGCGAGGATGTCGCGCATATCGCCGAATTCGATTATGTTATTATCAACGACAACCTGAATGAAGCGTTGCGCGAACTCAATGCGGTGGTGCTTTCCGCCCGGTTGAAATGCGCAACGCAATTGGCGCGTCATCAGGCATTAATCAACCAGTTACAGAATCCGGAGTAAACCATGGCACGCATTACCGTCGAAGAATGTCTCACGCAAATCCCGAACCGCTTTGAATTGACGCTGGCTGCCGCCTACCGCGCGCGCCAGCTGGCCAACGGCGCAAGCCATCTGGTCGAAGAGAGCAATGACAAACCCACCGTCGTCGCGCTGCGTGAAATCAGCGAGGGTAAGGTGGGCAAGGAAATCCTCAACCGCGCCCAGGCGTAACGGGGCGTTTAAAAACTACTGCGCTCGGCATGGCTGCGTTGCTCAAGGACTCAAAATGCTCATTTACTCAAATGTAAACTCCGCTTTTTCGTCCCTTCGCGCCTTGCCATGCCATCGCTCGCTACGTTTTTCAACGCCCCGTTAAAATCGTGATCCTGCATGGCCGACGCAGATCTGCTTATCGAGGAAGCCTCCGCCTACCTTAAACCGCAGGACATCATCTACGTCCGCGAGGCGATCGAATTCGGTCGCGCCGCGCATCAGGGTCAGACGCGCCAGTCTGGCGACCCGTATATTTCCCACCCGATTGCCGTCGCGCGCATCCTCACCACCCTGCATCTCGATGTCCAGGCGATCATCGCCGCGTTGCTGCACGATGTGGTGGAAGACACCGAGGTCACCGCCGAACAGGTCGCCGAAAAATTCGGCAAGCCGGTCGCGGAACTGGTCGATGGGCTGAGCAAGCTGGACCGGATCCAGTTTGAGACCCGCGAGGATGCGCAAGCGGAAAATTTCCGCAAGATGCTGCTGGCGATGGCTCGCGACGTGCGCGTCATTCTCATCAAGCTGGCTGACCGGCTGCACAACATGCGCACGCTGGGATCCATGGCGCACGACAAATGCGAGCGCATCGCCCGCGAGACCATGGAAATTTACGCGCCGATCGCCAACCGCCTCGGCCTGAACGACATTTACCGCGAATTGCAGGATTTAAGCTTCAAACACCTGCACCCCAACCGCTACGCGGTGCTGTCCAAGGCGCTCAAGGTGGCGCGCGGCAACCGCCGCGAAGTGGTCAACAAGATCCTCGATGCGATACGGCAACGCCTGGCCGAGTTCAACATTCCGGCCGATGTGACCGGCAGGGAAAAAAATATCTACAGCATCTACAAAAAGATGCAGAGCAAGTCGCTGGCCTTCGCCGAGGTGCTGGATATCTACGGCTTCCGCGTGCTGGTCAACGATTTCGCTTCCTGCTATATGGCGCTGGGCGCGCTGCACGGCTTGTACAAACCGATTCCCGGCAAGTTCAAGGATTACATCGCCATCCCCAAGGTGAACGGTTACCAGTCGCTGCATACCACGCTGTTCGGACCGTTCGGCACGCCCATCGAAATCCAGATCCGCACCCACGAGATGCACAAGATCGCCGATGCCGGCGTGGCATCGCACTGGCTGTACAAGAGCGGCCATGCTTCAATCAACGACCTGCACAAGAAGACCCACCTATGGTTGCAGGAGCTGCTGGAAAGCCTGAGCCAGAGCAGCGATTCTTCGGAATTCCTCGAGCACCTCAAGGTAGACCTGTTTCCCGACGAGGTGTATGTGTTCACGCCGAAGGGCAAAATACTCTCGCTGCCGCGCGGCGCGACTGCGGTGGATTTCGCCTACAGCGTGCACACCGACATCGGCAATCACTGCATCGCCGTCAATGTCAATCATGAACTGGTGCCGCTGCGCACCGAACTCAGGAACGGCGACCGCGTGGAAATCATCACTGCGCCGCAAGCCAGACCGAATCCGGCTTGGCTGGGTTATGTGACCACCAGCAAGGCGCGCGGCCATATCCGCCACTTCCTCAAGACCCTGCAGTCCGGTGAATCCGCACAATTCGGCGAACGCCTGCTGAATCAGGCGCTGCTTGCGCTGGGG
>Ga0209000_1001222_pt1 | contig 17343 bp, 35 predicted proteins | sample RifGroD2_FD_183998 | JGI IMG/M metagenome (GOLD analysis project Ga0209000, IMG submission 183998) | Groundwater microbial communities from Rifle, Colorado, USA - Groundwater D2 (SPAdes) (version 2) | ecosystem: Environmental > Aquatic > Deep subsurface > Groundwater | place: Rifle, Colorado...
ATCTCCTTTTATTATTTATAGTATTAATTATATCACATATGAATCACATCTATCTACTTAACTTTTCTTGTAGTTTCCTTTTTTCTTATGAGTACAATTAGGATAATACTTACATTTTTCTTTGCACATGTTATTCATCAAAATAGGTATTCTCCAACATTGTCCTTCCGGTGGTGTCATCATTTCAGGTTGTTCATGCACACTACTCATTAATTTAATCTCCTTTATTTATATATCTAACTTAACCTATTCTAACATAATGTAAATATAATTGTCAACTACTTTTTAAATAATATTTCAAAAATATTTAAATTAAATTATAAATAAATTATAAAAATAAAGGGCAAATTTCACCCTTTATTTTATTAAAATCTATTCAGCAAAATCTATTTATCATAAGAATACCCGCACTTAAAACATTTATAAATTTTCTCCATTTCTTCACCACACTAAGGACAAGTAGTGTCTTCTTCCTCAAATTCACCAGTCTTATTGACCATAATTTTAAACTCACTTACATCGTCATTACTTTTACAATTTTCAGCTATTTTCTCAATACATTTACTAATACTATAAATAACTTCATTATCAATAGATTTTAATATATTCGCTAATTCATATGCAGAATCTTTCCCCATTTTAAGTGTAAATATAATACCTACCATTTTAATTCCTCCTTAATTTTTATATTTATAATTTATATGTGGTTTGATAAAGAATAATTACAATTTATTTGTGGTAATTATTAACATTATTTTTTATTTAATTATAAATAATTATAAATTATTTATAAAATTGCGACACAAAAATAACATCTATATCGTATTTATTTATAGTAACATATATTTTTAATCCACTTTTCAGCAGATATGCAACACTCTTCAAAATTATCAAACTTAACATTATTATTTAACGATATGTATATAATATTACTATCAAAATCTATTTGAAAATGGTAATAACCCATATCAGGCATGTAAAAAATATATACTTTATACCCTTTTATTCTCGTTGTACTAGTCCAAGTTGGGTAAACTTTTCGTTTTAATATTTTCTTAAATTTCATTTATAGCACCACCTTTCTATATATAAGTTAAATATAGTGTGTGCAAATATTAAAAATTATATTCACAATCTGTCGAAATAAAAAAGAAAAACACCCATAATTATAACATGAGTGTTTCTATATTATTTTATCTCCAAAAGATTTTTGTATTGTTCAAATTGTGCTTTCAATATATGCCAATACTTTTCAGGTATATCTCCACCATAGTTAAATCTAAAACAAATATCTATATAATCATCTTTGTCTACTTCACCTTTTTCTTTATAAATATCTATAGCTAATTGAACCATCCCTGACATGTAAATTCCTGAAACTGTCAAATATGGTGAATCCAAATATTTCTGCATTCTACTCATTCTAGAAGTTATCAAATTAGAAGTAAACTTTTGAAACTTTTTTAAACTCGGTACACATAAAACATAATCTTCTACTCTATTTATAGTAATCTCTCTTGGTTTGCTCAGTCTTAAATTGTTGCTCATTTCACCGTTATTCTCAACATAGATTTTTTGATTATATGCATCCTTAATTAATTCAATAGTGGATGTTTCTACTTCTAATTCTCTAGTTTTTCTATCATTCTGAGTTAAGGTAATCATTTTATTCTCTTCATCTACATCACTCATTCTTAAATTAATAATCTCTTCCGAAGTACAACCATCACATGTTCTACCTCTACCACCTACATACGGCAATTCTAAGATTAATTTATCTTGCTCATTATAAAGAATTCTTTGATATTCTATCTTTTGTTCTCTGGTAATAAACTTCTTTAATAATACTCGTTGATTTACAAGATTTTTAGCATCTTCTACTGTAAATGTTGCTAATCTATTTTCTCCATGAATGACAACATTTTTATTAATACAGAAATCAATATATGTTCTAATAATAGAAACATTTTTTGTAACAGCACCAACTGAAGGATTATTAAATTGCTTAGCAATCATTCCATTTAATTCATCACGATGCATATTATAAATTGGTTTTCCTTTTGCTACTTCATATTCATCTACAGAACGTAAAATGAAACTATCAGATTCACCTGTTGCAGTAACTTTCTCATCTAAATATTGATGTTTAAGTTCTGGATCAATTTCAAATTTAAAATGGCACATTTTATATTACACCTCCTTAAAATATTTATATATTTTATTTTTAATAGATCTATTTAATTTACTAGAAAATATTCCTATCTCTTTCCATAAATGATTCTCTTTACTAAAATCAATAGATTTCATTTTATTTTCAAGCAATTGTTTCCAATCAGGATTACCTTGTAATTCAGATGACAATGCAATATATCCATAAAATAAATTCATATTATTTATTACAGATACATCTTGAATAGAATAAGGATCTAAGATGAATTCATTCTTATACAAACTCATTAAATAATCCATAAAATCTATTATCCATACTCCAAGTTCCTTTATATCTGTTGTTTCGTCTAATTTATAGTTATCCATTATTGTATCCGCAATTATGTTTTTTGTTACTAGTCCACCTTTTTTATGTTTGATTATTTCATCTTTCTGCAATTTTATAATTTTGCTGAATCTACTAAATTTATCATTCATAATAAAATCAACAATAACATTTTCTTTCTTGTTTGCATCCATTCCTTTTGCTTGCTCAGTTTTAAATTTTCTCTGTAGATTTATTTGACGTATAAATTCCCCTGCCTCATCTTCTGTGTAATGAGTTATTAATAATGGCCAAATATAAAGGAATTCAGGTTCTTTTTCTAACGTAAGAATAGTAGCAATTTTTCTGTGCTGTCCATCTGATAAATTTATTATACCTTTAATGGTCAGTCTTCTATTTTTAGCATCATAAATTATTTCTTCTTCTTCAAAATTTCTTAAAACATTAAATTTTATAGGATCTGGATATTGTTTACCTTCTAACATTCTTTTACTTATATCTATTGGACTTTTCTTATCAATATCCATTTTTATTCCGTGTACTGTAATTACAGGGCTGCGTTGGTTTAAAAAATTATAAATTAATCTATTATTTTTGTCCAATTCAACAAATCTTTGAGAAGTCATAGTAGTTTGCCACATTCTTTCACTAATTTGTTGCACATCCTCAAAGACAACAGTATAATCTAATTCTGGTTCATCTTCTTCCTTAAAATTAATCCATTGCTTATATTCCAATTGTGTAAAATACTCTTTAACATCTAGTGTAACATCAATTTCTTTTCCCTTTAAAGCATTGTTTAATGCAACAGAGAAAATAAATAAAAATCTAATATCTTCGTCAGAATCAGAAAGAGTATTTAGATAATTAGGTGTAGTAATTACTGCTATTGGTCTATGAATAGGTAGATTCCTAGATAAAAATTCATTTCCAATGCTTTTCTTAATTTCACTAATATGGCCAAATTCTTCAATTACCTTATTAATCTTATCTTTTAATTGTATCTGCTTCTCTTTTAGCAAAATCATCAACTCCTTTAGTTATTCATTATGTAATATTATATTATAATTATAACCAGGAGTCAATGATTTTAGTCATATTATTTTTATATTTTTTAAATTAAATTATATCATTGTTATGTTCATTACTATATTTTTACTATATCATTACCTTATGCATTTGCAAATTGACTATGTATCGTAGATAAAGATATATTCTCAATTAAAAGTTTTCCCCTTTTTATACTATTTTTATTTATCGTTTTCATAATAAAGTTTTTCCCTAAATTATACTTAGTATTTATTTTTCTTAAGATAGATAAATCTTTTTCTAAAATATCAGTATCCCCATAAGTTGTAAATCCAGTACATCTCCCTGTGCAAGTGCAATATGATACTTCATTACTACTCACAAAAAAAGCATTTAATCCAGGGACAAATCTACCTTCACCATCAACGATAACACTACATATTCTATTCATACTATTCATCTAAATTTCCTCCTCAGTTTTAGAATTTTATTTTATTTATATACTAATTGATTACTAATTAATTATCTAAATTAATATAAATATAGAACATCTGTTCGTATTATTGTACTATATTAAGATAAAAAGAACAAGTGTTTTGTTTAAATATTTTTCATAAAATTTTCCGAAATATTTTTAATATTTTAACCTGTTCTTAATTAATCTTAATATTTTTAATATTCGTTTAGTATTCACTTAATATTATTTATATAGACACTATATACAATGTTATAAACTATTTCAACACAAACCTAGCGACTTTATATGACAAATTACGCAAATGTGATATGTTTGTTAATAATTATTTCAGTTTATTTATAACTGGTAGTGTAATTAGACCTGCTAGAAGGATGCCGTACATAATACAATTACTGATAGTAACGTCTACATAATGAGTAGTTACAAATAATACACCTAAAATAAACATGGATATTGATTTAAATTTTATCTTCTCTTTTTCTGTGAGTGGACGATTTGGATGTTCTACTGGTGCGTATATAAATATTATAATAAATGTTACTATGTAAGTTATTACATTTAATATGTCGTTGAATGGTATATATTTTGCTAAGAGAGATGTTAGTGTAAATATTATTAATGAGTAGTAACAACACTTTGTATAACTATTAAGATGCAATCCTCCTGAAAACACTCTTAAGGATGCGAATGATAATGACATAATAAATATTTGCAATAAAATATTAAATGATAATCCAATTATAAATAATATTAAAAACTTATTTATACCTCCGAATATGAATTCAAATCCATAGTAGTAAGTATATCTACTATGGATTATCTCTTCTTTAGTTTGCATTTGTGATAACTTTTCAGATAAATACGAAAATAATCTTCCTAATGGAGTTAAATATATTAACTTTTTAATAAATGTGTAAATAATTTGCAATATTTTATTTTTCTTTTTTTCTTCATATGGTTTTTGTAATTTATTATGCAAATTTCTAGCACATATGTATGCGATAAGTTTAATATATCGAAAAGTTATTAGATATCTGATTACAAAATGTTTTATGTTTTTTATATTGACTAACAATTTACATTTATCCTCCTATTGTAATTTTTACTATATTTATTACTATTAATATTTATATTATTATTCTTTTGTTTATGTAATTTTGAAGCATAAATTAGTGATAATACTTTTTTATGCTTCAAAATGCAATCTAATAATTGTGGTAATGTTCTTAAATATCTTTGTGTGTGAAAATTCTTAGTTTGTCTCATTTTATTTTTATGCATTAAACAAAATGGCCTATCTCTATTATCATAATACTTTATTTGCCATTCATCCAAACCTGTGTCTAGCATTGCAGTATTTGTTGATTCAAAAAATTGATACCTGATATTATACTTCCTACATAGATATTCTAACTGTTTTTCGCAAATCATTTTTAATCATTCTCCTTTTATATTTTTATTTTGATTATGCGTAAACTCTATTACTGCATAATTTTTCATACTCACTCATAACATTTTTATAATTCTTATGGTGTTTATCACAATACTTCATAAACTCATCTAATTTTTCATCAAGAATACTAAGTAAATCTTTAGATTGTTTTACAGAGATATTCTGTTGAAGGGTTTTAATACTGCTTATCATTAAAATCGCTTTCCCAGGATCAAATGAAGCACTCTCGAAATTAAATTGGAATTCTAAAACATTTCTTACTTTTTGCATCATAAAATTATCAAGTGTACCAATTTTCCAAGGATTTCCATTATAGAAAAATGCACGTTTCGACATAACTCTTATTTGATTGCAAAGAATATAACTATCTTCTTTCAAATTATATTCTTTTCCAATATGAACATTAATTTTATCTGAGCCTTTATGTTTAGTTGAAATTGGGATTCCAATAACTATACTTGCATATTTATTGTTCATATCATTACTAATAATTAATATCGGACGTTCAGAACCTTGAATTGAATCTTCTGGTGTCCCAAGATTAGCTCGATATATTCCTGCCCATTCAGGTATCCATTTTGCCCAACTACGATCTTCTTCTGGATCTGATTCACTATAACCACAAAGTTGATATAAGATTTTGTAATTTGTGTTTCCTTGATAACTATTTAATGCAATCTTACGCAGTAAATTTCTATCTGGTAATTCAGTATAATTTCCTTTTAACAAATCATCCAATTGCTTTGGATTAGTCATTCTTAAAGCATTGGCATAATTTGTAACTGTGCGATAACCCTTCGCCTTATTTATTAGATACCCAAGTTCCTTTTTAAATCTTTCATCTATTACTACAGTAGGTTTTTTTAATTCTAACATTGATAATCACTCCCTGTTTTATTTTTATGTATCTATTATATTACTATTCTACTACACATTATTTCAGAACACAATAATTAAATTAATTATTTTTTTATTCTATAGTGGAGATAATAAAATCCTCCACTATAGAATTCTATGTATCTACATATTGCTTAGATAACATAGATAATTACTTACGAGGTGCTTTCGGCTGATTGAAACACCAATGAGAAGCAATCAAACCAGGACAAGAAACAGCAATGACAATTAACGCAAAAGACAATAGCTTGAATTTAAGTTTCATAATTTCACCTCCTTTCAATACTCATTATCATCAAACATATTTTCAATACTTTTATTCTTTTTAACATTTAACACTAATAGATGGTATACTGGTATTATAAAAGATACTGTTAATATTATGGGAATTAATGTTGCTAATATATTCATTATTACTTGATAAAATATTTCATACTTTATTAAAACATCATTAACCAATACCATTCTAGTAACAAAATATATAATCACTATTAATGTTGATATAAAAACTATCAGAGACACACTTAATATTTTATCTTTCAGTATCAATTCAAAAAATTTAATACTTGAATCTATATTCTCTTTATATAAATAAAATCCGACAACTATTATTTGTATTATTCTTGGAAATATTGCCAATAGTATATTAATATAAACGTCATTATTTATTGTTAAAATATTTAAATTTGTAAAAGTCTTTAACATCATCACATATAAACATTCAATTGAAGCATTCATTATTACATCTACTATTAGCACATAAAATATAATCTTCACATAATTTATTTTTTCATTTAGGAAATTATTATTTTTGATTAAATAAATAGTTACATAGACCATCATACATTCAACGATAATAAAATTTAACGTATTATTTATATGAAAAACGTATCTCATTAAATTTATTGAGATTGCTATAAATATAACTGGTGGCATTATTTTCCTTAAATTTTCTTTCCATGAATAAATATCTAGTAAATCTTTTCTTTTTAGTAATATTAAAACTCCCACTAACCAACAAGTAATTTCAAATGAAGAATTACATATAGTATTTAATATTGCTTTAATTATATCTTCGTACATTATCACAACTCCTTCTTCACATGGTTTTCTCTACTAAAGATATAATACCATACCATTAATTTAATGTCAACAATTATTTTTATATTTCATTAGATTTTTTAATAGAGAATAACAAAATTATAAAAGGAAATAATCTTACACATACATCACCTATTGATAATGTTGTGTAACCAAGGTCTATAATGTCACAAAATGGGATATATTTACTATTATGATCACCTAATATGTAAAAACTATCTTCTGTGAAGTTATGTATGTCAGTATAATCTGACCAAAAAGACAAATCATTAAATAACGGCATATGTCCAAAATTTGCTTGTATTGCTATGTAGTTAGTTAAGTATCCTATATATAAACATAATATTGATAATATAAAAGGTGAAGTAATAAATGAGATTAATCCTTTGTCTCTATATTTTTGATATATAGAGTTACATAAATCATATTCATATACTAATCCGAAATAGCTAAATAGAGTTATTGACTTTATTAATTTACAATATGGTAGTAATATATAACATTGATTCAATACTAATATTTCAAAGACTATATAAAATAATAACATTAGTAAAGGCATTACTATTGACCAGTTTTTAAAGATTAACCTCATATCATATTGTTTATATATAAAACAATTGTTCCTTTCTAAGTTTTGTATATGTTTATTTCTAATATAGACAATTAGAAATATTATCATCCATGTTTCAATCATATTAAGTTGTTAGATACTCCTTTCTATAATTAATTTTATATATAAATATAATTATATTTATATATTATTTAACTCTATGTATTCATTATAGTACATCCATTTAAAACCGTATGCTTTATTCCTTAATTTTTTAAGTACCATACAAATATTACCCGTATTTTTACCCAAATCAATTGCTGCTTCAGTTATAGAATTATATATTTTAATTAATTTATTATTTTTTATATCTAAGCAAGCAATTTTAATACTTTTATTATATCTTTTTATTTTATATTCTTCAGGTTTCTTTAATACTCCTCTAAATACATGTCCTTGTATGTTAGAATACCCTGTACCTATTATGTCTGCTACTTCTTGATATGTATAGCCTTCATTTAATAATTCTTGTGCTTCTTCTAAATCCCATTTTCTCATAGTATTTTTGGTTATATCTACATAATCAGGTATTTCTTTAATTTTAGGAAAGAATATTTGTATTGCTTCTAATGGATTGTAATCTCTTTTATCTATCGCTAAATAATTATATCTATTTTTGATAGCATATTCTTTTTTTAATTTATCTAATTTTTGCTTCTCTGGATTATCATGATATTCTGATTGACATTCAATTAACAAATTATTAAGATGTGGAACATAAATATCATATCTACTAGGCATATTTTTAGATGTTCTAAAACCAGCATTAAATTCCCACTCTGTGCTTGGATATTCATATTTTAATACTTGTTTAAGAGTTGTTGCCATAATAGATTCTTTTTGTTCATTTGAACAATTCGGACATCGAAATTTTACATTTCTAGATTCACATATGTTTCTTAAATAATCTTCATGTTTTCCTTCGGGACATTTCCAATAAACTTTTTGTTGAGGTGTATTAGAAGCATATTTATATGGTGATTTTTTATTTTTATCAGACCATAAATGTAATAATCCATTATCTTCAAGTATTTTACCAATACTATCTAGTGGATGTATTTTTTTGCTAGCACAATATGAACATCTACATCCTGTTGTAAAATAATAAGGAGTTGCAGGATAACTTTCATGATAATCTTTTTCTTGACAATAAATGTATATTGTTTTCTGTGATTTTGTCCTAATTAAAAATGGGTCTTCTTTATTTTTATTATAATCCCAATATAAATCTAAAGAATTTTCTCCATATGTATTAATTAGATATTGTCCAAATGAATCTTTAGGATGAACAATTCTATCTCCTCTACAATATCCACATCTACTACCATTTACAAAACTAAAACAATTTATATCATAACTATCATGATACTCTTTCTCTTGACAAAATATCCATATCTTAGGTTTGTTTGCATTTTTAGAAATTTTCCAAGGATTAATTGTATTCTTTTCATAGTCCCAATACTTTTCAAGAAAATCTTCACCAATATTATCAATCCCCCATTGAGCAAATGAATTACAAACATTACATTTTATACTTCCTTTTTGTCCTCTAATGAAATTACTAATTTTCTTTTTTTCACTTTTATGTATTCCTCTTGGACATCTAAAATAATAACTTTTATTTGTACTATATGTAATTTCAATAGGTTTTACATTTTTATTTAATTCATAATCCCAAAGATTTAATACATCTTGGTGATTATTATTTATACACCATTGAGAAAATGTATAACATAAACCGCAACTTTTAGTATTGCCACTTATAATATGGTTTGGTTTTATATCCCAACTTTTACCGCATGTGCATATATGTTTTATTTTAGTAATAGCATCTACATACTCAACACCTTCTTTTAATCTTATATTTGTACAATTTTTCTTATTTATTTCTTCTAACTCTAATTTATACTCTTCGGTTGTTTTCTTTTTACCCAAATAATCACCTTTTCTATTATAATTTTATTATTTAATAATTGTTATATATTAATAACACTCTATAATTAACATAACCCAAATTGTATTTTAATAGCAGAATCTATTTCCTTCATCCGTTTTTCACTTAACTTAGTTATTTTAATAAACTTCCCGTCTATCAATCCTCTGCTCTTTGAAACACACCTCGTTTGTTCGATCTGAGCCAAACTTTGAAATCGTAAATTATCTGTCTTATCCAACTTAACATGTACAGGTAAATTAGATCTACTTTGACTAGTTAAAGGTGCAACTTGTAAAATAGAAGAATGTCTATTAGAAATATTATTTGATAACACTACAGCAGGTCTAAGATTTCTAATCTCTGAACCCTCTCCATTATCCCCAAAATTAAATAAATACACATCACCACGTTCAAAATTATGAGACTTCCAATTCAATTCATCACTACTATACTCATTCATTTTATCTTTGTTTTTTCTTCTATATTCAGTAAAATAACCTGCTTTTTTGCAATTTTTTTACGTTCTTTTTCTTTTGCTTTTCTTTCGGGATTTTTATGATTTCTCTTAAAACATTCTTTCATTATATCCCAATGATTGATTGCCCATTTTCTACTTCTTTTACTACTACATTTCTTACATTCAGGATTAAAACCCTTCTCAGGTTTGCTTTTATTCCTCATATAAAAATATTCCGTTGTTTCTGGAAACCATTCTTTACATTGTGTACATCTGCGTTCTTTAAATCCATTAATTTCTCTAATATTTTTAAAAAACTTAGGACTCTTTTTAGTATATTTACCCAATTTATTTTATTTCTCCTTCCTCATATACTTATTTAAAACTTCATCAAGTTTTATTTGATTAATATTTATTTTACTATCTATTTCAAACACAATTCTATTTGCTTCACTTCTTTGTTTCAGTAATATATCGAATTCATCAAGTAATTCATTTGCAATTGCTTTATCTTCTTCTGTCATAGTTATATTTTTACTCATATGATTAACATCCTCCTAATTTATTTACTCTTAATAAAACACCATTCCATACTTATATCTTCAATAAATCCATTCTTTAAATAAAATTCTCTATGCAATTCTGTCATCTCACTACCAACAATTAAACTTTTTCCTTTCGGTAATCTCCTATATATCTCATTCAATATACTACTTCCTATACCTAATTGCCTATAATCAGGATGCACTTCTAATAAATATATCATCCATATCTCAGGATATAAATTTTTTAATCTCCAATACTTACTAGTTTTAGTATTGTACCATGCAAAACCTAATAATTTATCATCTTTGTAATACCCAATGCTATTCCCTAGTTTTGCATTTTCATATAGTATTATTTCTTCTTGATTCCAATGTTGAGATATATATTGTTGAAATTGTTCATTAGTTAGTTTTTTAAACATAAATTAAACCAACCTTCCATCATCTAACAAAATAAATATCTCACCACAATCTTCATTATCACATGCATAAAACTCATGCACATAACCATCTTTCTTACTTCCTACTAATTTTAATTCTGTATTACATAGTGGACATTTCATATTTATATTTCCTTTCTATATTCTTGTTACTATGTATTATTAAGTTTAAAAACATCTTAATCCTAAAACTGCTAATCCAAAGAACATTACTAGTGTCAATATCCAAGGCCAAACTTGATTAAATACATTATATAATAGTTTCTTGCGGAATTTGATTGGTAGATTGACTTGAATTGGTTTATTGTAATATATTACTGACTTCATATTTCAAATCTCCTTTATCTTCAAATATAATATTCAATTCATGACTGATACATCCTTCTAATTCTAATTTTCTCATTAAATCGTCAATATCTCTAAGCATACTAACCATATCAAATTGCTCACCTAACATCCATTCATATTTAATATCTTTTTTAAATTTCTTTTCTCTATTCGTTCTGCTATCATTTCACATGATACTTCTGTTTCTAATAAGTCTTTTTGAATCTTAAAACATTCTTTAATAGATTCTAAATAAATTTCATGTCCTTTCAATAAAGATAGTATAGTTATTGCCTCATGATATTTCAAATCAATTGATAATACGTTGTTAGTATTTTCTGCTAATTTAATTTTATCTTCTAATTGGTTAATTAAGTTATCCATTATTATAATCTCCTTTTCTCAATATTTATTTTTCATATCTCATTGCATGTTTCTCTATTAAATAATCTTGCTCACTCTCTGGTAAATCATCTACATATACTTTGATAAACTCAAATTGATTAGATAGATAATTCCATCCACAATTATCACATGTTCCAAACGCGAATCCTAATTCATTTCCACATTTTACACATTTCATGATTAATTATTCTCCTCTTTAATTAAAATTTTAATTTTTTTTCTTATTTCTTCAATTGATTTCAAAAATTCTTCATCTTTATGCATTTCTTCAATAACTTTATCTAATTCTTCTTTTTGATTAACTGCATTTTCAATATATAATTTCATATCTTCTTTACTTACATTTATATCATGTGCTAAAGGACAATCTGAAGCACCTTGACATCTACCATCACAATTATGTGTATTTTCATTATAACAATCAAACATTTTACATTCTCCTTTTATCTTAAATATTCTTCATTAAACATTATAGTAAATAATCTTGCAACATTTATATTATTAGCACTCATATGTGGATATTCTTCTTTCATTTTTTCTATTACTTTATCAACTGCATCTTTGTATTCTTGTTCATTCATTTCAGGTATAGTTTTCATATTAAATTCCTCCATATTTTAATATCATGATCAAACCACTCTTTTATAAAATTTTATTAAATATATGATTATATCGTTTTATTCGTTGTACGACTAATTTTTCAATCTGATTATATTTTCTATAATAACCTAATCCGTTCATAAGATGGAATGGAAAATCTGCTTCCAATAATAAAATAATACAATCTAAAATATTCTCCTTTGAATATGGTTTTGAAGAAGTGGACAAACTATCACAATCAATACCAGAATAATGAATACGTTCTTTACCAGTTTTTACATCTCTAACTTTTATCATGCTTTTACCTAATCCTTCAAATTCAATAATTTCATCTACTTCACCTGTCCAAATAGTAGTATATATTTTTTCTTTTGTGTCAAGTTTAATCATTTTTAATCTCCTTCTATATTTATCATATCATTGTTTAATAACTAACCATTCAGGTATTTCTCTTCTCGTATACTTCAACAAATGTTGTTTATCACCTATATAATAATCTCTATATGCTTTTACAGCACATTTATTTTTATATTCATCTGGCATACATTGAACAAACTCAGTTAGCCCTATATCAATTAAATTAGTTGTTTCTAAACCTAAAATAATATCACCTGATTTATGGTCTTTATCACCATATCTAAACTTGTATTCTTCATATAAAGCAATTCCTAAATATCTTAGCCACAACCAATTGGATAAAGAAGAACGAGTCCATACAGAACAAGGATGATTTTTGTGAGTTAACTTATAAGGAGATAAATGTTCTTGATTAGTAAAATAATATGTAGAACATAATAATTGTGCTGTTTCAGTGATCATTTTTACGATGTGACGGTCTACATGATATTCTGCATTTTTCTTATGATCATAATCTAAAACAAATATATTCATTTACTTATCACATCCTTAACTTTTTTAATCAAATAACCTACTAACAATATAATAAATTATAGTAGGCTATTTGTCAACAATTATTTTTACTTTTTGTAAGGATTAGTTTATAGTTTTAATTTTTTTAAATTCAATCATTTTTATTATTTCTCCTTTCATTTTCTCCTTTCATTTTCTCTAACATTTTCCATAATAGCATTATCATATTCCATTAAAGCAAATTTCATATCCATAAGTTTACTACTAAATGTTAATAAATTGCTTTGCAATACTTGTTCACATGCAACAGCAAGTTTACCAGCAAATTTTAATAATTCTTCTTTTGTATACATATTATTTATCTCCTTTAATATAATAATATTTTATTTTTTTATATTTATTTATTTTAAGATATAAAACATTAATTACAGATCTCAATATATTCCTAAATACATAATTATAATGTGTTTTTTCTTTATTTAAAAAATAAAATTCCTCTGTATAAACATTAAAATACTCTAATGCTTTCTTAGCAGAAAATAAATCATATGCCTTTACTTCATTATTATTATAATGTTTTAAATTATTATTAAATCTAATATTAAAATAATTAATAGAAAATTCAATTGCATCAATAGTTGTTAATATATTTTCTTTTTCATCTTCATCACATTCATCATAATATCCATATTGAAAAGATGATTGTGATTCTAATTCTTTGATTATTAAATTGTGATAATTCATAAACTTATCTCCTTACTCTATAAAATATTTACTCACATCTTCAATATTTAATTTTTTCATTATTTCACCTGTGTAAAAAGCATCATTAAGTGCTTTATGAAATTTTTTATCATTTTCAATCTCTAATAATTTAACAATATTTCTTAATGATACTAAATTTTTTAATTCATACTTTATAACATAAATATTTTGAATATCAATATAATTCTTTATCCAATTCGTATCTATATTATAAAACTCACAATTATTTTTTAAAACAATAAAATCACTTTTACCCCATGAACAAAATACAATATTATCTTTAATCCATTTTCTAAAATAATTAATACTTTGTTCAAGTGTATGAGCATATTTTAAATCTTCTTTTGTAATTTTTGTTAATCTTTTTACTTTTGGATGTAGCACTTTATATACTTGTGGTCTAACAAATATTCTAAAAGTATCAATCATATTAAAGTTACTATCAAATTTAATTGCTCCTATTTCAATAATTTCAAATTGAATTTTAGGATTAACATATCCTTTTTCTATTTTATGAGTAATAGTATTTATTTTACAAGGGCAATTAAATTCTAAATCTAATATAATATAATTCATATACTTCATCCTATCTTTTAATATATAATTGTAATAGTATATTATATACGAAATTAAAGAAATTATAACATGATGAAAAGTATAATTGATGTTAATTTATAATTTAAAATGATATTTAGAAACATTATCTTTTGCAAAATTTGTTTCAATAATCAATTTTTCTATTACTGCATCTACAATTTCAGACCATCCAAGTTCAGTATTTAAATCTTTTTCATTGTTAATAAAATCTGATTCAAAAATAAATTCATCTGGCAGGTTTGACTTGTCAATTTTAACTTTAATTTTACCCATGATTTATAACCTCCTAATTTAATCATTTTATAATATCATACTTTTAAACAATCTTCCATTTACATTCTTGATATTCTTTTCTTTGAATACGACTTTGCATATGATGTTCTATTTTAACAAGTATTTTATTTACTTTGCCTAAAATATATTCATCTGCACAATTTATTCTTACTAGTTTAAATAAATCAGGATTTCTTTCCCAATACTTATAGGGTTGGAATATTCCTGTTGATACTTTTAAATATTCATCTTTGATTTCAAAATAAATATCTAATCCTGTTTCTTCATTTTTGTAAATAGGTTTTTCTCTTAATGTGATTTTTAATTTAATATCTTTTTCTATATATGTGTCTATAGTATAACTAGATCCAGTTAATTCACAATGTTTTTTAACACATTCTTCAATTATATTTTTCTTATTGATAAAATTTTCTACTTTAAGTTGTTCTATTTGTTTTTCAAAATGTTTAATTAGTTTCTTAAATCCTCTAATTTGTTTATTGAGATTAGGTTTTAATTCTAACATTTATATTCTCCTTTCATATATTAATAAAAACAATATAACATTATATTTATATTTTGTCAACTGCTTTTATGATAGTTTTTAAATTATTATTTGAATTAAATGAGTTTTCTGTATTGAAATTTTTATTCAGATAATACTATTATTGCTTCTTCCACTCTTTCATTAGAAACTTTCTTATAATAGCTACAAGGTAAAATATTTCTGCCATTTTTCTTTATAAATTCTCCAATAAAAGGACAATCTACACATGTTAATTTTCTACTTGCTACATGACAAATTGCAAATGCTTTTAGTATATCTAGTGCTTCTTGTTTATCCATATTAATCATATTCTCCTTCTCATAAAATATTCTTCAACATCGTCATCTTTACATTCTATTTTCTAAATATCATATTAAAACTAGATAAATACGTCCACCAACCTCTATCATAATCACCTGTTTTCATTATCTTAACTTTATCATTTGCTTCTTCTTTTGCCTTAATTAGCATTTTTTCTATTTCTTGCTTTAATGTTTCAATATTCATAATTATTCCTCCATTGCTTTATTATATATTTCAATTGCTAATTCACCTAATTGATTATTATATCTAGTTTGCAAACATGCTAACATAAAATCAGGATGGTGGCAAAGTCCTCTGTCTAAACATTCTTCTCTATATGAATATCTGTCCATAGTATTATCCATTATACAAAATCCATCAGGATCATCATATGCCATTTTAACAAGTGCTTTTACACCTGCATTTGGACAACATAAATTTTTAGTTTCTTCGATGATTTCTAATGCAGTTTTCATAATTCTACCTCCATTCATCAAAATATTATCAATTCCCAATTAAATTACACCTTTATTAAAATTAATAATCCTTTTTTCACATAAACTATAAAATTCTTCGTAACTAATTAAATCCTTAACTTTTTTATATTCTTCTGTGATATTTGCTATAGACATACCTTGAGTTAATAATAATTTTGCTGCATTTCTTGTTACATCATTTATTAATAATCTTTCTGATTCATTAATTAAATTTCTCATATTTACCTCCTATTAATCATAATATCGTTAATTTCAAAAATCCATACCATCTAAACCATTATAAATCAACAGTTTATAAATCCCAAAATCAGAATAAAATGTTAGGTTGATCATGATCTGTATTTTTGACTTTAATTTTAACTTTTTTACGAATTTTACCTTACTTTTAAATAATGATAGTGATCTTCTCCTGATAATGCCTTATAAACCTTATTAAAAACATCACCCATAATGTCATTGTCATATTGTTGTCCTGCATAACTTCTTTTAAATGATTTTAACAACATATTCATTTCACTTCTTAGATAAAATATTTCATCTTCAGTTAATTCTAATTCAATTTTTTACATAATTAAATATCCTCCTTTGAATCTCTAATATCATCAATCATTCTTTCAACTTTTTCAATTTGCAATTTATCCATTACCTTGCCATGTTTATTAAGTTTAACAAAGTATCTTAATATTTGTTCTCTTGAAATATCTCTAACTTCAGCAACA
>Ga0209000_1001225_pt1 | contig 17322 bp, 16 predicted proteins | sample RifGroD2_FD_183998 | JGI IMG/M metagenome (GOLD analysis project Ga0209000, IMG submission 183998) | Groundwater microbial communities from Rifle, Colorado, USA - Groundwater D2 (SPAdes) (version 2) | ecosystem: Environmental > Aquatic > Deep subsurface > Groundwater | place: Rifle, Colorado...
ATTAGGTATGGTACAAATATGATTATTCCCAACACTACTGAGGCTATTGCACTTACTAAGACACATCCAGCACTTACATCCTTTGCATATTTGATATTTACTCTAAATTCTTGTGATATGGTATCACTTAATGCTTCAATGACACTATTAAATGCTTCTGCTATTAATACCAATGCTATTAAAAATCCTACAGCTATCCATGCAGTATGGGATATTTCTAGGAGTATACCAAGTAGTACTACAAATACTGCTACAACCAATTGAATTCTAAAGTTTCTTTCATTCTTAATGATTGATATTAGGCCATATATGGCATGTTTTTGACTTTCAAAATATGTTTTAGAAGTTGTAAAAGAATCTTTCATTGATATATGGATATATATTATGATTTATTATATCAGTATCTCAAATATTTAATTATGAATTCCCATAATATCGCAAATGCATGAGGTATAATAGAAGCATGAAAGAAAAATCCATCATACTATTCAATCAAAAAACAATACGAAGACATTGGGATGAGAAGAAAGAGCTTTGGTATTTTTCGGTTATTGATATTATCGAAGTACTAACAGATTCCTCTGTTCCTAAAAGATACTGGAGTGATTTAAAAATCAAGTTGCAGAAAGAGGAAAATAGTCAAGTGTACGATAAAATCGTACGGTTGGGGTTAAAAGCTCCTAATGGTAAGACATATTTAACAGATGTTGGAGATACAGAGACAATTCTTCGACTGATTCAATCAATTCCCTCTCCTAAGGCAGAACCATTTAAAGTTTGGTTAGCAAAAGTAGGATATGAAAGAATAGAGGAAACAGAAGATCCAGAATTGGCATTTGATAGGGCAATGAAGACATATCTAAATAAGGGATATTCAAGAGATTGGATTAATCAACGATTAAAAAGTATTGAAGTTAGAAAGGAACTAACAGATGAATGGCAGGAGAGAGGTATGAAGGAGGGGAAAGATTTTGCAATACTTACTAACGAGATTACAAAGGCTTGGACTGGCAAAACAGTAAAAGAGTTGAAGGAGTACAAGGGTTTGAAAAAACAAAACCTGAGAGACAATATGACTAACTTGGAATTAGTTTTAAATATGTTGGCTGAAGCTTCTACTAAGGAGATATCTCAAGTTAAAAAGCCTGTTGGTTTAGTTAAAAACAAGGTTGTTGCTAACGAGGGTGGAACTGTAGCTAAAAAAGCCAGAGATGAAATAGAATTAAAAACAGGTAAGGATGTTGTTACTAAAAGATTGAAATAGTTCTTACTTCCCTATCTCTGCATATTCCCTATCTATATACTTCGCTACCTCTATATCTCTAGCGGTAACTTGTCCTACACTAAATCGCTGTAATTCAAATACAGCTTTTGTGTAATATATATGTATATCTGGATGATGATCTATCTTTTGGAAATGGGGTGTTAGTTTCTGTACAAAAGAAACTATATTTTGGAAATCAGGGAAGACAAATTCCTTTGAAATTTTGTCATCCTTGTATATCCATCCGGGGATCTGTCCTAGAGATTTATTTATCTCTTCGGGGGTAAGTATATTTAAGTCTTCCATATGTATATATGTACTGAACTTAGTTACTACATATATATTATACTACTTTTGGAAATGTATATTGGAAATGAAGACTTGAACCTTGGACACAGTTTTTGACACACTGTGTCCAAGGGGATAATCAAGCCAGTAGGTTATGTCTTAGGGATTTCCTCAAAGGTAAGAAGAATTCTTCCACCAGATTCATTCCATTCAACGAATCCTGCAGAATAGAGGTTATCTACATTTGAGGTTATCTGAATATCAGGAAACAGATTGGCAAAAATAGCCAGAACATTTGTTAATGAATCTTTGACATTAGGCAATCCGCCAAGTCGAACTTGAATTCCTGGAATCTCAGAAATTAGATGACTGAAAGAAAAAGTTTCAATCTTGCATGTTGAGAATTCGTCAAATTCTATGCCAGCTATTTTATTATCTTCTATCTTTGCTCTTTCCTGGGCTTCCTGGTTTTGATGCACGATAACGATGTGCTTAAGGAAAGCCGGCTCCATAGTAAGATAGAATACACAAAAAAGAAGAGCATTAAATTCTTGTGACTCTTTACTTGACGAGTTCATGATGAAAGTATCATCATTTACGTTATACAAAAGATCTTTTGTATTTTTTTCAACCGCTGGAACAAAGCGTGGTCGAATTTCTCGATCTCCTAAGAAAGCGATACGAGATCGAACAATATTGGAATTTCGGTATTCGACTCTTAATAAGTCGATCTTTCTCCTAGAAAGTTTTGCGATTATTTCCAGAATATTCCAAGATGTTAATACATTGTCTATCATATTTCCTCCATAATTTAGAATGTGTTGCTAACAAAAGACATAATCTTCTTTTAGCAACACACCTAGATGCATACTACTGACTTGTTAAAGAACAATAGATTATACTATAAGTTGTTATGCAATGCATTGGATATTTATGATAGAGGCTGATGTTGCTAAGGAAACGTATGTATGAAAACGATATACGTCTCCTTAGCTAATCAGTGGAAATATGTTATATGAATGTCCATTCCGATCTTGCATGGATAGCAATATCTCTTCCGTCTTTATCAAAAGCATGGACTAAGGCACTGGGAGATCCCTTTTCTCTTTTCCAAGTTTCAACTTGCAAACCGGAATATTTCCCAATGTATTCGATCATCCGTTCAGGATCTGTTGTTGCGAAATCCCAATGGAGCCCGTTACTCTTCTGTGGTGTTGACCACTTTTGGAATTCCTTCCAATATCTTTTGTTTTGAGATTTTGAAGTTGGGACTTCGACTAAATAGCGATCATGGTCTGAAGCGTGTAAGAGTCTTGCAGTATTACTTTGTTTATCCATTGCCGCTTTTAGAGCGTTTTCCCCTTCCTCGTCGTTGATGAATCGATATCCAACATGATGGAATCTTACCTCGTTTTTTAAACTCCATTGCAGGAGTAGGGCGAGCATAAGATCGATTTTTGGATTTTCCCATGCGGAGCATGATGTTATGAATGAATCTTCACGTACTCCACCAGGTAACTGACATCCTTCCTTGAATTCGTAAATAGGGGTTGTTGTAACTCCTATCTTTGCTCCACGAGCCAGAAGGCTGTAAGCCTTCCAAGGGCCAAACATTGGTGCTCTGGAAGTTTCATTTACTCCGCCGGCCCAGTTTGTGAGAGCACAAAGTACATCTCGACCAGATAAGTCTGCCTCAATAAAAGAGACAAATGTTGGGTGATTTGCTGCACCTAGAAAAAGGTCTGCGAGTTTAAAGCTATCGTCGAACTGTGTTGGATACATATATCCTCCTAAGATATATTTCGTGAATATATATTGGTTAATATCTTACAAACAACATATGGGTTTAAATATGCTCTTTGTAAGATACAACCCGGAGGTTCCACTGATTGTAAAAGATCACTAACACGCATATTATACTATAGGGCTAATATAATATCCATCCTTAGGTTTAATCCCCTAAAGGGTATATAATGGAATATATGGAAAACAAAAAGAAAATATATGCATTCATAGATAGTCAGAATATCAATATGGGTGTATTTGCTAAGAGATGGAATATGGATTGGGGTAAGTTTAGGGAATATCTAAGGAATACATTTGGTGTAGAGAAGGCATACCTATTCATTGGGTATATTGATACTAATGAAGAACTATACACTAGATTAACTAAGGAGGGGTTCATAGTGGTATACAAGAAGGTTTTGGCTGTTACTAAGGATGAGGTTACTACTTACAAGGGTAATGTTGATGCTGAGATGGTATTACATACTATGATTGAATATCCTAATTATGATTCCGCTATTATTTGTACAGGGGATGGGGATTTCCTATGTTTAATTGAATATTTAGAGAAGAATAACAAATTAGAAAAGATTATTGCTGCTAACAAGAGGTTTAGTACATTATTAAAGGGGTATACCAAATATATATTAGATTTATATTCTTTAAAGAAGGTATTGGGGTATACAAGTAAGAAGAAGAAAAAAGAACAGAAGGGTGGAGAGAATAAGAATATGCCTAATCAAGCTTCATAGATTTGCATTTAAACTGCAATGTGGAGTGAATACTATTTTGTTTTAAATATACGTCAATTTAGTATATTAGTTTACTTTCTCTTTTTCCCTTTATCGCTTCTAGTTTTTCGCCAGTTTCCTTTTTGGGTTCTAGCTCTTGGTTGTTTTCCACCGCCCTCATCGGGAACATGTGGAACACCGCCTGTTCTTCTGTCTGCCATATATCTATCCTCCTTTCTTCTGACTCTTCACTCCACATCTATATTATATAATTTTGATACAAACACATTAAATAATAGACAAACAGCTTTCAAAGTTGTCCTTTGGAAGATATAATAGATAAATATTTACCTAATGTAGAAAAATGAAACTTAAGTTTGAAGCTAACCTACAGTACCAGAAAGAAGCAATAGACTCAGTAGTAAAGTTATTTGAAGGTGCCCCATATATAAGACCTGAAGATAGAATATCTCAAGAAGTATCCCCTAATATTTTAAAGATTACCCAAGAAAGTGTATTTAAGAACTATGACAATATAGCTTTTGATAGCCTCATCGACGAAAGCAAGCAAGCTAGAAATTCTGAGCTATTGGATTTCTCTGTTGAAATGGAAACTGGTACAGGGAAAACATATATCTATCTTCGTACCATTTTAGAACTATACAGAAGCTATGGCTTAACAAAATTTTTAATTGTAGTCCCGAGTATCGCGGTAAAAGAAGGTGTTATGAAAACATTGGATATGACAAAAGATCATTTCAATGATCTCTACAATGAAAAAATTCAATACTTTGAATACGACAGTAAGAAAACAACGAGAGTTAGACACTTTGCATATGGGAATACACTTCAAGTAATGGTAATAAATGTCCAAGCATTCAATGCAGATGACAATATTATCAACCAAGAAAGAGATGCAAATAACGGTGCAAAATTGATTGATTTAATAAGATCCGTAAGACCTGTTGTCATAATGGACGAACCTCAAGAGGGTATGGACAGCAAAAATATGGAAAAGAGATTCGATCAATTAGATCCATTATTCAAATTAAGATACTCAGCGACCCATAAGAAGCCAATCAACCTTGTTTATAGACTTACTCCTTATGAAGCTTATAACCAAGGCTTAGTAAAGAAGATAGAGGTTTACTCTATCCACGAAGAAAATACTCAAAGTAATGTTGAGATCGAGTTTATGGAAATAAAACTCACATCTGCAAAACCAGAAGCAAAATTACAACTCAATTATAAAGTTGGCATAGATTTCAAAACGAAGACAGGGTTATTTAAAGAGCTCGATGATTTAGAAGAAAAAACAAAAAATCCTGCGTACAAAGGTTGGATAATTGAAAGAATATATAAAGATTTAATGGACAGTACTGAAAAAATTAAGTTCAGTAATGGGATAGAACTAACAAAAGGCTCTAAACATGGATGGGATAAGGAATCAATTTTTAGAGAACAAATAAGATGGACAATAAGAAGGCATTTCCAGAAGAAAGAACAATACAAAGATCTTGGAATCAAGGTACTATCACTCTTTTTTATAGATCGTGTCGCAAATTATGTATTACCAGAAGGAATAATTAGAAAACTATTTGTAGAACTTTTCATTCAAGAATATAAAGAAAAGTATGGGAAAGAGCCATTGAATATAGATCAAGTACATAATGGATATTTTGCTAAAACTAGATCAGATGAATACACAGATAATGTGAACTCAATGCAAAAGAATAAAGAGATTTATAATCTCATTATGAAAGATAAAGAAAGACTTCTTTCATTGGAAGAACCATTAGAATTCATATTCTCTCATTCAGCACTTGGTGTTGGTTGGGATAACCCAAATGTATTCCAGATTTGTACCCTCAATGAATCACATAGTGAAGCAAAAAAAAGACAAGAGATTGGTAGGGGCCTGAGAATTTGTGTTGATAAAACAGGAGAAAGATACAGAGATCTGGATACAGTTACTGAAGGACAAGAAATAAATCTTCTCACAGTAATACCAAATGAAAGTTATCACGCATTTGTTACACAATATCAAGATGAAATTATTGAAGAGACAGGTGATGCAAGGCAAACCAAAGTACGAAATGCTAAGAAAGGTGCAAATAAAATTGGAATTAACAGAGATATTTTAAATAGTGATGATTTCCAAAATCTATGGAAAAAGATACAAAAGAAAACTAAGTATATGGTCTCATTTAGAGAGCAGGAATTAGTTGATAAGTGTGTAGATGAACTCAATTCAATAGTTGTTAGAGAACAAATCATTCAAACTCAAGCAATTCAAATTAAAAGTCTGAGTGAATTACAAGATATAAACGAAAACATACTTTCTAAGGGAGAAACTTCCACAAAAGCGAAGAGTTCTGTAGCAAATATTGATTTAATTGATCAAATATCAGAACAAACATCTCTAAGTATTAAGACAGTCATTGAAATATTAAGCAAAATCTCTAATTCAAATATGTTAACAAGAAATCCTATCGTATATTTAACCGATGCTGTAAAACAAATAAAGAAAGTTCTAAATAATGAAATGGTGAGAGTAATTAGTTACAAACCGACTAATGAGGAATTCCCTATTGAAGACTTTGAAAAATTTGATCCTCAGACCTACAATGATGTAGTTTCAGCACACAAGGGGGTCTATGATGCGGTCGAATACGACTCAAATATAGAAAAGGACTTTGTGCTAGATATAGACCAAGAAAACAAAGTTAAGGCGTTTGTGAAGCTTCCAAAGTGGTATAAGATTAATACTCCAATAGGTACATATAATCCTGACTTTGCATTGATAATGGAAAAGAAAGATCTAGAAAAGGGTGGAGAAACAAAATATTACTTTGTTGTTGAAACCAAAGGGACTGATGAATGGAATGAGCTTAAGGAAGAAGAAAAGATGAAGATTGAGTGTGCTGTTAAACATTTCGAAGCTATTGGCTTTGAGAAGTATATGGCACCTATTAAGAATCTAAATAGCTTAAAAAGCAAAACAAATCTAAGTTAATTGATAAAAATATGAATAAAGTGGCAAAACAGTCAGAAGATATTTATAAAGAGAAGATTGAACAATTAAAAGCAATATATCCTGCGTTATTTAGTGATGAAGGGAATTTAAATGAAGATGAACTTCAAAGCTTTTTAAAACAGTTTGCTTCATCCTCGGAAGGGAAGTATGAATTTAACTGGGCTGGTAAGATGTCTGCAAAAAGAAATGCATTTACAACTTCAAGAGCTATGTTAAAGCCAGACAAAGATAGGAGCATTGATTTTGATAAAACAGAGAATCTAATAATTGAAGGAGATAATCTAGAAGTTTTAAAGCTTTTACAAAAATCATATCAGGGAAAGATCAAATGTATTTATATTGATCCGCCATATAATACGGGGAATGATTTTATATATACTGATAATTTCTCAGATACAAAGCAAGCATATTGGGAAAAATCTGGGACTACACAAGATGGTGTAAAACTAGATACTAATACAGAATCACAAGGTAGATACCATAGTAATTGGTTAAATATGATTTATCCGAGACTTCTAATAGCTAGAAATTTATTAAAAGATGATGGAGTTACCTTTGTTAGTATCAATGATAGCGAGGTATACAATTTCAAAAAATTAATGGATGAAATTTTCGGGGAGGAAAACTTTATTGCTAATATTACACGAGTATCAAAAACAACTTCTTTTAGAGGTAATTTCTTTGCTCCTAGCAAAGATTATTTGTTGGTTTATGCTAAGAATATTTACTCTCTTTCTCAATTTCAAGATATTGTAGAGGAAAAACAGTTCAAAAAAACTGAGCTAGATGGGGCCCGCAAGGGAGAAAAATATAGAGATGATATTGCATTTTATTTATCAACTCTCGAAACCAGACCAAATCAAAGATATTACATTGTTTGCCCAGATGGAGAGAAAGTTGTACCTCCTGGCAAAACATTCCCACCTGACAAACCAATTGGAGGAGACGGAGTATGGCGATGGAATCTCGAGACATATAATCAAAAAAAATCTTTAATTGTATTCAAACCCAGCAATAGATCCCCTTTGATCACAGATAATGGCGAAAAAGCGCATTGGAATATATATACGAAGAGTTACTTGAACGATAAAATCGAGAATGGGAATTTACCCAGAGATTTATTTACTAATTTCTTAAACCGAAATGGATCAGAGGATTTAAAGAAATTGGGTATTCCATTTGATTTTTCAAAACCCTCAAAATTAATTAGATATATACTAAAAATTATTGGAACTTCTAAAATAGATATTATTTTAGACTTTTTTGCTGGGTCTGGGTCAACTGCTCAGGCAGTAATGGAATTAAATAAAGAAGATAGGGGAAATAGAAAATTCATACTAGTACAAATACCAGAAAAAACAGATGAAAATAGCGAGGCATATAAAGCAGGTTACAAAAAAATATCTGATATTTGTATTGAAAGAGTAAAAAGGGTTGCAAAAAAATTATCTGAAGAAAAAGCTACGGGTGATATAGGCTTTAAGGTATTTACCCTTTCACCAAGTTACTTCCCTGAAAATCTCTTTACGCCAGATCCAGAGAAGACAGAAGAAGAGAATAAAAAAGCATTAGCAAAATACATTGAAGAAGCATCTACACAATTAGAATTCAAATTTGATGAATTTGATCTAATGTACGAAGTATTACTGAAAGATGGATTTACGCTTAATTTCAAAGCAGAAAAATTAACAGAATTTACAAAAAACAATATATACAAAGTAACAGATGGTGAAAAGCATGCCTATGTGACACTAGATGGAGATTTAAAAGATGAGACACTACAAAAGCTACAAGATTATAAAGGGGAAAGATTTCTCTGTTTAGAGAGAGCTATAGACACTACAAAGAAGTGGAATCTACAAAATATGTTTGGGAGTAATCTTTGGGTAATTTAATGGAGAAATAAAAAGTTGGAAGGAGAAGAAGAAATATTAAAATCCGGAGTTCATACAGAAAGTAGCAGTATTGATGGGGCATCAATCAATTGGTTAGGATATATACTATTTAATAGTAAACTTATAACCCCAGAACTTAAGCATGGAGATAAATTCTCTAACATTGATGGAAGTATTACCATATTAGAATCAAAAGGCGGTGAATCCTTTGGAAGTCTCGAGGTACAAGTGAAGAAATTGGTCAAAAAGAAAACTATGATATCATACTCACTCAAGGATAAATTCGTAGCTTATGCAAAGAAACATTTTGAAAGTCCTCCTCTTTTAATAGTTGTTGACACAGAGCAAGAAGTAGCTTATTGGGTTGAAATGAATGAGCTAACATTAAGCCAAATGAATGGGAATACTGTTCGATTAGATCCTCAAAATGAAATATCGAAAAGCGATTCGTCCTATTACAGTCAATGGAAAAAAATACTTTCCATTCGAAAAATTTCGGTTCCTTTGAACAGATGGAAAAAGAACCATCAATTGGGAGTTTATGAAATCGATTTTATAAGGGGAAATTATAATGATTTGGGAAAAACGATAGAGGAAACCTTGGGGAGTTATGGTGCTGAGAAATTAAAACAATATATTTTTCCAGAGCAATTCCAAGTGCAAGAAAATACCAATGATACAGAAATCGTTCGGGTATCGAAGAATTTTGTCTCAAAGATTAAGAAGGAATACTTATTACCACTAATAGATTTTGCTTTCCCAGTATTCTCTGATGGTAGAGGAAAACAGAAAAGAATTATAATTTCAAGGATACTAAAGATATCTGAGGGAAATGAAGGAAAAATGATAGAGGAACTGATAGCTGAAAAGAAACTAGCCATTAATGAAAACTTATATATAACACCAGATGCGAATGAGGTTAAAATTATTCAAAACAAAATGATTGACGAAGGGATCATTAATGTTGAGGATTTGATAAATTTATTTACAAATGAAGGATATGAATAAAAACGTATTGTATAGATTAATTAGCTTAGATAGCGAAATTGTTACCCAACAACTTCAAGATTTAGCTACAAAACAATTTGAAGTTATTAAACAATCAAAATCAAACGATGAAATTATTCAAGAATTAGGCAACCTAGAAGTATATTGTCATAGAGCTCCAAACGAAAGTTTAGCTATTGTTAATTATCTATTGCAAATGACACCACTTGAACCCTTGGTAAGAGAGATTCCGGGATATGGAAACCTAAAAGGAGCTGACTATGTTGAGGTTGTAGAGGGTGTTGTAAAAATTCTAGATGGAATACAATATTCTCTTCCTGTGGAGGTCTTTAAAACCAGTTTAGATTTGAGTCTCTTCCCCTTGGATAAAATAAAAAACAAAGCTATAGAATTTCTTAGAAAGATAGCCTCGTATGATATTAATGAGATGGAGCATATACGATATGGTCCTCAGCAAATGGCTATAATATATATTAGTGAGTTATCAAACGATGGTAAGAAGAAGTATTTTGACGGAATAATAACAGTTTTGGATGAACTATTAAACCCTGAAGTAGAGGGGTCCAGAATGACGAGCGAAAATACTTTGCAAATTCAAATGGGCTCTCTTGGCGACGATGTAGATGTCCGAGATATCAGACAATCTGTTATTAAAATATTGCAAAACCTCTATGGTCTTATCGAAGGTGTTCCTCAGAAGGCTAAGATTATTTCTGCACTATCTAATGTATCAAGAGTCTCATTAAGGGGGAATACAGATGAATTTGAAAAACTTCTTGTTGAAAATATAGATGAAGTTTTAGAGTTTTATACATCGATTATATCGGAAGCAGATTTTACGATAATAAGAGAGATTGAACATAAGCTACCTTGGATAAAACGAAGATTTGGAGATAAAATCAAGAATCTATCAAAACTAAAAGATGAAATTGACCTAGTAGAAGGATATAAGGATTTTGCAATATTGACCGGAGAAGGATCCATAGATGAGCAATATGATAGATTGTCATATGAGGAAGTACAGAAGAGGGTAAAGGAAGAAATGTCTAGTTTAATTGATAAATTAGCAAAAGAAGATATCGCAAATTGCAAAAAACTAGTAGATAGTATTATTATTGCAAGCAACTACAATGTTGAATCAAACCAATTTTCTCAGTTTAGAACATTTCTGTGCGAGATAGGAAGAAGATATCCAGAAATGGGATTGAAATTGCTAGATTCAAAGCTTTGTGATAATGAATATTTTTTGGCAGAACTATTAAGTGGTCTCTTAGTAGGCTCTCCAGAAGAAGTAAAGTCTCAAATGTCTAAATGGGTAGAAAATAACGAGCATTTTATTGCATGTGTCTTAGCTTTCCATCACTCTGATGATTTTGATACAGAATTTCTTGGAAAAGTTTTGGATAAGGCAAATAACGATGAAGTAATCTTGAATAAATTAGCTTTTGTTATTGAAAGCTCTTTTGATAAAGATGGAAAAAAGGCTAAAGATATTAAAGACCTTTACGTAAAAACAATAAAAGCGGTAACAACTTTCAAAAGTATAAGATGGTCTGAGGAAATCTATTTCGATGAGAAGTGTATATTAAACTATTTTGAAATGTCAGATTGGGATGTGGTTATAGATAACTTATTGTTTGCATCATCAATAGAATATCATCAAGAGGAAGTTTGCAAGGCAATGATTCTTAAGGATCCAATGCTATTTATCAAATTACTTGAGAATCGTATTAAATATTCAAAATCAGCAGATTTGGTTGATAATAATATATATCGTGTACTTCCTTTTGATTTTGACAATTTACGCGAGGAAATCAAAAATAATAAAGATATTTTTTTACCAAAGTTTTTAGCTTGGTTGGGAGAGAAAAGACTTATTGCACACGAAATTAGTCACATTTTAAATGATATTTTCCCATTAGAGGATTTGGATAAGTTTTTAGTATCTGAGGGCAAAATTCTAATAGATAAGGATACGATAGGATCTTTACTTTTCGGATATCAGGGGCATATTCCTATTACTAGTCTCTTTATACAATCATACATTATTGAATCAGATGAAAGGACGCAAAATCAAATAATGTCATTAATGTCTATGCCAGGAGGCGTTGTTACGGGAGAATATGGTTTCTCTGAAAGTATGAAATCGAAATTAAAAGAATGGGATAATCTTCAATTAGAAGATGAAAAAATAAAAGTTTTTGTTGAAAAATATAAACAATATTTAAATCAATATATTGAGATCGAAGAAAAGAAAACAAAAGAGGAAATTATTATTAGAAAAGAGAGATTCAAGAAGCATATTTCATAAATGCGATATTCCCATGCTCTACACCCTAACCAAAACAAACAAAAGTAAAGAAGTAAATAAATACAAAGTAGAATATACAATAACCTACTATAATACCTTCTCTAAAGGATAAGGAAAAAGCATATAGAATAGAAAGAATAATAGATTCCTTAGGAGAAGATAATATAGATGAAACAAGTGATAAGGACTATAGATTCCAAACAGATGATGATAATGGTAAACACTTATTAGAAGGAGTAGTAAAGAAAGTAGACCAAATAGAAGATCCTCATAACATAGACTCCCAGACTATAACAAGAGATATATAAATATATTATAAGCTCTGATATAATATATATGTCTAAGTTGAAACATATACATATTTATGTCAAACATAATAACAGAGGATGAACCCTCTCAAGAACCAAAAGCATTAGATTTAAAACTAAAGCTCTTTGAGTTATGTGGAGAAATCTCAAAACCAGAGCTAAGTATAGGTTATGCCCTCATAGATATCCTCTATGAAACGGAATTACCAAAGGAAGGATTTCCTCTTACCAAAGTAACTAGTACTTCAAATGAAAATGTAGTTGAAAAAGCAAGTGTATTAGAAAGTATCCCAGGACTAACCCCATTCCTCATCCCTCTTCAGATGCAGACTAGAGAGCCAATAGATCTGACCGATAAAAAAACACAAGAAGAATGGCAAGGTATAAACTTCATACATGCTTGGATGACAACCCTAAGCTATATGAATACTATTTCTAATATGCAGAAAATGGAACCTTGGGATGCCTTTGAAGCTATGTTCCCACGCCCAGAAGAGGTTATAGCTGCTATGATGCATGAACTATGGTGTCATACGACGGAAGGGAATAATAAAAAATTCTTAAGAAATAGTGAGAATTTTGAAAATCATAAAAAAACAGTTGAAACCTTTATGCGTGAATCTGGAACTGAAGGTGTAAATCCAACAAGACATGTATCCTATGCAGAAATGATGTATATACTTAATACCATTAAAGAAATATATCTTAAAAAATAACTATGGCTAATATTCCTCAAGAAAAACCCAAAGCAAAGAAAATACCAGAAGCATATAAAAGTGGTTTTACATTCTTTCCATCTGAGATAGAACAAAACGCAATTGCAACTTTACCATATGGATTTCTTAGGGCGAGATATCTTTTAAGTTCTGAAGATAAAGAAAAAACAATTCATGAGTTATGGAGAACAGGTAATATACAAGTGATTTATAATTTTATATCAGATCCTGAAATAAAAGCAGAGTATAATTTCACTGAAGATCCAAATGGAATTATTGATTTGATATACCCTGACCAACTTGTCTTCATCTGTAGGGAAATGATATTAGAAGGAAATGTTGAAGTAGAAGAAGTAGAATCTTTCCTCAATGATATCTTATCTGCTTCTGCTAATGTATATTTTCATCAAGAATTAGGAGAAGAACTTGTTCATCCTGAATATGTAGAAACAGCAGTGACATCATTCATGATAAGTATAACTTCAGATACAGTTGAGCTTTTGGATTTAGAATAAAAGGTGCTTTATTCCAATAATATTGGTCATTCACATACCTCGGAAATCATAAGTAAAGCTGGAATTTAAATCCATGAACTAAATTGACCTTGGGGTGTATAAAGGTGTATTATCATCTTAAGTGATCACTCACCGTAAGGTGAGGTTCACAAAGAACTTAACCTATTTGAGATCTTTGTAAACCTCATTTACTTCTATACCAAAGAATTCTTTTATTTCCTCTTCCGTTACCAACCTTAGTGCTTTCTTTTCCTTTATCTTGTTCCAAATCAAAGGTATTCCTATCTCTTTGTTCTTTGATAATAACTCCCTAACTCTGAAAAAAGTAATATATGATATCAAGTCAGTTATTTCTAATCCTCCAGAAAGAAAATTCTTCTCTGCAAAACAAAGCGCTGAAACTTTATCATTAATCAATACTGAGATTCTTCCATTTATTGTAGGAAGATGTCCCTCTTTACAAACACTCAGAGTTTTAAGAAGTCTTGAATCGCCAGCTCTTCTAGAATCCGCGATTACTTGTCCTATATGTTGCTTTGATTCTAGATATTCAGCAAACCAAACAAACAACTCTGAAGCCAGTATCTTATATGGTAACTCTGGAACATTTTTTCTCTCTTTTGAACCTGTACATTGTTGCTCATCTATAAGCCCAATAGCTTTTTTGAAGGCTACCTTATCTACTTCCAAAATCATTATTTCAATTGGTATGAGAGATATGAATTCCGCAAGTGTTTTGGATAATTCTAATAATTTGTCATCCGATAGCTTTGTAGTTTCATTCTCAAAGATATGATAGCTATGGAATGGTTTTGTATCATCAATTTGATACTTTCTTTTTATATATGTAAAAAAGCCTTCAATTGCGATAGACTCCTGATCATCCAAAATGACGCCAGTGACAATAAAGGGTTCTTTTTCATCTAACAGTAAATTCGATTTACCAGATTCATCTATAAATAATGTAGATTTTTGCATACGATATTATACAAGGAAATGATTAAATATCTCTGAATCAAATATGTTTGAAGAATGATATAATATGGTATTAATCTCATAACATTTTCAATATGTCACAATTTGAGCCAACTGACGATACCAAAGCAGAACTAACAACTGAAGTATTAACAATCAGTGATTTTGAAAATCTAAATATTCCTGAACTATTACCATATCAAGGAGAAGGAAAAACATCATTTAAGGCTGAAGACAAAGGCATAAACTATGACGAGCAAAAAGAAGAATACTTACATACCCTTGGAATTGATATCCCAGATACATGGAAAGCAGAGTCTGGGAAAATAGAAACTGATAGTAGAGCACTATTCATAACCACATTCGTTGTAACAGGACATATACTAGCCACAGAAGCTATGAGAAGAACAATAGTAGACGATCCCAATTATGAAACAATATTTACCGAGGTCCTGAATGATAGAAATAATCAAATACTAGAACATAGATTAGATAAGTCAGGTATGCGTAAAATGTTACCCAATAAAACAAGAGTAGAAAGCTATTATGAAGCTTTAGGACTATCATCCAACCCTGAAAAGAGAGTCTCGCGAGAAGAACTTCGGGAGGTTGTTAAATATATCTTCTTCCATCTAAGGAAAAATCAATACGCGGATAGCAAGGAGGAGTAGGAATATTTATGGGTATATTGGTATAATACCTCCATGTCTTCCCAAGTATCACAAGAACTACAACCAAGCTCTGCGTATAGAAGTGGATATACCTTCTTTCCAAGCTTAAATCTACAAAACGAAATAGCGAACTTCAATCCCTCTGAGCTATCATATACCCTTATGTACAGTCCTAATCCTAATATAAAGACTCAATACATACACGAACTATGGAGAACAGGAAGAATGGAATTGGTATATAGATTCTTCAAACTACCAGAAGAAGTAGGATCTATTGGTGACAAAAGAAACCCCTCTGGTAATCAACTAACTGAACAAGACATTGTTAATAACTGTCAACTTATGATGAGTACAGGAAAAGTACCAGAAGAAGAATGTATAGCATTTGTAAAAGATCTATGCTTTGCATCTGCCAATGTACATGACAATCAAAACTATGGTGAAGAACCACAAGACCTTACAGCCGTCGTAGAAAGAACAATGAAGATAATGGAAGAGGTAAGATGTACGTCAGCATCTTCAATTTAAATCTTTTTCAATTAGTAATATAATCATTCCACTATGGATATACTCATTGGTACTAAAAACCCATACAAATCATCCGAGATGGAATATCTCTTAACAGGTATTCATGATGTAAAGATACACTTCCTTAAGGATACAGATATAAATCTAAATATAGAGGAAGATGGTAAGAGTCTAACCGAAAACGCAGAAAAGAAAGCCATTGAAATATCCAAACACACAGATATGTATGCACTAGCATCCGATGGAGGTACAGATATACCAGGATTAGGAGACAAATGGGATATGTTAAAAAATCAAAGAACAGTAGGAGAAAATAGTACAGATTTAGAAAAAGTTAAGAAATTACTATCTCTAATGAATGGATTAAAGGGAGAAGAACGAAAGGTCATCTGCTATCTCTCTGTAGCTCTAGCATACCAAGGAAACATCATATGGAGTACAGAAGAGATGAATGACAATGGGTATATCATTGATACCCTAACAAGCGAAGATATCCCCCTTGGTCGTTGGATGGGTCATGTATGGTACTATCCTCAATTTAAAGAAGTTAATACAAAGATAACCGAAGAACAGAGATTAGAGATTAGGAATCAGGAAGAGGGTATAAAGATGGAGTTAAGGGAAGTAATTGAAGGATTGATATAGACTTACACCAAAGAGACACACATTTTTGACACATATGTGTCCCCTTGGTTTCAATCAGTGAAATATCTTTTAATATATTTTAAGTTGGGATCCAATCCTTTCTCGCACAAATGTTGATTCTGTAATCTCCTCCGCACAGGAATCCTGTTTGGTATAAATCATTCCCATTGAAGTAATCCCATCGTTGTCCTGCATAGTTTGCGAGGAATGTGATGAACTTCTCAGGAGAAGGTGTTACAAAATCTAAATCTAGTCCATCCAATGGAGATTGTGTATGACGAAAATGTTTCTCTTCATACTTCCCTGATGGGGTAAATGGAGTTTTCACCTCAACGATACCTCTTTGGTAAAAACCTTGAGAGATGTCTCTCCCATTGCCATTTGTATGTTGAGAAAAAAGGAATCTTCCTTCTCTCTCTTTTGCATCAGCGTAGTGATATTCTATCTCTCTAAACCGGACTTCTTCTGTTCTCGCATAGTGGAGAATCAGAGTTAGGAATAACGTCATAATTTCGTTATCCCATCCACACAATGCAGTTATGGAACTTTTGGTTCTGATGACCGTCTGGCGGCTGAACCCATTCTCCAACGCTGGTCTGAATGGTGGTGTAGTGCCTATTCGACTACCTTCTTGAAGCATTCTAT
>Ga0209000_1001241_pt1 | contig 17109 bp, 18 predicted proteins | sample RifGroD2_FD_183998 | JGI IMG/M metagenome (GOLD analysis project Ga0209000, IMG submission 183998) | Groundwater microbial communities from Rifle, Colorado, USA - Groundwater D2 (SPAdes) (version 2) | ecosystem: Environmental > Aquatic > Deep subsurface > Groundwater | place: Rifle, Colorado...
AAGTTAGGGGCGAGTTTTTCTTTGGGTTCTTTCTTTTACGACTAAAAGAAAGAACCTCGGGTGAAGGGGTGAAGCCCCTTCTATAAACAAAAAGAAGTACTTTATTTCCTAACAGGCTTGGGAATCAAAAAATAAACAATAAAAAATACAACCGCCCCCATCGAAGCAAGAATCATATAAATAATCATTTCACCCTGCCCATAGAAAAACATTTTTGCATTCCTGTTTTTACTAATAGTTTTAATAGAATAAAGCAAATGTCTTTCTTTTTCATTGGAAAGAATGCTGATAAATAAATGACCGCCTTAATATTTCTTCATGAAGTTATGTAACCTAAGATTGCAAAATATTAATCATGCCTGCATCCATGTAAAATAAAGCTTTTTAGCATTTTTATCAAATAAAATTTGATTTTTAAAACCAAATTTTTGAACTATTCAACAAAACTTGTTACTATAGATTTTGTTGAGTAAATTAATTAAATTTAAGTTTTGATTTTGGAAATAATTTAAAAAATTGAATAGTTGGAAAATGTTTTGGGCGGAGAGGGTTGTTCTTTTATGAAGTGGTCTTTCACTAAGTTTGATGATAATTGTATTATAAATTTGCCAAAAGATGTATTTAATAAAGAAAATATTGATATTCTTAAAAATTTAATTGAAGAGTTGAAAGATGATGGATGTAAAACTTTTTTATTAAATATGGGGCAGATTTCAAAAATAAACGATGTAGGGCTTGGAATGATTTTGGGGCTTTATAAGTTTTCTTTTTATCACGAAATAAATATCAGGCTTTATAATCTTCAGCATTATGTTTCGCAAATAATTTTTCAAACACGTTTAAATATTATATTTGATATTTGTGAGTGTGATGATGAAATTTTAACAAAAGTTGATTCTAAGGTTGCGCTTGTTGCGTAATTAACTGAAATAAAAAGAATAAACGGCTTGTTCAACAAGCCGTTTATTCTTTTTATTCTTTCTTAAGTGGGTTCTTCTTCTGATTCGGAAATAATTTTTATTACAGGTTTATTATGCGCATCTATAAAGTGATTGTATCTTTCCATACGCAGTTTTAGCCAGCCGATCATTGTATCTGAACCGTAAACTTCAATAATTCTGGTTCTTATATAGTTTTTAAAACTTTTATTGTGAGTTTCTTCAAGGTAAGTGTTGCATCTGCAATTCAGTTCTTCGATTAAGTCATAAAGAGTCCTGAGCCAAGCAGCTTCTGTGTTGTTTTCATTTACTCTGAATTCAATAATCATGTGCGTCCGTACCCTCAAATTTTATTTTTGCTGTTTTTACTATATATATTATGTTTCGATTATTTTCGAAGATACTTTATACTAAGTATGTAGTATTTTGAGGGATTAAGGTTTTCAGTAATATAAAGACTAATTTTTCTTATTAATTTTATACAGATATTATAACAAATTATTATTATGATTTAAACCTGTGTTTTGTAGAGTATAATAGATTTTAAAATCTCAATTTTGTTACTAAAAAGAGGTTATATTTATCACGATGAATTTAATAAATAAAAAAAATGGCAAAAGGCTGGCAGATAATCTTAAAATCGCCGACAATTTTTTTAAAAGATTGAAAGGGCTATTGGGCAGAAATGTTTTTGATAAAGGAGACGGTCTGCATATAATTCCCTGCAACAGTATTCATTCTTTTTTCATGAAATTCAGGTTTGATGCGATTTTTTTAAATAAAAATAACGAAGTTGTTTATTTGATTCAAGACATGCCGGCATGGCGTATATCTGAAATTTGTTTTTCAGCTCATAGTATTGTGGAATTACCATCAGGCGTTATAACCGCGACAGAAACTTGCATTGGTGATGTTTTAGAATTTTCTGAATAACTTGGTTACCCTCAATCCGCAATAAAAAGAGGCATTGAGCATAGCTCTTTGCCTCAGGAGTCTTATTCTTTATAATTCTTAATTAATTAATCAATTTTCTTCTTTTTGTCTGTTGTTACATTGAATTTTTCACATTCTTCTTCGGTAAGATTTTTATTTCCGGCCATTGCTGTTCCAAGAATTCCACCGAGTCCGCTGAATTTTCCGGTAGGATCGATATTTAAGTATCCGCCGCCGTTTGTTATATTGATTTTGGAATTGCCGTCTCTTGATTCTATAACTGCATTTTTACCGGTCACAATGAGTTTTGTTCCGTCATTGAGTTTAACAGTTTTGCCATCTTTTATTTGTTTACCGTTTACTGTAATTTTGCCATCTTTTGCTATTCCAATGGTGTCTGCGCCGGCTTTAACTTTTGCTTCGCCCATTATTGCATATCCGCCGTTCCAGTTATCATATCTGGCATCTATTTCGTAGCCATCGCCCTGGAATACGTTATATGTATCGCCAACTTTTCCTTTTTGGTCGAATTTGATTTTTGTTTTGCCGTCTACGCCTACTGCATCAAAGTGCGGATCGCCCCAAACGCCAACGCTTTCGTCAATAATTTCTTCTTCTACAATTTCTTCTTCCGGTGCAGCAGGTTGCATAAGTGTTGATAAAAGCATCATAATCAATTGCTGCATAAAGCCTGATGAATCACTTTGTTGTTGAGGCATTATTTGCTGTTGCTGTTGGATCATCATCGGTTGTTGTTGAATCATCATCGGCTGTTGCATAACCATTGGTTGTTGGATCATTTGATATCCGCCAACATTGTTAAAAATATTTGTGTTGTTAATATTTGTATTATTTTGATAATTTTGTTGTGGAAAAATGCTTGTTGAATAGTTATTGTAATTTTGTTGCATAGGTTGATTGTAGTTATTCTGGTACTGGTTATAGTTGTTCTGATACCCTTGTGTGTACATTTGTAAATTTGGATAACTAATCATAATAAAGACTCCTCCTCGATTTATCTTAAAAAATTGTCAACTCAAAAATTCAATTAAATATTCTGTTTTTTAAAACTTGATCAATAAATAAGTTTTAATTCATCAGAATTAAGCTGTTGAAATGTTTTTGGTTTTTAAAACTTGTTTGACTCCTCCACATAAAATAGATATTATTGTTTTTTATTTAAGACCCTCATGCATATAAAAACAAAAATATGCCTTAATATTCAAAAAACAAAAAAAACTTAATATTTTGTAATATTTCCGTTTGCTTGGTTGCTCGCATGTAACGGCGTTACGGGTCGGCAAAGCCGCCCCTATAGCCTCAGCTCGCAATCCGCAAAAAAACACCGAACTTAATAAAAAGCTCGGTTTAATAGCTGGATCGTGTCTGGGTAAGAGTCGAATATATGCGTGTGTTGTTATTATAAAACCAAGTTTACACTTAAATATAAATTCCCCTGTTGGGCTATTTGTTATTGTCCGTATAACCTAGATTTATTTTCAAAAGATAAAGATTTCCTTTGGTACTGTTATAATATTCTTAATTTAAGCAGAGTTGGATAAAAAATATAAAATGGAATTGTTTTTAAGAAAATTAAAAAGAGCATTTGAAAAGCTGTTCGGAGTTTCATTTTTTGTAGGGCTGATTGTTGTTCTTTTTATGTTTTCGAGTATTATATTTCTTAATTTCAAGCGAGTAGGAGCTTTTTGTTATGTGTATATGGGGGATAGGTTTTCTCAAAAACATGAATATCAGGAATCAATAAATTATTATAAGCGAGCTCTGGAGATTTATCCCGGGCATGTTAGAGGCAGATATAATCTTGGAAACATATATGTAGCTTATGAAGATTTTGACAGCGCTATTGACTGTTATCAGAACGCACTTTTATATGATCCTAATTATATTAATGCAAGGATAAACCTCGGTATAATTCTTGCAGAAGAAAGATCAGACATCGATAGCGCAATAAATGAATATACAAAAGCTGTACAGGTGCAGATTCCTTTTATTAGAATTCCTTTTATTTATGACAATGCAGAGCTAATTAAAAAAGCAAAAGGAATTGCCTATTATAATATGGGGTTGGCATATAGAGATAAATCTTTGCTTTATACTTCAGATTCTCTTGTTTCGAGGGAATTACTTATGAAAGCTATTGATTGTTATAAACAATCCCTTGATATTAGTCCTGATAATTATAATGCTCAATACAATCTTGCTTTAACATATCACCTTTTAGATATGTATTCAGATGCAGTTGAAGGGTATTGCAGAGCAATGCTTATTGATCCGCGCAGTTATGAGGCTTATTATAATATTGCTATTCTTTTAAGACAAAAAGGTAAATATACAGAAGCAGCCGAAGAATTTAAAAGAGCAGGTAATTTATCAAGTTTTGAGGGTGAAACATCAAAAGCTTCTTTTATTTATGATGTTTTGAATGAAGTTAGTGCAATGGCAATTGCTCAGCATGGTGATGAGTCCGAAAAAATAGCGGATAGGATTAACTCGGATATAAAAAAAGAAACTGACGATATTAATGATCCTGAGGCTAAAGCTCTAACTGTCGAAGAATTGGAAAAAGTTCTTATAAAAAGAATAAAAACAGGCAGCGTTTGCAAAGAGTATCTTGAAGGTGAATAAAAATAATAGTATAAAAAGCTTAGATTTTTCCGAAAAAACTCGTTCTCTAAAATCTTAAAAACGTTTATAATAAAAATAAAGTTTTTAATGGAGAAAAATGTATGCGTTTAAAAGCATTTAGATTATTATTTTTAGTTTTATTAATGGGAGTAGCTGTTTATAGCTTACCCTCAAAGGCTTTAGATCCAGCGGAACCTACTTCTGAAAAATATCTTATTGATCATGGACATTCTCAAGAAATTATTCGAATGATAAATCTTCAAAAAGAAAGAACAGAGGGCAAGGTTATTGTACCGTCTAAATCAGAGGGGAAATTTAAAAAGTTTTTCAAAAATGTCTGGTTTGAACAGGATTTAACTTTGCCTGTAACTGATTTTGGTTATGCTCAGACCAAGTCAGCAGAAACAGGTAAAAGTTCAATTCCCCCGGCAATAAAAGCAGTTCCACCGACTATAAAAACAATAAAATCAAAGTATATAGATAAAAACAAAAACAAAGATTCAAAAGAAATTAATGTAAATGAAGTTAAAGTAAGAGAAACAGAATAAAAAAAGAACAGACCTTTTAAAGGTCTGTTCTTTTTTTTCTATAAATTAGAATATTCAACACTTTTGTTCTTATATAATAATGTTTTATTTGCAGAATTTCGTACTGATTCAGAAGAATCTGAATTTTTTAATCTTATCAATGTAGTATTTGATGTATTTATATTTTCCGCTACCGTCTTTCTCACCATTACTGAAAAGTCAAAAGACAAATTATTAAGGATATCTGAATTGGTTTTTTGATGTTTTGCAACAGCTGTTCTTATTTCTGCATAATTGCTAATAGATAATTTTTTCAGTTTTTTTATAGAGACGTTTTCATTAGTGATAATTGAATATTGCTTATGATATTTAGTATCATAAGGTACAGTTTGAATTTGGTGTATATGCTCAGGGCAAAAAATACGATGGCATAACCCTTTTGCTTCACAATTTGATGTTTGCGTAACTAAAAGAGCTACTAGGCAAAAAATATAAATAAAGATGTTTTTAGAATACTTAAACATCTATTTATACAAGACCTTCTTTCATGGCTGTAACAGCTGCTTGAGTCCTGTCATCAACGCATAATTTTTGTAAAATGCTGTGTACATGCGCTTTTGCCGTTGCACGGGTTATAAATAATCTTTCTGCTATTAGGGCATTTGAAAGCCCTTCTACTATCAGACCTAAAACTTCCATTTCTCTTTCTGTCAAACCTGCGGCAAGAGCAGCTTTACTGGGATTTTTAGTTGAATAATTGTTATTTTGGTGTGAATTTTGGGTTATGTTTCTCAAAACAACTTTTGCAATTGCAGGATCAAGCCAAGCTGTACCTTCATTCACCGCTCTTATTGATGCAACAATCTGGTCAGGGCTTGCCCCTTTCATTATATAGCCTGTTGCACCTGCACTGAGTGCAGCAAATATATCCTGTTCATTATCTCTTGATGTGAATACAAGTATATTTGCAGCCAGTTTTAAGTCTTTTATTCTTTGGGTTGCTTCGATGCCGTCTATGCCTGGAAGTCCGATGTCCATTAAAATTACGTCAGGATTTAATTCTTTTGCCATTTCTACTGCTTTTTCGCCATCATCAGCTTCGCCTACAACTTTTATATCGTCAACTTTCTCAAGTACAAGCTGAAGTCCCATTCTCGTCATAGTGTGATCTTCTACAAGCAAAATTTTAATCGACATTTGTTAATTCCTTTTTTTCTGTATTTATATACGTGAATTGTTTATTAAGATATGAGGCTTTTTTCCCGGGGGATGCTGAATTTGAATTTGCTTCCAACGTTAACTTCGCTTTCCAGCCAAACTTTTCCGCCGTGAGCTTCAACAATTTGACGGCTTAGATACAACCCAAGTCCAGTACTGGTAGAACGTTTTGTGCCTGTTCCCTGTGAAAAACGTTTAAATAATTTTGGAATATCATTTTGTGGTATTCCTATTCCCGTATCTTCAACGGAAACTGTTAAATCTTCATCATTAAAATCAGCCAATATTCTAATTTCGCCATTTTGATGAGTATGTTTTATTGCATTTCCTAAGAAATTGGCTATAACTCTTTTTATTTCCTGTTTATCACCATAAATTTTCTCATTTGAAAAGCCGTTGATTATAAGCTTAAGGTTTTTATGGACTAATAAAGAATCAACTTCCCTAGAACATTGGTCAATCAAATCTTTAAAGACGAAATTATCTTTGCAGAGAACTAACTGTCCGGACTCGTATTTATAAACTTCCAGAAGCGCATTTACAAGCCCGAGCATATCTTGATTACTCAGAATCATTGTTTCAAGGAATGTCCTCTGCTTTTCTGTTAATTCTCCAAGAGTTCCGTCAACAAAAAATTTTAAAGTCTGTATAGCAGCTAAAAGAGGTGTTCTTAAATCATGCGTAAGTGTAGCTATAAAGTCATCCCTTAGTTGTTCAAGCTCCTGCTGGGCTATAAAATCGCTTCTTTCAAGACCATTTTTGATACATAACAAAAGATCTTCATTGTCCCATGGTTTTTCAAGGTATCTGTACAGTCCTACTTCGTTGATAGCTTTTATGGCATTTTCTTTATCCGCATATCCTGTAAGCAAAATTAGTGTAGATCGTGGAGATAAATGTTTTACTTCCTTAAGAAACTCTATACCGTTCATATTCGGCATAAAAAAATCAGAAATAACTAAGTCAATCTTATTATTTCTGATGTATTCAAGTGCCTCTATCGGCGAATTAAATATGTTTGGTGATGGGTAATTCTCCAATCGCAATAATGTCCTGAGATTGGACGTGACAATCGGCTCATCGTCAACTATTACAATATTATATTGTTGTAAATTTTTATCCATCGCGTATTCTTTAATTACCCTATTTAAAGCTATAACTGTAGAATAAAGGAAATTTTAAGAAAACACAAAAAGTTTACAAAACTATAAAGAATTAAAAAACATTTTTATATCCACATGGATAATATCCTTGTAAATAGAGGAATTAGGTCGTTACATTTGTTAATAATTTGGTGAGTTCCTGCGTATTTGTAGTGTTTTTGTGTTTAATTGGTAACGAAGGTAATAGATTAATTAGAAATTTTTAAATTTACTATATTAATATTTAAAACAAAAATTTAAAAAGGAGAGATAATATGAGAGTTTTACCGCAGGATTTAATGTGGAAAGCTAGAGAAGGAAGAGGCTATATTGATCAGATTAAACAAATGGGAAGCGAATTTGTTATCGGGCAAATTCTTAATTATATTGGAACTTCCAGCAAAAATAATTTAATCGGATTAACAAAATTATTTGAAAAAATTGCAGGTTCAGAAGGCTCTGTTAGACATGCGAGAAGGATGAGATGGCTTTTTGAAACAGAACATGCGCATTTGGGATGGTGGCAGAAAATCATTAATGAATTAGATCCTAATTGCAGAAATAAATTTCTTTTAAACTTCTTTGTTCATGGTTATTATGGCGATAATCAGAGAAAAAGAGCATCTTTCTTTAAGAAAAACGATTTTTATCCGCCTACGGTATTGCTGGCAAGTATTACACAGCATTGTAATTATAATTGTGCAGGTTGTTGGGCTCATAATTACGAAGTAAAAGAAGATATGACCTTTGAACAATGGAAAAAAGTTTTTGATGAAGCCAGAAACGAAATGGGTATTCACATGTTTCCTATAGTAGGCGGTGAACCATTTATCAGAAAAGATTTTCTGGAATTATGCGAACAATATCCCGACTGTATTTTCCTTGTTTTCACAAACGGGGCTTTATTAACGGAAGAAAAGATAAAACAAATTAAAAAACTCGGAAACGTTGCTCCTATGTTTAGTCTTGGCGGTTGGGAAGAAGCCACCGACAAAGTCAGAGGTGAAGGCGCATACAAAACTGTTATGGAAAAAATGGATTTACTTAAAAAAGAAGGTGTTTTCTTCGGTGTAAGTCTTGCTGCTACAAGAGAAAGTGCTGAAGAAATAGTTTCTGACGAATACATGAAGATGCTTTGCGATAAAGGAAGTCTCTGGACATGGGTGTTCCATTATGTACCTGTAGGAGAAAACCCTGATCCTACTTTAATGCCTACAGCTAAACAAAGAGAAATGATTAAACAGGCTGTATATAATGTAAGAAATACTCTTCCTATGATGACAGTCGATTTTTGGGGTGACGGTCCTGAAATGATGGGCTGTATTGCTGGAGGAAGGCAGTATTTCCATGTTAATGCCAAAGGTGATTGTGAACCTTGTACTTTTGTCCACCTTGCAACACATAATGTTAAGACTTCTACACTTACAGAGGCTCTTGCAAGTCCGTTTATGACGGCAGTAAGAAAAGGTGCTCCTTATGACGGCAATATGCTTCGTCCATGTATGATTGTTGACAGACCATGGGTGTTAAGAGGCTATTACGAGAAATTTAAACCTTATGAAACCCATAGAGGCGCTGCTGATTATTTAACAAAGCCTGAAATTATGGAAAAAATTGATGAATATGCTGCTGACGTGGCGGAAGTTATGGATAAAAATTGGGCAGATGATTATTATATGACATTATTCCCGCTTCCTGGCGAATATTACCACGACAGACAAATTCTTTGCAGCAGTAAAGTTCCTGTTGGCGGAGTTCATGGCGGATGTGAAAGTAATGGCGGCTGTAGCTGCGGAAAAGATTTGACAGCACTCCAAAAAAATGTCGAAGATGTTAAAGAATTAATTGAAGAAAAATTAGAAGTGTAAATTTATTTCTTTACATTTTTAAGTGTTAATTTTTTCTTAGGTTGGTTTTTATATAAAAAGAAAGGTATTTATATGCCAAGAAATATAATTCAGGATAAATGCAATGCTTGCGGAGTTTGTTATAGTGCTTGTCCCGTAGAAGCAGTTGTGAAAACTGAAAGCAAATATTCAATTATTAAGGAAGAATGTGTAGATTGCGGAACTTGTAAACGCATTTGCAAGGAAGAAGCTGTAGAAGGTAAAGACCCTATTCATGCAGGCAGAAGATAATAATATAAAAGCTAATAAAGAAAGAATTGTAGCATTTCCGCAGATGGGAAATATTAGAATTCCTGTTGCTGCAGTTTTGAAGGCAATGGGGGCTAATCTTTATCTCTCTCCTGATAATAATAAAGAAGCTCTTTCTTTAGGCACAAGACACAGCACAGAGACAGTTTGTCTGCCTTATAAGCTTAATCTGGGTAATTATATTCAGGCTTTGGAAGGCGGAGCAAACGTTTTGTTGATGTTCTCCGCTCCGGGAACTTGTCGCCTCGGAAATTATGCCAAAATGGCAGAAGCAAAGCTGAAAGAGCTCGGATATGAGTTTGAGTTTATCGTTTTTGACATGTACAAAGGAAAATTTGTAGAAATAGTAAAAAAATTCAGTCAGGCAACAGGAAATAAAAGTATTCCCAATGCCATTAAAGGAATTAAGCTTGGTCTGGCAAAATTTGATGCGCTTGACGAAATAGAAAGAAAACTTTTTTATCTTAGACCTCGAGAAATAGAATCAGGAACCGCAGAAAAGATTTATCTTTCCGGCAGACATTCTATAGATAGAGCTGACACTGTTGAGGAAGTTAAAAATGCAATTCAGTCCACATTGGATAAATATAATTCCGTTAAAATTGACAATAATAAAGAAATTTTAAAAGTTCATCTTATGGGAGAATTTTTTGTTCTTCTCGACCCGTTTACTAATATGAACATTGAAAAGGAATTAGGGCTTTTAGGTGTTGAAGTAGAAAGAACAATAATGCTTTCTGACTGGACAAATCAAACTCTTGTTCCTAAATGGAATAAAAAAACGGAAACTCATAGACAGAGAGCAGTTAGAACAGCTAAAAAGTATCTTACAAGAGCTGTCGGCGGTGAATGTATAGAAACTGTCGGAGATGCTGTATATGCAGCCGAATGTAATGTTGATGGGGTTGTGCATGTAGGTCCGTTTAATTGCATTCCCGAAATTGTAAGTCAATGTATACTTCCGAATGTAAGTAAACAAGAAAATATTCCTGTGATTTCTCTCCTTATGGATGAACAAACAGGAAAAGCGGGTATGATTACAAGGATTGAAGCATTTGTGGATCTTATTCGCAGACAAAGAAAAGTGCGCAAAACAAGAATAATTCAGAGAAAAACGATGAAAAATTCTTTAAAAACTCATTCTCGTGTGCGAATAGCGAGCCGTTAAAAAGCTTATTGAAGTGAAGAAAATAGCCTTATAAGGAGAAATTATAAATGAAAATCGGTATTCCAAGAGCGTTAGGTTACTATAATTATTATCCATTCTGGTTTGGATTTTTTGGGAGTTTAGGTCTAGAAATTGTTTTGTCTGATAAAACTACCAAAAAGCTTGTTTCTGATGGAAGTGCGTTAGTTGTATCTGAAACATGCCTTCCTGTGAAAATATATATGGGACATGTGCTTAATTTGTTAGAGAAAAAAGGCGTGGATATTATTTATTCACCGAGTATTCAGTCAATTGACCATAAAATTTATAATTGTTCAAAGCTTAGAGGGCTTCCTGATTTAGTGAGAAACGTTGTGAAAAAAGATTTTCTGCTTATTGAACCAACTTTAGACAAATCAGAGAAAAATCAAGGGCTTTATCAATACTTGTATGAATCCGTTGCTCCTCTTGGAATAACTGATAAAAAAGCTATTAAGAAAGCTTCTAAAGTGGGTTGGGCATATCAAAATAATTTTACCGGTATGACCAGAGATGGAATGCATCCTATAGAAGCTATGGAAACGGCTATAAAAGGAAAAGTTGTAATTAAAAGCAGAAAAAACAATTATCCTATAAATATTGCAGTGCTTGCACACGGATATAACCTCTATGACAATCATGTGAGCATGAATATATTTAAAAAACTTGAAAATCTTGGCGTAAAAGCTCATGTTTCAGAAAGTCTTTCAACGGAGCAGATGAATGAAGGTTTGAAAGTTTTAAATACTAATCTCTATTGGGCAAATGAGCTTGAAATCTCAGGAGCAGCAGGCAGTTTTATGACAAATAAAAATATTGACGGTATTCTTACATTAACCGCTTTTGGTTGCGGACCGGATTCCTTAATGGTTGAAAGAATTACCAGATATGCAAAACGCCTTCAAAAACCGCTTCTTAATCTTACTGTTGATGAACATACAGGAGAAGCAGGCTTTATAACAAGGATTGAAGCATTTACAGATATGCTCTACAGGAAGAAAAGAGCCAATATCGTTCAGAATCTCAATAAACAGATTAAAATTGACTCTGATAGACAGGAAGTTGTTTATTCAAGAGATACAATTGTAAAAGTTTAATTTTAAAAAACCCTATAAACGGGAGGATGAGTTGAAAATATCGTTTCCTCATATGGGAAATCTGGCAATAGGAGTATCAGGAGCGCTCAGAGTTCTTGGTGCTGAAGTTGTTGAGCCTCCTTATACAAGCAAAAGAACACTTTCTTTAGGGGCAAAATACAGTCCTGAAGCTATTTGTCTTCCTTATAAACTGGTGCTTGGTAATTATATTGAGGCAATTGAAGCAGGCGCTGAAGCTGTCCTTATGATTGACAGCCCCGGAACCTGTAGATTGGGACAGTATAGTAATATTGCAAGAACAGCTTTAACCGATCTCGGATATAATAATGTTGAATTTGTTAATTTTGATCTATATAAAGGGAAATTGTTAGAGATTTATTCAGGATTTAAGCATGTTACAGGAAACGGAAATCCTTTAGACCTTATATATGCTGTAAGGGTCGGTATTTTAAGAATTAAAACAGCAGATAAATTTGATAAATTGCTTCAATATTATAGAGCAAGAGAAGTAGAAATCGGCAGTGCTGATAAGCGTTATAATAAAGCTATGAGCTTGCTTGATAGAGCTTTGACAGTTAAAGAATGTAATGAAGTCCTTGAATTTGGAACTGAATCTATTTCCGGCGTTGAAATTGATTCAAAAAAACAGGTTTTGCATGTCGATATAACAGGTGAAATTTATGTTGTACTGGATAAATTTTCAAATATGGGTATAGAAAAAGAACTTGGCAGTCTTGGAGTGCAGGTTCACAGGCAGATTAATTTGTCTGACTGGATTGATAGAAGTTTATATCCATCTATATTGAGATTTAGCGAATCACATGATGAAAAAACACGCAGATTTGCGCGTGAATTTATAAAAAGAGATATAGGCGGTGATGCCGTTGAATCTATAGGCGATGCGGCTATTGCAGCTTCTTCCGAAATTACTGATGGAATAGTGCATCTTTTGCCTTTTACCTGCATGCCGGAAATAATTGCTCAGAATATTCTTCCAAACGTCAGAAAAGAAAAGGATGTTCCTGTATTGTCTTTAGTTATGGATGAATATACAGGCAGAGCAGGATTTGTAACAAGACTGGAAGCTTTTGTTGATTTAATCAAGAGAAGAAAAACTACAAAACATCTTTTACAGGTTTAATAGTTGTTGTTTTTGATAACTTCTTAGAAAATCAACTATATCTACGGCTTCATTTGCGCCGATTATAACTTCCCAATCAGGCAACTCGTCTTCAATTTCTTCTTTTAAAGACGAAACATATCCGGGAATTATAAGTTTTTTATGTTTTACAAGCTCTTCTAAACCGTAAGTTTTTATGGTTTTGGCTATGATTTCGCCGTTAAACTTATCAGCTGACCACGCTGTCAGAACGCTCATTCCGTCTGATGGAGTAATTGCCAGATATGACGGAATATTTGATGCTTCAATCTCACCAACCACTGTAAAATAAGTTAAAGCAAAGTTTGTCGTGACTATTACGGGTGAATTTTCATCAGTTTCCCCGATAGGATATAATTTCGCTTCAATTTGGAGTGGTTTTTCAGGATCTGTGTATATATTTTGTCTTAATGTAAGCAAAGAATAAATTATAGCTTCATCAAAATGCTCTAAAACTATAATATTGGCGTATTTGCAAAGTAAAACAGAGGTCCATATTCCTTGCTCTATAGGATCTTGTGATAAATCGGCAATATCTTTTGTAAACTGAATTACAGGAAAGCCCAGCGGTTTAAATTTGTTTTCAATCGCAGAGCGTCTTATATAAGTCAAATTTTCGATAAGGCTTTTTTGTGATTGGTTTTTAAGGTTTAAAACTATATTTTGTGTTTTGTTTTCAATAAACTTGGCAGAATTATTCACTAATTCCTCTATGGAGCTTCCTGATGAAACTACAGGAACATTATATTTCTTTTCTATTTCCGCAAGTTCTTCAGGTGAAGAATTCTCGATATAAATAAGAGGCTTGAAATCTTTAATTTCATCAAGGATTTTTGTTGTTTTTTCAATATTTTCGCTCACTAAAATCATTGGAAGTTTTGACTTAGCGACTTTTTTAGCTTTTTCTTCAAAAGTTTTATCAGTATCAAAAAGAGCCAAAGTGCTGATTTTTAAGTCTTCCCCTACTCTTTCAACGGAATAATTCAGGATTTTATTAAGTTTTTCGTCAAAATTTTCATCAGAACTTTCAAGTTTTACCGCTATACAGGTAGGATTAACAAATTTTTTATCATGTCTGAACATTACAGTTTCGTTGCCGATTTTAACGGGGTCTTCTGCACAGCCGAACTGGATTTCTGCCTGCTGAATCTGGCTAGCTTCTTCAAAAATCGATTTTAATTCATCTGTTATATGTTCACATTTCTCGATAGGGACTTCGTTTTTAGCAAGTTTCATTGCAAAAGCCATGCAGGTCGGGAAGCCGCATTTTTTGCAGTTCGCTTGCGGTTCTTTTTTGCTTCCCGGGAGGTATTTAAATATCTGTAATCCTGTAAGTTTCATTGTTTATCCGTATGTTTTATCTATAAAATCCTGAACGTATTTAATAGCTTCAGGGTGTCTCATAACAACAATATTTGCTCCAGAAACAAGCATTGAAGTTGCGGTTATGCTTTCCCACGATATAGCCCTTGTTGTTAAATTCCCCCATTCTGAGGGAACGTTGTTTGATTTTGCCTCTTTGGTTTTCCAGGCTTCTTCTCCGACAAATGTAATTACCGGCATGTTAAGCATCGTGTCGCCCTGAAGCGCTGCTTGTTTAATTCTTTCAATAATACTGTAGGCATAGTCTAATCCGTAGCCAAGACCTCCTGTATTCGGGTCAATTATTATTCTGTCAGCATTAAAGCCCAGTTCTGTCAGCAAAATATTGAATTGTTTTGTAAGATTTATATCTATGGGTGTTCTTGCAATTATATTATGACCGCAATCTTTTACTATTGGAGCAATTTGTCTGAAGTTTTCTTCCTCCACCGCACCTATTGTACATTTTCTGTCGGCGGTTTTGGCAAGCTCCGGTAAAAGCTTTGCATCTACTTCCCGTCTGAATGTCCCTATTAAAAATAACGGTAAATCTGTTATTTTTAGGATTTCTTTAAGTTGCTCTTTGCTTTTTTCTATTTCAGCGTCGATATCTTCGCAGTTTTCGATGTTAAATCTTATTACAAGCGCTGAAAAGTTTTTATTTAAAGCTGATTTTACGCACTCAATAGGATTATAAATATTTTCTCCCCAAAAATCTTTTAGCAGTTGAGGATGATTGGATGGAATATTAGTTAAAATTTCGCATGCTATAAGAGGCTTGGAAACTTTTTGCGTTTCGGAATGCAAAAAATTGAGAGAATTTTCTCCTCCTGCTGTCAGACCGTTCAAATCCACTTCTCTTATGGCTGTTTTATATTCTTTTTTAGGGGGTGTGTATGTATTCATAATAAACATTTTACTACGCAAAAAAAATTTGGCATGGATTTTATTTGTTATTTAATTTTGAATCTTTAAATATTTCTCGTATAAATATTTCGGCATGGTACGAAAAAGCTTTCCGTTGGTGTCTGTAGTCACAATTGTTGAAGTTGCCGTAAGTATAACCATGCCGGTATTTGTATTTTTAATTTCATGCTCGAAAGTTGCGCTTGTTTTTTTGAGTTCTTTCAAAGTTGTCTTAATTTCTATCTCATCAAAAAGCTTAGCAGGGTGTTTATATCTTATGTTGAGTTCCACTACCGGCATGTGGATGCTCATGTTTTCCAGTTCCCGAAATTTTATGCCGATTTTTTCGGAAAATTCTATGCGTCCTGCTTCCAGCCATTTTGCATAAGATCCATGCCAAACAACATTGTAGCAATCTGTATCGCTGTGATAAATTTTTACATTTTGGATGTATTCCATTTATTTCTCCTAATGTGTTTGTTTTACTTTATTTTACCAAATACCTGCTTATCGAGTGTGAAGTTAAGTAAATATAAATGTAAAAAATTTTTGTAACTAATCCTTCTTGAAAATACTTATTTTATTGGTAAAATTCTAATAACTGTCATGAATGGCTGATAATTTGTTAAATGCGTAAATGCGCAAAAATTTAAAATAAATGGTAAACTGTCGTTAGTAATATTAGTGAAAGAACAATATATGGTATTCGCCCCTTTAAAATTTAATAATAATTTAATAGCTCAAAAACCTATAATTCAAGGGGGAATGGCAATCAGAGTAAGTAGAGCACCTTTGGCAGCAGCAGTTGCTAACTGTGGAGGTGTAGGCGTAATAGCTGCATCAGGATTGTCTGAACCTGAATTAAAAGAACAAATTAAACTTGCAAGAAGCTTGCAAACTAATAAAAATGGTTTAATTGCCGTAAACATAATGTTTGCCGCAAGTGAATTTCGTAGACTTATTGAAAATTCCGTGGATGCAGGTATTGATCTGATAATATCAGGTGCCGGTTTCTCCAGGGATCTTTTTAGTATTGGTAAAGAAACAGGAGTTCAGGTTGTACCAATCGTCAGTTCTGTTAAGCTTGCCAGGATTTCTAAAAAGCTTGGTGCAAATGTAATCATTGTTGAAAGCGGAGAAGCTGGTGGACATCTCGGTACTGATCAGCCTATCAGAACGTTGATTCCGGAAATCAGACAGGCTCTTGATGCAGAACCGGATCTTCCTGGAGTTGGTAAAGTTACTCTTGTCGCGGCAGGTGGAGTTACTTCAGGTGCTGATATTATGGAAATGATGTCACTTGGTGCTTCCGGAGTTCAAATGGCAACAAGATTCGTACTCAGTAAAGAATGTGATGTACACGATAATTTTAAAAATCTTTTCCTTAATAAAGAAGAAAAAGATGTAGTAATGATGCAAAGCCCTGTAGGACTTCCTGCAAGAGCTATCTTGACGCCTCTTATTGAAAGACTTCAAAATGGAACAATCGAAAAACCGAAAACTTGTGATAGCTGTTTAAAACATTGTTCTCATTCTTTTTGTATTATAAGAGCTCTTGATGCTGCAAGAAAAGGTGATATAGAAAACGGTCTTTTCTTTACGGGTGCAAATGTTAAAAAATATACAGAAATTCTTTCTGTTAAAGAAATATTTGATAAGTTAGAAGCTGAAGTAAACGAATATATTAAAAATAATAAAATTGACTGCGGGAAAGAGAGGTGTGTTTTTTAAATAGCGGTTGATATAACTTTTATTTTTAATTTTATGTAATAATTTTAATCTAATGAAACAGTAAGGAATCAAAAATGTTAACAGGACAAAATTTTCAAGAAATCTATT
>Ga0209000_1001242_pt1 | contig 17069 bp, 20 predicted proteins | sample RifGroD2_FD_183998 | JGI IMG/M metagenome (GOLD analysis project Ga0209000, IMG submission 183998) | Groundwater microbial communities from Rifle, Colorado, USA - Groundwater D2 (SPAdes) (version 2) | ecosystem: Environmental > Aquatic > Deep subsurface > Groundwater | place: Rifle, Colorado...
TAGCAGGACTTGTGGAAGTTCCCTGTATAAAAAGAAACGCATTTTTGAGTATTCATGCAGTTACAGCATCAGAAATGGCTCTTGCAGGTGTAGAATCCTTCGTTCCTATTGACGAAGTTGTTGATGCAATGATTCAAGTCGGGAATTTAATGTCACCTTTGATAAAAGAAACCAGTGAAGGCGGACTTGCCGTAACTAAAACAGCTTTGGAATTAAATAAAAAACTTGCAAATCTCTGGGAATATTAAGCTTTTTTAATATTTTGTAACAATGGTTTTTAATTGTAAAAACTACACTTTATAAAGCAACTCAGGATTACTTAAATAAAAATTGATTTATTCAACACTTTTGGTACTTGAACAAAAGTTATGTTTCCTTTATAAAAAGAGCATCAACAGTATATTAGTTTTGTTTTTATACAAAAAACGTAGGCATTTAAAAAGAGGGATTTCTAAATGGTAAAAGTAGCGATAAACGGTTTCGGAAGAATCGGTCGTAACACATTAAGAGCTGCTGTTAAAAACGGCTCATTTGACAGATTAGATTATGTTGCAATTAACGATCCTGGCTTAAAACCTGCTGATGCTGCTCATATTTTCAAATATGATTCAGTAATGGGCAGATTTGACGGTGAAGTTTCAACTTATGAAGACGGCATCGTTGTAAACGGCAAAAAAATTAAATTTTATGCTGAAAAAGATCCATCAGTATTACCTTGGGCAGCTTTAGGCGTTGAAGTTGTTATAGAATCAACAGGTTTCTATACAGACGCTGAAAAAGCAAAAGCTCATATCACAGCCGGCGCTAAAAAAGTTATTATTTCAGCTCCTGCTAAAAATGAAGACCATACAATCGTTCTTGGCGTAAACGAAAAAACATATGACAACGCTAAACACAACGTAATTTCGATGGCAAGCTGCACAACTAACTGCTTAGCTCCTATCGCTAAAGTACTTAACGAAGAATTTGGCATTGTTGAAGGTTTAATGACAACAGTTCACTCATATACAGGCGACCAAAGACTTTTAGATGCCGGACACAATGATCCAAGAAGAGCAAGAGCAGGCGCGCTTAACATTGTTCCTACAACAACAGGCGCTGCTAAAGCTGTAGCTCTTGTATTACCTGAATTAAAAGGAAAATTAAACGGTTTTGCTATGAGAGTTCCAACCCCTGATGTTTCAGTTGTTGACTTAGTAGCCAGAACAGAAAAACCTGTAACAAAAGAATCCGTTAATGCCGCTCTTAAAAAAGCTTCTGAAGCAGGCGACTTAAAAGGATATCTTGAATTCGTTGAAGCTCCGTTAGTAAGCACAGATTTTATCGGTTCAACTTACTCAAGTTCTGTTGACGCAGCTTTAACAATGACTATGGGCGACAATATGGTTAAAGTTATCAGCTGGTATGACAATGAAATGGGTTATTCAACAAGACTTGCTGAAACTGTTGAATTCATAGCTAAAAAATTATAGAAACTATACTTAAATTACAAATTGTCATTCTGAGGGCTTTAGCCCGAAGAATCTGTAAATTATCGGACAGATCCTTCGCTTCGCTCAGGATGACAGTTTGTATAATTAGCAACCTACATAATTAAGAGGTATATAAAATGACAAGAAGACCAATCATCGCGGGTAATTGGAAATTAAACAAGCTTGTTAGTGAATCTATCGAGCTAACAGAAGATATTAAAGTAAAATTAATGGATTATCAAAAAGAAAAACTTCCTGTTGTAGTTCTTTGCCCTGTATTCACAGCTATTCAGGCTGTAAGCAATGTACTTGAACATGGAAAAGGTATTTTTCTTGGCGCACAAAACTGCTATTGGGAAGATAACGGTGCTTTTACAGGTGAAGTTTCAGTTCCTATGCTTGCAGATCTTTGCGTAAGCTATATAGTAATCGGTCACAGCGAAAGAAGACAATATTTCTCGGAAACCGATGAAATGATTAACAAAAAAGCAAAAGTTGTCCTTTCACACGGCTTAATTCCTATCATTTGCTGCGGCGAAACTTTAGAACAAAGAGAAGAAGGAATTACCGACAAATTCGTATCAGGACAAATTAGAGCAGCTTTAAAAGGCTTAACTGAAGAAGAAATCGCTAAATCTGTAATAGCTTATGAACCTATCTGGGCTATTGGAACAGGCAAAACATGCGATTCTCCTGAAGCAAACAGAGTAATTAAGATGATTAGAGACACCGTTGCAGAAGTTTCTTCTCAGGATGCGGCTGATAAAATCAGAATTCTATACGGCGGAAGCGTAAAACCTTCAACTATTGAAGAGCAAATGGGCATGTCAGATATTGACGGAGCTTTAGTTGGAGGAGCTAGCCTTGAAGCAGAAAGCTTTGCACAAATTGTAAAAGGCACAATGCTTGCAAGAGCCAAGTAAAATATAATTTTTCGATAGTAAAAGGCGACAATTAATTGTCGCCTTTTTGCTGAAATAAGTTCTGACATGGTATTATAAAATTTATAATTAAAGCTGTAATTTGTTTATAAGGAAATAAAGTCATAATGAAAAAAAGAATATATTCAAAAGGCAAAAATCTTGCCAGCAAAAGATTTGTTGAAGTTAAAATAACACCGCAGATTAAGCAACCCCATCAAAAACCTAACAGTGGATGTATAATACCGGGATGTATGCTTTCTATATTTTTAGGTTTTATAATAATAGTAATACTCCAAACATTTGGTGGTCAGATAAAAAAACCTGCAATATATCTTTATCCAGAACAGGAAACCAATATAAACATCAAACTAGATAACAAAATCAAACTCGAAATTGATATTCCTAAATATGTTCAGTTAAAAGGGTGGAATGTAAAAGCTTATCCAAACGGAAAAATAGTTGACTTACAGCCTGAATATACAAATTGCGACAAACTAAATTCTACTCAATTCGGACTTGAATACGCAAAATCAGCCTGTAAAAACAATGATTATCCTTATGTATATTGGGACGGAATACAAACTGCAAAACCTATCCCGACAAAAAATCAAGGTTGGATAGTCGATAAAAAAGATTTACCTGATTTTCTTGCCGAGAAGCTTGAATATGTAGGATTTAATAAGGCAGAAAAAGAAGAATTTTTAAGATATTGGACTAAAAAATTATCAAACAACGATAAATATTTTATTTATTTTCTGCAAGGTAAAGATGTCGATGACTATCTTCCTATGCAGGTAACTCCTAAGCCTGATTCCATAAACAGATTTTATATTTTAGCAAAACCTGTAAATAGCACTAAAGCCGATTTACAACCCCAAAAACTTGATAAATTTAAGAGAAAAGGTTTTACTCTTGTTGAGTGGGGCGGATCTGTTTTATAAAATGATTAAACTAATCAAAAAAATACATACACAAAAAAATAACATGATAGAGCTTTTTGCCACCGAGAATACTTCTTCTAAAAAAGGGCAAACTGCAATTATAATCGGAGTTTTTCACGGTGATGAGCCTGAAGGTGAGTTTTTAATTCATAAATTAATGGAAGAAATTAAGAATGACGATTGCATAGGAAATAACAGCATTTTATTTGTTCCCTGCCTTAATCCTGACGGGAAAAATTTAAAAACAAGAACTAACGCAAATGGAGTGGACTTAAACAGAAATTTCCCCACGAAAAACTGGGAATTATCAAAGGAAAAAGATTCTTATTATTCCGGCAACGAACCGGCGAGTGAAATTGAAACGAAATTTTTAATAGAAATAATTGAAGAATACAAACCTGACAGGATTTTGGCACTCCACACTCCTTATAAAGTAGTTAATTATGATGGTCCTGCTAAAGAAATTGCGGAAAAAATCTCAAAACTTAACGGCTATCCTGTACAGGAAAGTATAGGTTACCCAACTCCCGGGTCTTTCGGAACTTATTGCGGAATCGAGAGAGATATTCCTACGATTACTCTTGAATTACCGGAAAAAGAACCTGTTAAAAAGCTATGGGATGACAATAAAGAAGCTTTTTATTCCTTTATAAAAGAATAAAAAGTCTGGCTTATCTATACAAAAATCTGGACTATCATTGCACCAAAACATTGTATATCTTTAATACCATTGGATTTTCAATTACTAACAATATTAACCGTAGCAGGAAAAAACGAATTTTTAAAAGCCTAATGTTATAATGCCATAGGAAACAATTAGAAGGGGCAAAACTGGCGTCGACGTACAAAAAAGATAGAGTGCGAAAGGCGTGTCACGCCTTTCGCACTCTATCTTTTTTGGTAATAAAAATTGAATTTATGACATAATAATTAATAGGGCAAACGAATCTCGGGTAAATGGCGAAATGGATATAAACAAAAACGAATATATCGTTGTAAGAGGAGCAAACTGTCATAATTTAAAGAATGTAAGCGTATCAATCCCCAAAAACCAGCTTGTAGTGTTCACAGGAGTAAGCGGTTCAGGGAAAAGCAGTCTTGCATTCGATACAATTTTTGCGGAAGGTCAAAGACGTTATGTAGAAAGCTTGAGCACATACGCAAGGCAGTTTTTGGGGCAGCTCGACAAACCTGATGTGGAAAGCATAGAGGGATTAAGCCCTGCAATTTCTATAGATCAGAAATCCACTAACAACAACCCTCGTTCAACCGTGGGAACTGTTACAGAGATTTATGACCACTTAAGACTTCTTTTTGCAAGGATCGGAACACCTCATTGTCCTGAATGCGGCAAAGAAATCAAGCCTCAAACCCTCGATCAAATAGTAAATAACATATTAAAACTCGACGAAGGAACCAAAATCCAGATTTTATCTCCGCTCGTAAGAGGCAGAAAAGGCGAATACACAGGACTTTTTAGCGAGTTAAGGCAGGAAGGGTTTATCCGAGTGAGGGTTGACGGCAAAACCTACAATCTTGACGAAGACGAAATTAAGCTTGCTAAAACAAAAAAACACGATATAGAAGTGGTAGTAGACAGAATTATAGTCAAGGAATCCGCCCGTTCAAGGATTTCCGAAAGCGTGCAGACCTCTCTCAAAAAATCAGACGGGCTTGTTCTTGTTGATTTAATGAATGATAAGCAGATAATGTATTCGGAAAAACTTGCCTGCTCGGAATGCGAGTTAAGTTTTGATGAATTATCGCCGAGATTATTCAGTTTTAATAGTCCTTTTGGAGCATGTCCCACTTGCAGCGGACTCGGCGCACATCTTGAAGTTAGCCCGAACCTTATAGTTCCTGATGAAAGAAAGTCTTTAAAGCAGGGAGCTATTTATCCATGGGCAAAAACAGGAAACCAATTTTATGTTGATGTCATAAACTCAATATGCAAGCACTATGGAATTGATACAGAAACACCTTGGGAAGACCTTTTCGAGGAACACAAAAAAATTATTCTTTATGGAAGCGGCTCTGAAAAAGTGCTTTTATCCCATGCAGACTTTAAAAGAAAACATCAAAAATGCTATTATGCCCGACACGAAGGAGTTATTCCTTATCTTAAAAAACGTTATGACTTGTCCTCTTCCGATTTGGTCAGGGGGGAAGTTGAAAAATATATGGATTCCATACCTTGCTCCGATTGCAAAGGCGCAAGATTAAAACCATTGGCTCTTTCAGTAAAAATACAAGGGAGTTCAATAGCAGATGTTTGCTCAATGCCGATTAATGAATGTCATGATTTCATATCAGGGCTGTTTTTGACACTTTCTGAATACCATATCGCAATTGTAAAGCAGCTTTTGTCTGAAATCAGGGAACGGCTGAAATTCCTGCTTGATGTTGGATTAAATTATCTCACTCTTTCTCGAATGGCGGGAACACTTTCCGGCGGGGAAGCCCAGAGAATCAGGCTGGCTACTCAAATCGGCTCCGGTCTTTCGGGAGTGCTTTATGTGCTTGATGAGCCGAGTATAGGACTTCATCAGTTGAATAATCAACAGTTATTAAGTACTCTTTTCAGGCTTAGAAACCTCGGAAACACACTTATTGTCGTAGAACACGATGAAGAAATCATTAGAAGTGCTGACTGGATAGTCGATATTGGTCCAAAAGCCGGAACTCACGGCGGAGAAATCGTTGCAGAGGGAACACCTGCCGACATAGAAGAAGTTAGGGAATCCCTGACGGGACAGTATTTGCGTGGCTCAAAATCCATAAAATGCTCTAAAAAAAGAAGAGAAGGCAATGGACAATCTATAAAAATAATCAATGCAAATAAAAATAATCTTAAAAACATAGATGTTGACATTCCGCTTGGGAAAATTGTTTCTATCACAGGAGTAAGCGGTTCTGGAAAGTCTTCTTTAGTTTTTGATATTTTACAGCCTTATGTAAAGCATAAACTTGGGAGAAATGCTCCTAAACCTCAGGGAGTAAGGGAAATTCTCGGACTTGAAAACATCGATAAAATTATTGACATTGACCAGAGCCCGATAGGAAGAACTCCTCGCAGTAACCCTGCAACATATACAGGAACTTTTGATCACATAAGAGCGCTTTTTGCTCTTACCAACGAATCCAAAACCAGAGGCTACCAGCAGGGAAGATTTAGCTTTAACGTCAAGGGCGGACGATGCGAAGCCTGTTCAGGCGACGGGATAATCAAGATAGAAATGAACTTTTTGCCTGATGTTTATGTCCCCTGCGAAGTGTGCAAAGGTGCAAGATATAACAGGGAAACCCTCGAAGTTAAATACAAAGGAAAATCAATTTCTGATGTGCTGGAAATGACTGTTGAGGAAGCTTATGAGTTTTTCAAAAACATCCCTAAAATTGCCAACAAGCTTAAAACGCTCCATGAAGTAGGGCTTGATTATATAAAACTTGGTCAGAGCGCAACGACTCTTTCCGGAGGCGAGGCACAGCGTGTAAAACTTGCTTCTGAATTGAATAAACGCAGTACAGGAAAAACTCTTTATCTTATGGATGAGCCTTCTGTCGGGCTTCACTGGCATGATTTGTCAAAATTAATTGACATTATGAATACTCTAGCGGATTCCGGCAATACTATTCTTATAATTGAGCATAATCTGGATATTATAAAGATTTCTGACCATATTATTGATATGGGACCTGAAGGTGGGAATGCAGGAGGAGAAATCATTGCACAGGGAACTCCAGAGCAAATTATTCAAGTTGAAAACTCTTATACAGGCAAGTATTTGGCTAAAATTTTAGGCAAAAAAGTTTTAATTTAATTTTTCAAAATTTTTTAATAATTCAGAAACTTTCATATCAAATCCGGCAGCTATTTTAACTAATGTAGAATATTTAGGGTCTATTATTCCGGTTTCGATACGGCTTAATGTAGATGGTTCTAAACCATTTTTGTATGAAAAAGAATTAAGAGAAAGATTTTTATCTTCCCTTAATTTTCTTATATAATTACCTAATTTTTTAGTCTCTTGCATATATGCAATTATAATGTTAGAATTCAATTGTGCTATTGCAAAAATGCAATGATTTATGGTTATAAAAATAATATATAAGAGATTAAAAGGATTTTATTATGACAAAAGAAGAAACTTTAACTATTACAAATTTACAAAAAGATTTATTAATAAAGCATTTGAATGATATGAATATCAGATTAGGTTTAATTACAGGGGAAACAAGTTATTTAATGGCTAATATCAAGGCTGTAAAGATGCTTTTGGGTGAAAAAACATAAAGGTTTTTGTTTATAAAAAGGGCTGCACCTTTTTTTATTAAATTTCGCCAGCTAAAGCAGGCAAGTGACATTTATTTTTTAATATGTTTGGGTGAAAAATACAAAGGTTTTGATTTGTAAAAGGGTTTACCACCTTTTACCCGTCTTCATTTTCTTTAATCGTAAAGAAAACGAAGCAAAAGAAACTTTGCCCAAACTACGGTTTTTATATTTCTACCCTGCTCACGCTTAAAACTTTCAGATGTCTAAGCTCGCAAACTCGCCTGCTTTGGCAGGCTCAAACAAGTGCTCGCATGTTTTCAGTACGCAGGGTGAAATATTACAAAACCTTCGCAACGGGCAATTTTACGGAGTTATGTCCGTGCGCCCATTAGAGAAAGTTCCGTCTTATTTTGGCTTGCGTTCCGAAGGCAAGCCCGTCTTGTCTGAGACTGCCAAAGCAGGCGAGTTACTGGCATCAAACGACTGTAGGCTTTAATCGTAAGCAAGCCAGAAATACAGGAGCTGGAGCGTGGGCTAGTTTTTTGTTTTGCTTACTTTATATTTTTTCTAAAAAAATAAAAGTAAGACGCTGGCTTTAGACAGCGGAACCAAAAAGATTTAGACTAATAAGAACTTATAAAACAAAATTGGGTGGGCTTTAGCCCACCCAATTTCTCTATTTAGCAACAAGAACAAACTTGCTTACATAATTCCACTATTTTTTTTAATTTTTCGATATTTTTTTCATCCTTAGGTGTTATTTCTATTTTAATACCGTTTTTTGTTTCTTCACAATTACAATCAAATTGATCTAAACATTTACACATAATTTTTTCTCCTTTTAATTGTTACATTATTCTAAAACAATCGAACTATTGAGCAATAATATTTTTAATCACACACCTCCTTTCTTTTACTATTACTTCAAAAAGTTTTTTATTTCTTCAAGTACATTTTCATTTATTTTACAAATGCAAGATTGTCCATCTTTAGTGCATTCAATAAGTCCTGCATTTTGAAGTTCTTTTATATGATGAGAAATTGTTGATTTTGATATATTTAAGTTTTCACAAATCATGGAAAAAGCCTTTTTTACTCCACAACAACAGGACTCATCTTGGAAAATCCTTTGATTCTCACGATAAATCATTTCAAAGATTTTTAGTCTTTGTTCATTCGATAATGCTTTAAATATTTTTGCTAAGTTCGATTGTTTCATATGTATAGAACTATAATCTATTTTTGTTATTATGTCAATACAAAAAACAAAAAATACCTACTTATTGATAAACCATTTTTAGCGTAGTATAGTTAATTAGCTAGCAAAAATAAAAGATTTGAATTTCCGGAGAATAAAGAATGGATGCAATGATTCGCGTTTCGCTTGATACAGTTGAAAAAGCAGAAAACAAATACAAACTTGTTTATGAAGTGGCAAACCTTGCTAAAAAACTAGTTGAAGAACAAATTGTTAAAAAACAGCACGAAGAGTTCGGATATGATGTAGAACCGAGTTTTAATGCTTCAATAAAAAAAGAAAAACCTGTTCAGCACGCAATAATGGTTAAAGCCAGCGAATCTGACGACAGCGGTCTTGTCGGATAGTTTTTACTATCGATGAACAATACTTATACGGCAAAGTTTGATACATCTAAAGAATCTGAATTAAAACAGAAACTGGAAAAAAACGGTTTTAATTTCCAGCAGGTTCAGTATGCTTTTTGGCGGGCACAAAAAAATGGTTTGAGTGTTACGCTTTACAACAGCGGAAAACTTCTTGTTCAGGGAAAAGAGACAGATAGTTTTTTAAAAGAATATTTAGGAATAGAGGATATAGATTGCCACGTCGAGGCTAAAGCCTCTCCTCGCAATGACGATGCAGTTCCAAAATATAAAAACTGGATAGGTACTGATGAATCGGGAAAAGGGGATTATTTCGGTCCGCTTGTTATTGCAGGAGTGCTTGTTGACGAGGAAAACATCAAAAAACTTGCCCAATTTAATATTCAGGACAGCAAAAAACTTAATGACTCCATCATAGAAAAAGTTGCTATCCAGATTAAGGCGAACAGCACTTTTTCCGTAATAGTAATTAATCCTGCAAAATATAACGAGCTTTATTCAAAATTTAAAAATTTAAATACGCTGCTTGCCTGGGGGCACGCAAGAGCTATAGAAAATATTCTTGAAAAAAAACCATGCGAGAACGCTCTTTCTGATAAATTCGGCAATGAATCTTTAATTAAAAACGCTTTATTAAAAAAAGGAAGATCCATCAATCTGGAGCAGCGAGTAAGGGCGGAATCCGACCTTGCAGTCGCCGCAGCATCAATATTAGCAAGAAACGAATTTGTTCAGAGAATCAAAAAACTTTCTGCGGAATATGGAATACCTTTTCAAAAAGGCGCTTCACAAAAAGTCAAAGATCAGGCGTCAGAATTTGTAAAGAAATACGGAGCAGATTCTCTTAAAAATCTCGCAAAGTTGCATTTTAAAACAACAAAAGAGTTAAACATCAAATAGTATATATATAAATTCGTTGTACAAGAAAACACAAATCAATAACATGGCTAAGTGACATGTGTATAAATCTTTTATATAGTTAATTTAGCTAGTTAATTTAGCTAAATAGTATATTGAATTGTCAAGTACGGCAGAAATCAAATATCCAAGTATGATTTAAAGATCTTTATTAGAGACAGGTCTAAGTTCAAAACAATGAGGCTAAATTTATTTTAAGTTACCAATCGTAAAGGAAAATTGAAATATGCTCGAAAAAAATTTTTTCGTGAGTTATTACATGAGTCTTTCGCCGGTTTATGTTCAAGAAAATGACACTCTTTACAGAGCAATTGAGGCAATGAAAACTTTTAAAGTAGACACTATCTCGGTTATTAAAGAAGATTTTTCTATTATCGGTTGTCTTACAAAGAAAAAAATCAAAAATATTCTTAAACTTCACTTTAGTAAAAACATTAATCTCCTTGAAAACATCAAGGTGAAAGATATTATCAGTAATGATAAAATTCCTGTCATCATTTATCCAAACACTGATATAGAAGATGCTTTTTCAATCATGAAATGCCTTAACAATACTTGCATTCCGGTGGTTAATGAACCATGGGAAAAAAAGTTGGTTGGTGTGCTCTGGTTGGATGATGTCCTTTCTGTCATAAAAGAATTGCCGGCATAGACTAAACGGTTAGTGTATTGAGAGTTTAATTTTAAGACTGTTATACTAAACACGTCGAAAAATAAGTCTAATTTATGAGTTTTTTGCGAAACTTCTTAAATAAATGATTAATACACAATCGGGAAGAATTTATGAACAAAGTTAAAGCTGCTGAAGACTTTCTTAAAAGTCTTGAAAATCCACAAATCACAATGGACATAATGGTAGACAGAATTGATGTTCAAATGCTTTACGTAATTAATAACTATTCGGATTTGATTTCTAAAGTACGGAAAAAAACTAACAGTCTTGAGGAAAAAGATATCGTTACCTGTTCAATGATAATAGGTTACTTGTTAAAAAGTCATTTAGACCGCTATGAATTGGAACAAAGTTTAAAAATAAATGTTTTAGATTAATTCTAAATTTTTATTTTCCAATACAGAAGTTGTCAAAAATATTATTTATAATTTCTTCAGAAACCACTTCTCCGGTGATTTCTCCAAGAGCAATGAGAGCAGATTTTAAATCAATTGAAATTAAGTCCTGAATTTCTTTATTTATAGATGCAGTTAAAGCCTGTTCAAGAGAATTACGGCTTATGGCAAGGCATTCCTGCTGGCGCGCATTTGTACAGAATTCGCTTGAGGTATCTTCAGTAATTAAAAGTTTTTTAATTTCTTTTTTTATTGAATCAAGCCCTGTTTTTTCCTTCGCAGAAATTGTTAAGGGGTTTTTTATCACATTGTCATCCTGAGCAAAGCGAAGGATCTGTTCAGTTTGAAAGTTAGACAGATTCTTCGGGCTAAAGCCCTCAGAATGACAATTATTTATCAAATCAGCTTTAGAGCCGATTTTTAAAACTTTTTTATCTTTTATTTCCTCATAAATTGCGAGATCTTCGCTTTGCAATCCCTGTGTCAAATCATAAATAAACAAAATCAGATCAGCATTTTCGATGCAGGTTTTGGTGTTATTTATACCGATAGATTCAATATAATCGCTGGAATTTTGTGAATCCAACTTTCTTATTCCTGCCGTATCCATTAAAACCACAGGTATTCCGTCTATATCAAGAGATTCCTGAATAATATCTCTGGTAGTACCGGGGATTTCTGTTACGATAGCTCTTTCCATATCAAGAAGCGCGTTGAACAAAGATGATTTTCCTACATTAGGCTTGCCTGCAAAAGCAACTTTTAAGCCATCTCTCATTAAATTTGAAGAATTCGCGGTTTTTAAAATATCATTAATTCTTGCTATAAAAGAATTCAGCTTTTCTTCTATAAAAGAATACTCGGGCTCATCAACTTCTTCAGGAAAATCAATGGCTGCTGTCATTATTGACAACAAATCCAGAACTTCCTGTCTTAAATTATTTATGTGTTTAGAAAGATTTCCCGATAAATTTCCTGCCGCTGCCTGAGAAAATTTGTCAGTTTTAGAATGAATTAAGTCAAGAACAGCCTCTGCTTTGCTTAAATCTAATTTTCCGTTTATAAAAGCCCTTTTGGAAAACTCGCCTTTTTCTGCAAGTCGGGCGCCCGATTTTAGACAAAGCTTTAAGATATTTTTTACAACGTTAATTCCGCCATGACATTGAATTTCAAAAACATCTTCTCCCGTGTAGCTGTTTGGTGCTTTGAAACAAAGGACTATAACTTCATCAATAGGGCTATGATTATCAATAATCCACCCATGATAAATTCGATTAGGTTTAAAATCAGGTGTATTCTTTTCTTTTAATGTTGTAGAAAATATGTCTGATATGGTTTTCTGTGATTTTTCGCCGGAAATCCTTACAATTGCAACCCCTCCTGTACCAAGAGGGGTTGCAATTGCTGCTATTGTATCATTTTGATTATGCATTTATCGCAATCCGTTACCACTTGGATTTTTTAATTTTTTTCTCTGAAGAAGTTTTATCTGTTTCACTATCAGTATTTTCAACAATACTTTTAGGTTCTGAAGCTACTATATCTATAATATCAGGTTTCTTAGGACTTTCGGCTTCTATTTGCTTGTTAATTATAACAGTTTGAATTACCTGAATAATGTTGCTCACTACCATATAAAGCAAAACACCTGCCGGAATAGGAACAAATACAAACATCCCTGTAATCATAATCGGCATCATTTTGCCCATCATATCCTGCATTTCCTGTTGCTTCGGATCCGCAGATGTATTTTTGTTTCCTGCAGTCATAACTTTCTGTGAAGCAAACATTGTTATGCCAAAGAGTATTACAAGAATCAAAACATCAGGATGGAAAACCGATTTAACCTTTACAGTTTTTACATCCGCCATAAGAAGACCGTACTTCTTGATAAAAGTTATATTTTCAAGTTCTTTCGTTGCATTATTTATTATGGGAACATCCGCTTTTTGTATTTTGTCTATTTCTTTTGATTGGAGATCTAATTGATCAACAAGGTTTATTTTTAATTCTACAGGCTCTCCCGGAATTATCTTTCCTTGAATTTCAACGGCTTTATTCGGGTCTTTTATTTTTGCTTCCTGCTTTTTATTGTCAATATAAACAGTGATAGTTTTTTCTGTTGTGAATGTATCGCCCTCAGCAACGCCGAATATCTTATCTCCACTTACTCCGGCATGGCTTCTCATATTTGCATCAAGTCTTTTAATAAAGAAAAAGGATGATTTACCTGCCATTTCATTAAATTGAGGACTCATAAGAGCAGAATAAAGCATAATGAATATCGGCAACTGAATTAACATCGGAAAACACCCTGCAAATGGATTAAAGCTGTGTTCTTTGTAGAATTCAGCTATCTTTTTCTGCATCATTTGCGGATTACTTTTATATCTTTCCTGAAGTTCTTTAAGTTTTGGGGCAAGCTGCTGGGTTTTTACCATTGAACGCTGCTGGGAAACACTTAATGGCCACATCACAACCCTTATTAGAACTGTTAAAAGAACTATCGCCATTCCGTAACTTCCGGCTACATCCGCCAGAGCTTTTAATATTTGTACTGTTAAAGCTGAAAAATCCACTATATTAACCTCATTTTAATTTCTGTTTATAATTTTATAATCCCATAAAAAATTTTTATTTAAAAGTTTTTGTAGTTACATTTTAGCTTATTTGATACAGCAAAATCATAATTAAGAAACGTTACATTGAATTTTTCCTAATATAACAGGAATTTCGGTTTTTATTAAACTTCTTTAGTCTTTTTCTGGCAATTTTTTTTTTGAGCAATCTTTATAACAACAGAGATCAAAAGTGTTTAAGTAAGATATAGAAGCTAAGAAATTATGACAACCATAAATTCATTTCAACCAATTTATAGTCAAAAAGTAACATTTAAAGCTAACGCTGAAAATGCTGCTGTAACTTCGCCAAAACCTCAAACACATCCCGGTGTGGCTGTATTATCGTATATATTTCCGGGAACAGGCCAGATTATAAATGGGGATACAAAAGCAGGCTTAAAACATTTAAGCCTTGATCTCGCTTTTATGGCTTCAGCAATACTTTTAGGTGTTAAAAAAATATTACCTGTTATAAAACAAAACGCCAAAGCTGCTTCAAACGTTATTAAAGAAAAAGGTTTTGTTAAGGCTATGGCTAGTTTGGAATATTTCAAAGCACGATTCAATGGTGTTTCCCCAAAAACAGTTGCAGCAGGAGCTGTTATATGGGTTCTTTCAATGTTAAACGGTGCAGCATCTTCTAGGGATGCCTACAACGGTAAAAAAATCATTAAACAATCTTAGTTTTAAGGCACAGGGTCATATCCACCCGGATTAAACGGATGACACCTTACAATTCTTTTTATTCCAAGAAAAATTCCTTTTAAAACTCCATATTTTAAAATCGCTTGTTTTGTATATTCCGAGCAGGTCGGATAAAATCGGCAACTTCTCGGGAAAAATCTTGAGATTTTCTGGTAAATTTTTATGAGAAAGACTGCTATTTTTTTCATTTCATCTTATTTTTTACTACTTAATATTATTATACTTTAAAGATATTTTTTCATTATAAGCAGGTGTTTTTTGTTATAAACTAGTTCAAATATGATATAAATAATGAGTTATAATATAAACATAAAAAATAAGGATTTTATTTACTAATGTGTAATTTTAAAAATATTTTTACTAATCTTCCAAAACTAAAATGTAAAAATCATGAAGAATATCTTGATACAATTAAAAATTTAGAAAATTTAAGACTTAATAGCCCTTCGCCTGACGAGAGGATCAAAAAATTTCTTAAAAAACTATATAATAATGAAATTCCTGTTGATGTACTTAGCTATTTTGCTAACTTTCCCCCTAACCATCCAGGACATATTGGAGATACAGAAATAAACGCAGTAAGAAATTATTTAAATTATATTAAATTTCAAGAACCTCGAAATAAATTTTTAATTTCCATAATTGTATCAATAATTTCTATGATTGTATCAATATTAGCGTTTTCAATGTCCCTAATAAGCTTCTTTTATAAATACAAGGTTTAATTTTCTATGTCTCGATAACAATTATTATGTAAAAACAAACTTTTATTTTAGTTTCGCTGTCTGAAGCCAGCGCCTTACTTTTATTTTTTCAGAAAAAAGTTTTTTTAATGGGCCTGCAACCCAAACCCGCCTTCATTTCTTTTGATGCAAAAGAAAAAAGTCACTCGCCTGCTTTAGCTGGCGAAACTTAATAAATAAAAATACCTTTAAGAAACCCTCTTTGAAGCTTTTTTAAAACAATCTAGAACTGCCTCATATACCTGATTATAATCCGCTTCAAGAATCGGAATACGCGCAAGAAAAATCAAATATTCATAGTCCTTGAGCAAAAATTTATCTGTTAGCCTTATGTTTCTGTAGGCTTCCCGCATAAGCCGCTTAGCCCTGTTTCTTTTATTTGCCCTTTTATGAACTTTTTTGCCGACCACAAAACCGACTTTTGTTGGAATAGCAGGATCTGCTTTCTTTCTTCCTACATATAAAATAAGCAGAGGATTCGCAACTGACCTTTTCAGGTTGTAAATAGTTGTAAATTCTCTGCTTGTTTTTAATCTTTCGTCTTGTGGCAGCACTTTTTAAGTCTTATGCTCTCTTTTTAAGCTGAATACCTAATTTATGACGACCTTTTCTTCTTCTGGCTTTAATAACATTTCTGCCTTCAGAGGAATCCATTCTTATCATAAACCCGCTTACGCGCTGTCTTTTTCTTTTTGTGCCTTCAAGTGTACGTTTACTCATTACTGATTGCTCCTTATATTTTTTATGTTTTGATTATTTATATTTTTTCATTCGTAAAATTATTTAATCATGATAACAAAAAATAATAAAGATTAATTTACAAAGTTTACAGCGACTTTAAAATTAGATATAAAATAAGTAAGATAATTTAAATTCAGAAAATACACATAATTTATATAAAAGGAGAGTTTTATGGTAATGGACAAGAAAATTGGCTTCATTGGCGCAGGAACAATGGCAAAAGCTATTATAAAAGGCTTATTAAATTCCGGAGCTGTCCCCGCAGAAAACATTATAGCTTCTGAAATTTCTACAGATCTTGCTAAAAGTGCGTCTGATTTTTTAGGAATCAATGTAATAACTGATAATAAAGAAGTTACAAAAAAATCCGACATATTATTCCTATGTGTAAAGCCTTATGGCGTTATAGAATCTGTTTTGTATGAAATAAAAGACTTTATTACTCCTGAAAAACTTGTTGTTTCAATAGCAGCAGGAGTAAGTACTGATTTTATTGAAGATACTTTAAGCCGTAAAACCCATGTCGTTAGAGTAATGCCAAACACTCCCGCTATCGTTAACGAAGGAATGTCAGCAATTGCTAAAGGACGACATGCAACTGACGAACAGGCAGATTTAGTGCTCGAGCTTTTTCAAAGCATTGGAAGAGCCATAAGAGTCCCTGAAAGACTTATTAATGCTGTGACAGGAATAAGCGGAAGCGGACCTGCATTTATTTTGCTGATAATAGACGCTATTGCTGACGGCGGAGTCAAGCTGGGACTAACAAAACAGGCTGCTCTTGAACTGGCAGCCCAAACTTGTTTAGGTGCCGCAAAAATGGTTCTTGAAACAGGCAAGCATCCTTCTGTGCTTAAAGACGAAGTTACAACACCTGGCGGCTCTACAATTGCCGGTTTATTAGTAATGGAAGACGAAAAAGTCAGAGCTTCTATGTCTAAAACTGTTATAGAAACAGCACGCGCAGCGGCAGGTTTAGCAAAACGAGAAGGCTAAAGGCTTTTTTATGGAAGCATTCATAGAAGATTCAGAAAATAC
>Ga0209000_1001243_pt1 | contig 17061 bp, 46 predicted proteins | sample RifGroD2_FD_183998 | JGI IMG/M metagenome (GOLD analysis project Ga0209000, IMG submission 183998) | Groundwater microbial communities from Rifle, Colorado, USA - Groundwater D2 (SPAdes) (version 2) | ecosystem: Environmental > Aquatic > Deep subsurface > Groundwater | place: Rifle, Colorado...
TCAGTAACATAATTATCAAATTTCTCCTTAAATTGTACCATATGCAAATCTTCAATACTATCCATCCAATGTCTAGCATCTGTTGAAGATAACCAACTAGAAAGAACATCCCATTTATTTACTTCAACATCATCAACAGTCATAGTTAGATTATCAATAACTCTTTCAATATATTTATCGTGTTCATGTTTTCTGGCACTATGACCTAAATATCCTGCAATAACTCCTGAAGAAATGTAATTAATAGTGTCTTGATTTAATGCTTTATCTAGACTACCTTTATAATCCTCTGCTGTCATTTGATCATATTTCTTACAATATATAAATCCTTCTTCTTTACGAGTAACATTTCTAATATCTTCTTGCTTGTCCCAATATCTTTGAGAATCTTCAGAAGATCCTTCGATAAATAATTGTTCTACCAATTTTCTATTCTTATTATATTGAAAGTGAGCTAAATATATCAATCTGATGTCTAATTCATAATCGATATAAGCTTCATTAACACTAAAACTATTTGATTTAATAAATTCATGTGCCAATTCTTCAGTTTCAAAATCTTTATAACCATTGAAGTCTTTAGAGGAAAAACAATTTTTCTTTTCGGCATGTACGGAAACGATAACTACAGTTTTCATTATAATAATCTCCTTCTAACTGCTCACCCTGCGTTGAGTCAGTTTAATTTCTTCTCATCTTTTTAGTTTCCTTACGATAATTATGGACTAAAACAATACTAACTACAAATGCTATAATTGATAATCCTAATAATATTTCACATGATCTTAAAAAGAACAATTCCATATTTAATCCACTTCCCTACTTATGAATTCAGGCTTTCTTGGTATTACCACTTAACCGCATATTTATCTAACACCTCTTGAGAATACAAATATGAATTATCATTATAAGAAACAACATCTTCCCACCATCGAATACCGATAGCAAGTCTTTTTAATGCAAAGTGCGGAATATCATCATCATGTACATAAAATAAAATGTCATTCCGTCCACCCTCTTCATTGCGCTCAACACTACCATTTGTTATGACTTCTTCACAGAATTTTACTCTGGTATTAAAATTCTCTTTGAAGAATTGTTCAAAATCTTCCACGGTTGAATCTCCTAATATTGTTCCCTGCCATACGCATAGTTGATTGAATTTGTTGTTTTCAGTTTCCACGTTTGTTGTAATTGTAACTTCATCTGAAAAACATTCCTCAACCTTATTAATAAATTCTTGCTCATCCATTTTCAATCTCATACCTTTCATTGAGTTAATTTAAACAACTTCTCTATGCAAACAATCTTCCCCTGCACCGCATTCTACACATCTTTTTGGGTTAATTTTTTCTCCATTACTGTTAAAAGATTCAAAACCTAGCCCACAATTATCACACCAAACCAGCCTAATCATTTTATCGTGCTTTTCTTTACACTCTTTTCCGCAAACTTTGATACTATCATTAGTGATCTCCATATTATAATAAGTAACATGTCTTTTCTTGCATATTGGACACAAATCTCTGTCTGTATATATTCCTTTCATTCTGTCAACTATCCTTTCAATTTTATAACCATCAATTAAAATAAAATCGTGCTTTTAAGTCATCTACTCAATTTCATATTGCTTATAAAATCCACCATATTTAATAAGTTTTCTTACTCCTTGCATCGTATTAATATCTGCCTGACAGTCAATTGATATTTCAAGTTTATCACCCAAATAAAAGATTCTAGCAATCTCTATTTGATTATCAATTTCCATCATAAATATTACAGTGTTTAATTCTCCGTCATTTTCATAGGTGTGTAGAATATCAAATTTCTTACCATTAATCCTATTACCATACCACTCTTGAAGTTTGACGTAGAATGGGAATTCAGGTTTGCTCTTAATGTCTTTTAGTATATTCATGCAATTTCCCCTCCTCAGTTTTAAATTTCTTTTGCAGTTTTAATTGCAAGTTCAATACTTCTATATCCTTCGAATACATTAAAAAATTCTACTTTGTTTTCAGTGTGATCATATTTCTCAACTACAAAGTAACCATCACCATCTAAATAAATTTGATTCTTGCCAACTTTCACTGATTCTCCATTTAAAAGTTTTTCTAAATCTTCTTTACGCATATTACCAACTCCTACTATAGAATCAGACCTAACTCATATTACAAAATCTATTACCAATTTCAAACAATAATTGTTGCTCCAATTCTTTTAGATTATAATATCTATTCATTGCTCTTGATTCAAGAATTTTATTGTGTACTTTTAACATTAAACCATTTTCAGGCAAGACACCTTTAATATTCCATTGACAAATTTCTGAGAAAATAACTTTCAAATTATCATTAGGAATATTTTTTACCTCTTCTAATTTGATTTCGTAAATTTGATTTTTCATCTTAATCAATCCTTCCTTTCACTTCCAATTCACTTTCTAAATATCTTTGCTCTTGTGCAAGGAATAAATCTACTGGAATACTAACACTTATTAGGCTGCTTTTATAATCATAAACCTCTTCCGGCTTTTCGCCGAATCTATCTAAAATAATTCCAGATCCTTCATTAAATAAAATACCAACTTCCCATTCGCCATTTTCTACTCTTTGAAATCTACAAACTTCCATTTTGTAAAGTGGATATAATTTTTTCATGAATCAATCACTCTCTTTCTTTTAATTTAGGATTTAAAATAGTATATTTATAGGTTCTCAATATACTCTGCCTGACCTTTAAAGAAGCTGTCTTCCCAAAAATAATCTTCTGCTTCTTCAATAACATATACTGGTTCTAAAGTTACTTTTCCTTTCAATATTTCTTTGATTGTAACAATTTTACCTGCCATAAATGAATGATCTCGTCTATTGCAAAATTTATTATCTAATTTTATACAGGTATTTCTATCAACGATTTTTGCTTTATCTCCAACTTTAAACCTATAAGAATCTTCACTCCACGTAGAGGCAAAACCTAGTCGCTTTTCAGTAATCATTTGGCATTAAACTCCTTCCTCATTGCATACGTTGCTATTTTTACCAAAGAATTTTTGATTTCTCCAATATCGTTTAGATCAAGTTGTAGTAAATCCTTTTTGCACTTTCTTAAGACTTCATATTCATACTCAAGTAGAGCGACTCTTTCTTTATCAATGGTTAAACATATCTTATCCTGCAAGGTATTCATAGTCCTATCTAATTTGTAGATAACATCATAAACATCTTCAATTTTCATACTCAGTTAAACCGTCCTTTCGATTGAAGTTATTTCAATTTGAAAATTAACTTATCTCCACTATCCTCAACCATTACAATATCATCTTCTTGATTGACATACTGCCTGATTTCATTAAATATTTCCTCAGTCACCATGATATTAATATTACCCCATTCCTTAGACCACATTTGATTTTTCTTGACTGTAAGAGTTAATTTCTTATCAGTTATAGGACTTTCAAGCCATTCAAGGATAGAGGTTGATTCATTGCTCATGTCTTTCCATATTAACTTTTTTCATTGACTTACCTCCTTTATTCTCCATAAAATATTTCCACTATATCATCAAAAAGGATATCTTGCTTACCTAATTCAGTTTTCAAAACAAAACCATATCCATACATCAGATTTTCAATAACTACTCCAATATAATCTCCCTTCTCAGTTTTAACTTTGATTTTTGTCTCATTAAATATCGCGGTAATTTGATTAGTTGTTTCTGATTTAAAAACTAATGATCTAACAGCTTGCATTTGAGTTGGTTTCATAATAAATCTTACTCCTTTAAATTGCTTGCCCTTTGTCAAGTCAATTAGTGAACAATCTTAGTACCAAGAATTATAATATTTTCTTCATACTCAATTACAAAGTCATTCATTTCTTGCTCACTTGAAAACTTACGTGCATATGTTTTATCTTCATAATCTGCCCAAATTAACACGAACATTTTTCATTACTCCTACCCCTATAGAATTAGACTTTGAACCTATTTGTCTTTCATAAACATCATAGCCATATTAACTATTGTTTTGTCTAATCCATCCATTCTGTTTATCAATTCGTGCGCTAATTCTCTATCATTTTCACATATGATAAATCTATCTTCATTGTCATTAACTTCAAATGAGTCAGAACTACTTTCATCATTGATAACCAACCATCTTGTTCCGTTTGGATATTTTTCAACAGTCTCTTGATTATATTCATATTGGATACTATTAAAGTCTTTTTCAATCCATACAGACCAATAATCTCTCGTTATATTGTAAACCCTACCTTGTATTGTATCTTCTGAACCACATTCACTTGGTTTTAACATTAACAATCTTTTCATGGCAATTCCTTCTTTCTTTCCAATTAACTCTTCAATTTTAACACCTAAAGCATTTGCTAATCTAAGAACCACTTCGAAATTGATATTGGTCTTTTTCTGAACCTGCCTGTAAAGGTAAATAGTCTGAACGCTTACTCCAACTTTATCAGCTAACATTTGATTGCTTCGATTATACTGTGAATCATCAATAGTTCTTATTAAGTTCTTTTTGATGATCGAAGAATCTATGCTGTTGAATTTTGTGATAAGATTTTCAAGATCCTTCTGTTCTATGAAGTTCATGACTGTATGTATTCACCTGTTTTCTTTTGGTTGGTTTGTTTTACCTCTTGAATATATTATACCACTCTAAATTTAGTAATGCAATACTAAATGGAGATAAATAAAAAATATTATTTATATATTTGTATCCCATAAGTTTGCGTTTTCATCGGTTCTTCATTTCAAAAAATAAAAGAGCATATGACGCTCTTTTAATACTTTTTAATTAAGAATTGTCCCAGATTTTTTGTTCTGGTGTTGGTGGTGGAGTTTCAGGTTCTTTCCCACCATACAAATCTTCAATGCTCTGTTTAATTTCTGCTCCTTGCCCTGGAGTATTCCACCACTCGGAAGTTTTATCATTTGGATCTGACATTAATAACCCTCCCTCCTCTAATACAATAGTTTAACAATTACTTCGGATCATGAATATTACTATTATCTATATTCAGTCTTTTTTGTAAGTCTTGTACCGTTTTTTCATGACCTAAATCTTTGGCAACCGCAATTTTTTCTTTCACTATATTGACTTCAGTTTGGGTCATTTGACTACCTGAATCAAATTTGTTATCATTGCCCATTTTAACACCTCCAAATTTTATTGACTCTATTTAATCTACCATATGTGTAAAATATAGTCAATAAAATTTAATTGCTAAGAACTACTATGTAATTACAAATAATGACATAGTAAATAGAAGCGTTCTTTTAAACCATTATAAATTGTCCATCTTTGTTTATCCTAACTTCTTTCCCACCAATTTTATTAATTAACTTATTAAATTGATCTTTTGATAAACAATTCTTCTCAACCCATTCTGTCTCAATTGCCGGATAACTATCAAATTCAATAAGATCATAATCTTCGTCATATTCATATTTATCTTCACACCACGCATGACTTTCGTCTCCATAAATGCAAAATGTTTTGTTTTTGCAATTGTTTTTAAAGAATAGAGGAAGTATAAATCTAGCAAAACATGCCTTACCCATATAGTAAACAGTTTTTTCTTCAATCACTGCGACAGAATAATAATTGCTCATTTATTACTCATCTCCTTCATATTCAACCTTCAGAACCGCCGATAAACACCATTCAGCGCAACAAGGAAATTGTTTGCTTGCACATGTAGAAGATGTACATACTTTTGAGATGTTTTTAATTTTCTTTTCCATTAATAAATTCCTCCTTTGTTTTTATTCTTAATACAATCATATATATAAAGTATTGTAAAACAACCTATTCCCATTAAACTAGCAACAATACCAGTGCTATTATCATTAGTTACATGAATACCTAAAGAATATGCGTTTACAGTTATCACTACAACTTCTAAATGTCTTAACATATATAAGTCTCCTTTCAACCCTTTAAAAGTATTATTTGAAGTTATTTTTTACAATCCTTACAGTATGGTTCTCTATCACATGGCATGATTCCATACCCTAAAGATAATGCAAAACCTTTGGCTCTTTTCTTTCTTCCGCATGTTTCCCAAGTAGTATTATTTACGAATGGTTTATGTGGCTCGTTTTCAACCATGTTGCTTCCATCTTCTGCAAACCAAAAACGTGCAGGAATTAATTCTCCAGTGGTTATATTACGATTATTATCCATAATTAAAATCCTCCTTTAAAATATTTCTTAGTATTCTTAACCAATCCATTAATATTTTGTAAAGTATTTGTTACAGTAATTCTAACATTCTCATCTTTTGAATGACTCCAAATACTTTCCCATTCTTTGATGTTATTTTCAATGTATTCTAGTTTTTCAAAAACATCCTTCCTGCGTACTAAACCAAACATTATTCAACCACCTCTTCTATATCAATTGGCAAACAATCATAACAAAAATAATCATCATGTTCATAAATATAAACTAAATCTTTTTTACTTTTTGTTTTTAGACATTTAGCACACTGTTCAGTATTTTCCAAAGGACAAATCATAGCAAAACAATTTTCTTGCTTCTTACAGTTGTCACAATCATACGGTTTCATAAATTTTCATTTCCTTTCAATCAGATAAGTTCGTCAATTTAATTGACTAAGTATATATTCTTTGTTTATGATTTTCCCATCTTTTGTTGTTATTTTATAGAGCACTTCGTTGAATACTTCATCATCATTTAACCATCTTTGAAAATGTTTTATCGCTAAATCATATTCGCAATCTGAATAATCTACGCTTAAATCTGAGACATGCATATCTGCTTCAAGTCTGTAAAATATTTTCTCCATATAAGTTCCTCCTTAATATTAACTATCAGTTAAGTTGCATGATTTATAGGTTCCTTAATGTCTCTAACCTTACTCCTATCTCTCTAGTAAAAATGTCAATAATAAATTCAATATTATTTTCATCATGCATCCATATAAGTTTCACAAAATCATCTAATTCATCAGTGGTTAAAGCGTTAGTAATTTTGTTTAACAGTTTCAGTTCCTCTTTTCTATCCACTTGCATTCCTCCTCTAATGAACAACATCCTTATCACATTTCAAACAATTCCAAGTCCTCTTATATCCATTCTTTTTATCCTTCTTACCTCTAATAAGTTTACTTAGACAATCAGGACACAAACCTTGATTTATACAAGCATTTACCCTTTTCTGCTCTTTGATTGCTTCTCGCTCAGAAGTTATTCTGTCTTGCTCTTCTTGAGGTAGGGATTTGAATCTGTTTTTAGATTGCTGAGTCATAAGTAATAGTTCAGTTATAGATGGATATATGTCTCCATAAGGATTTCTTTTAGTTAACATTTTTTATTCATTCCTTTCTTACCAATCAAACACTAGTTTCGAAGTATCACTTATTCACTTTCTAAGACAACATACCAAGAGTGATATAATGGGTTGTCTTCTTGCGTATTTAACCTACAAGAATCTAACATCTCAGTAACAGTAAATATCGTATCACCCATTGCTTCTACTGCCCTTAGATTCCATTTTTGATAATCACTTAACATTACCTGTTCTCCAACTTTTGCAATTCGATGTACTTGCTTCACTATGTAACCTCCTTTTATTCTTTATAATTTAATAATTCATCGACTACTTGTTTCATTCTTAAAGGATAATCTTCCATAAAGGTTATTCCATATTCTAATTGATCTTGAATATTTTCCTCTTCAAATGCTAATTCAAATTGTTCACTATAGATTTTTAATATATCTCCGAACCTTCTTAGTGTATCTTGATTCATATGTATGTACCTCCTGAATTTTATTTTGATTCCCATGTCTCCATAGCAGAGTATAAACCGTTAGAATTGGCTTATACCATCTTAGGTGACATGTTAAGACCAACATCCCCAAAATAAGCATTTGTTTTCATTATCTTCTTCAACAACAGAAACTAATTCATATCCTCTAGCATTTTGTATTGCTTCGGCTTGAGCTAATATGACTGCTGCTTCTTTGTTCGTTGCAGACTTTTTATATTCTTGCTGAGTAGTACCATTGGTTAAAATTATAATATATTTATGTGGAATCATTATACTTGCCTTCTTTCTTAATTTATTTTACCAAACTCTCTATACAAACGCCATACCTACAATGAACCTTATTTACAAACTCATTCAAATACTTTCTAAAAACATTACTATTAGCAGAAGATTTATAATAAGAATAGCTAATTTTACCTTCTTCTACATCATAAAATATACTTGCCAATGCTTGGTTAATCCATCCCTGAGTTTTTAATGGAATTTTAATATCATATAATTTCATCATATGAAGAATCAAACTAGTATTATTACCCTCAAATCTTGACTTATAAATCGTCACTTCCTTATTCTTTATTTCTTGCTTATTTATGATTGCCTGTTCTGCTTGCAATACTAATTCATCAACAATTTTGTTCTTAGCGTCAATGTATTCCTTGTCCTCTAATTCTCTTTTTAATTTTTTCTCTTGATCTTCTTTCGCTTTCCTGTCATACCATTCTTGGCGATAATCAATTAGTTCTTGCACTTCTTGTTCTGTCGCTCCAGATATTTCGACGAGTTTAATATCTGCCACATTGATAAATTGATTAGTATTCTTGCGATTATAAACGTTATCTAAGGCCATTTGTAATGTGTAATTGGTTAAACTTCCAAGATAGTATTTAATGTCCTCAGAGGTAGCATTCTGTGCCATTGTGCGGATATATACACTGATAATACCTAAATCAATATATACACCTGCATCCTGCTTATCAGTTTTCTCAATATAAAGGTTTTTATATGTTTCATCATTGATAATATCAGCAATACAGGTTAATTCTTTGTTTCTGACTACTGCTTTATTATCTTTGATGTATAAGCATTTCTTGGAGTTTAGTTTAGATAGTTTCTTGGCTTCTTGTTCTGATTTTAGATTATTAAGATAATCATTGTAATCAATAGATTCACTTGCCTTTGCCATATCCAATTTAATCGGCAATACTACACCAATAAACTCATTGTCATTGCTATTGCTATAGATTGATAATGGATTCCATTTTGTATCACTTTTGACAATAAACAATTTACATTTTAATGATTTAAGAAAATTTAAATAACCTTCCTTAATTCCTACTTCTCCCATGATAACGATATTATGATCATGTCCTATATGTATTTTTTCTGGCTTAAATTCTAAGTCAATATCCATTTTTGATTGACTGGAAACTATTTGAGAAAATTGATTGTTATAACTTTCATCTGCCACTGGAAAACTATTAATAAATTCTAATTGGCTACTTTTAAGTTGCGTCTTTTTGACGAGAAAATGAGTGTTGCTGGCGTATTCGCTATTATGTATTACCTTGTTGCAATATGATATGTCATTTGTAAAAAATTCTTTGAAATTGTAGTTTGCCATTTTGGAACATCTCCTCTAAATTTTATTTTAGTATTAAGGGAGTTTATTAGACTCCCTTAATGTTTGAATTTATTTACTCTTCAAATTGTCCCTCAGCATCTTCTAATGCGTTAACTAACCCATCAAAATCCTCGTTAGGGCCAAGTATAGAAGAAAGAGAATAAACAACTTCTAAAGGTACGCCATAGTCCTCAGACATACATTGTAAATAGTGTTTACGGCTTTCATAACCATTTGCTTGATATGGATTTTCACTCATATGTACCAACTCCTTTTGTATTGATTGATATGATTATACCATAGTGCTGTAGACATTACAATACAAAAATAAATATTTCCCTTAGTAATATCTTTTTTATAGATATTACTAAGGGAAATATAGTTCTCTATTATTGGTTGTATTTCTTTTGTAATCTTTCAAGTTCGGCCAATTCACGTTTTTCAATATCCTTTTGATCTTGCTGATATTTTTTACAGCATTCATCTCCATCTTTAATGAACGCATCTATGCCAATATTATTTATTTCAATAACCATAGTTTCACACAAATGTATTCCAGAAATTACTTCAGGATTATTTTCTTGAAAATCCGCTTTACACGCTTTTCGCATCTCTTCGGTATTGGAATTCATTTTATATATTCCTTGCTCGATATTACCTCTACCTCCTGAATAAGAAGATATGATATACAAGTATTTGAAATTTTTGTTGTTCATTTTTATTCCTTCTTTCTTAATTTATAATCTTTTAAAAGAGTGATTTTAAGGGATATTGCCATTTTAAAACCCTACTCCTATGCGGATTACAGAGTTTAAATTATTTACCCATCCACATATAGGCAGGTTTAATAGTTAAGAAAGCACCTGAATTATGTCCTATATGACCCCAATCTTCACAATAAACTCTCCAACCTTTAGTATTATGACCATCATGATCTAAATCTTCATCCCATTTATCAAATTCTGTATTATTCCAAGTATCCTTATCATCAAGATATTGTTGGATGATTGGATAAATACTTTCAACATTTAGAGGAAGAGGAAATTTATTTACTCCCTCATTACTAAAACTGGGAATAAAATCATGCAATACAAAACCATGTTCTTTATCAATACTCCAACCTTTGACTGTTCTATTTAATCCAAAATTACCATGCTTAAAACCTAGTTTTAAAACCTCTAATAAGTTATCATAGTTATCAGTTCCATTTACGTTAAAAACTCTATTATCCATTTTTTAACACTCCTTATATTCTTAAATTTATTTTAATATCCGACCAAAGACTGTTTTTAAGCTATCTTTTTTACGTCAATAACATCCATATTAACGTCTGTATTAACCATCCAATACAAAACATGAATTGCTTCATGTCTTGCGTCATCTTCATCAATACCCATCACAGGAACAATAATATATTGTCCATTCAATGATACTGTCACATGATAATTTGTTTTCATAATTCCTTTTACTCCTTTCTTAATAGTAAATAAAAGTTATAACTTATCGGATCAACAAGATAATAATTCTTTTAGTCCATCTCTAAGATTTTTAATATTAATTGCCTCTTCTGAAGAATAATCATCTTTGAATATATCAGTCCAATAAGATTCTGTCGATATCGTGCTATATATTTCAGATATGGCCAATAGTGCCATAGGTTCTCTGTTATCAGCTAAAGAATGTTCAACTCTCCATATCATATTTGATATATACCACATACCATAGGCATCTTTAATTCCTTCTGAAAGATTCTTTATTTTTAAGTCTTCGTCTTCTGTCAATGTGCCATTTTCTCCTTTTGCTACTAAAGTTATAAATTCATAATTAACACATTTTTTAGCTAGTTCTTTTACCTTAGTACCCCATTTTATTGAAAAATTTGTCATTTTAATTTCCTTCTTTCATTTACTTTAACCCACCAACAATATCTCACAATTAGAGCAATGAGCAAACTTTTCTCTAATATATCTTATCAAAGATATAGGTAATTCCCAAGAATATAAATCATCTTGTCTCTTGTCGATACCTCCCCATATTGATAAAAGTTGAAATAATTGATACTCTTTTGACGCTTGAATTTCTTTCCAATCTTTTGGATTAAAATACATCCATACTCTTATTGAGTTATGAACTGTGTTAGTGAATTCTAATTTAAACATTTATGTATCACTCCTTAGATATGTTTTATTTCTTAATTTATTATATACCACATTTACTTGTATTGCAATACCATTTACATAATATTGAAAAATATATTCAGGATGTAGAGTCCTGTTCTATATTTTAATTTACCTTATGCGGTGATTGCTTTCTTCATTGACTCGATCGTACCCTCCAGTGATTTAACTCTATTATTTAGGTCTGTAGTGACCATAGAGAACATCTGTATAACATCATATATCCCTGTCATATCTAAATCAGGTTTTGTTATTGGTAAATTTGATTCTTGTTTATTAATTATTTCTTGAACTTTAAAATATGAGTCAATTAACATCCCTTGTATTTCCCATGACAAATCATCTGAAAATGGTTTTACTAATTTTAAATAACCTTTTTCCGTAAGAAGTTTTATACCATTTGGAGCAGTAATACCCATGTTTTGTGCTTCGTATGTTTGACATACGAAGTAATCTATACCTTCTTTAAAGCGTTTATCATTTCTATTAAATGTTTGTCTAGCTGTACCACTAGGTCTTTGATGTAGTTCATCAATATCCTTGAATGTTACAACTCGATTACCTTTAAATTCTTTAATAGTTAATTCTGTATTGTTTATTTCAATATACTTTTGTATATCAACAACATTAGATTTTATATTTTGTCCTATTGGTTCATCAGGACTTTTATAACAGTGATTCTCCACAAGTGGAGATTGGAAAGTTCTATTGATTGCTTCTCTTTCAAAATCTAAAATTTCATTTTGAGTGACTGTATTTTCATAAACTAACCACTGATTAGTCATATTCCCGACCAATCCTCTAACTTTTATTTTTTGTCTTTTAATCTTTCCTTCTTTTACTAAATTTTCTACAGGAGTTTTAATATTTGGATTGTTCATCACTCTAGCTAAGTCTGCTATTAAAATCATTCTCTTTTCTTTTACCATTTTTATTACTGCGTTTCTATGTTCTGCTCTTGATGTTGTTAATTTTCTTCTCATTATGTATTTTATCCTTCTTTCTTTTATTTCATTAGTTCATTGATACTGATACCTAAAATATGTGCCAATTTTATAGCGGATTCAAATTCAACATTTAATTTTCTTTGGGGTTGCCTCCATCCATAAACCGTGTTTACATTTACATTAAGATCCTTGGCTAATCTAGGAATATTTTTGTGATACTGTGAATTATCTATCAACTTAATTATATTTCTCTTTATAGTAGTAGAATCAATTCGATTATATTGAGAGATTAAATTAACTAAGTCCTTTTGTTCAACTGCTGTCATATTTTTCACCTCCTTCCACAATAATCATTATATAATAAACTACAATGTATGTCAATACAATTATACAATAAATAAAAAATATTCCCTGAACTAAATTTTACTTGGTGTTATAGATAAATTTAACAAATAAAAATAACATTTTATGGTAAATGGCAGATTGTAAAAACCTAGTGTAGCAAGGATTTTAGGGTTTAAGGTTTTGGAAATATCACAAATTAATGATATTTTTCTGATGCAATGGAAGAATCAATATTCATTCCCTTAATTTTATCTTTCCATTTTTTAACCTCTTCATTATTTAGATATCCCGTATTAAGACATTCTCCGTCTACAAACAATGCTCTTCCAGACCTAAACAATTTGTTATACTTAATATGATCATTGACATGTTCGTCCCTAACAATATTTACTACATGACTCCCATTTGCATAAACTCCTATAGAAATATGATTCATAATCAATTCCTCCAATAATTAAACTAATTTTATCCAACCTAAAATTTCTAATAGTCTTTCTGCACACCAAGGATGAGTGCCAGTCAATGGATCAATAATATTAAAACTAATCTCATTCCAATCTGCAATTTCTTCTGCTTTTTGATAATGAGTTAATAAATTATAAGTGTCATAAAATTCTCCTTCAGGAGAAAGCCAACCATTCATATTAAAATCACCTCCATTATTTATTAATCTATGCTATCCATATAAACCAACAACGCCACAACCCTTACTGTTATGCTGTTATAGCGAATATGGGTTTAAATCGTTAGCACAGATTATTTGAAGTCCTTACCTAACTCTAATAACTTGATTGAAAATAAAGTAATATCATCAATATAACTTCTACAAATTAATTCCTTAAAGTCAATACTTATCTGATATGTGTCTCCCATTGAAAATACTCTTACAATATCAATATGACCATTTTTAGTCCTTACTACAAAAATCACAGTGCCATCTGTATCGAGAATAATTCTCCATTCTTCTAAACTCTTACCATACCATTCTACTATAGTTTTAACAAACATAATAATCCCCTTTCCTTAATTTAAAATATGATAAATTTGCTTTTACTTAATCTTAACAATCATTCCCATGATACTTTCATATCCATTTTCTTCAAGCCATAAATCAAATTTTTCTCTTGCTTCTTCTAAAAATTCATCTACTTTTTCATTAATAAATACTTGTTGTTCTTCTGAAATCCCATCTTCCATATATTTAAAACCTAATCTATAGTCACACATAATAAAACTTCCTTTCTTAATACAATAGAATTTACTATTTATAGGGGTTATAAGCTACTCATTACTTTAATACATAATTCAGTTATTAGCTTTTTTGTATCTAATAATTGTATCCATTTATAACATCCTCTCTTCCATCTATTAATTTCATTTTCCAATGTTATTTCTCTCCCATGATATCTATTTCCATTTTGTGGTTTGCTCCAATCCTCTTCAACCTCAAACTGATCAATTGTTATATCAAATAACATTCCATTTATTTCGTTCCAATAATGATTTTCACATTTGTAATAACCATCATGTATTTTAACATCATATTTAAGTTCGCTAAAAACTTTTCCAACTAATAATGAAGCTTCGAAACAACAATCTTTTGGAAATCTTGGGATCTCACTTACTAAGACTTCTCTAATTCCTTTTAATATACAACTTATTTTATCTTCTTCAATCAACTTCTCCACCTCCTATTAAACTTGCTTTTTAAGCTAGTTTACAACAACTTAATGATAACTCGTATTTTGTTCCATCTTTTAAAACTACCAAGGCAGTATTCTTTTGTTTATATATTTCATGAATTTGACCTTCTGAATACATTGTTGAATGTTGATAGGTAATTCTGTCACCTATTTTAAAATTCATTTGTATAAGTTCTAATTCTTCTTCCCAATATCCATTACTAACATTTTCGGTAATTTGAACTACAAATATCTTTCTACCTTTCATAGATTTTTGTATCTCAACAATTACTCCTCTAAGCATACCTTTTCTAATTTTAACTTTATTACCTAATTCCATCAAGTACACATCCTTCTCTGTTATTAATGAATTAACAAATTACCTATACCACTTCATAATTGACAAATAAAACCTAAATCCATAGATATATTGATCTTGATTAACAATTGCTTGCTTGAATTTATAAACCACGACAATATGCCTCCAATTCTTCAATTTGTTTTACATGCTCATTGTAAACATAATCAATATCAATAAAAGTATTTGAATCATATAGACTAAAATCATAATTCTTCAAATGCTCTCTAGTGAATTCATCTAATAATATTTCAATCACTTGAACATCTTTGTCTATTATAGCATTGTGAAGTTCTAAATTATACATAGAACGATATAAGATATATTCATTTTTAGATTGTAATCCGCTTTGCATAAATAAAACCTTCTTTCATTTAATTTTAATAAATTTCAGGAACTTCTGGAACGTCCGTGTTATGATTGTTATATCGTTTACAAGATTATACCACAGCTAATTCAATACATCGAGTTCTCTGTACTTGTTCTGATGTAAATAGCCCAGTTAATATTTTCCTATTACCTCCTTGATTCCACAAATAAACCTTAATAAATGATTTTTGGCCTCTTGTGATCACGTAACCTTTTTTAATCCATTGAGCATAGGAGAATAGATTATCTCCAGTATAATTAAATCCTTTGAGGATAGATTCACGAAAAATAATATCATGATTAGATTTTAATACATTTACATTTGACATAGTATCTCTATAACCTCCTTAATGCTTCTGTTATTAATAAAATAAGATAATTAATTTATATCCCTTAATTTTTACATGGTATAATCTTATGGAATATTTTATTTATAGATTATACCATGTATCCCTAAGTGACACAAATTAAGCTACTTTCGCTTTCTTCTGAGAAACTAAAACAACATCAGATAATTTCATGATCTTAGTTACAGTTTTGTTATTCCATATTCTCAAACGCACTTCACAGTATGGTACATGATCTAAACCTCCTAGATAAGCAATATGGATAATGTTGCCTGGATAGAATCTATAGACCATTTCCTTGCCTAAGTACAGGGAATTCAGTTTCGATACAGGGAGAGTAGATAATTTTTTACTACCTTTGATTTTTGCCATTTTAAAATACCTTCTTTCATAATTTTATTTTTTGGATAAATATATAATATAGAATATGTAAGATTATTTAGAAATATGATTGATAAGTTTCTCGAAGTTTTCAAAAGTGAATGGAATTTTATGCTCCGCACAGATTACTTTAAATTCCGTTAGTAGTTTGAGGTTCATCGTATAGCCTCCTTTGGTTTTATTTTAGGATATTTTGATTAGATTTATATCCTTTGGTCAACTCTTATATACGATTTGTTATATTGCCTTGTGAACATCTCTAATGTTGCGAACCATTCTTTGACTTGACTTATAGTTTTACTCATGATATGTATCCACCTTTCATTTACTTCATATTTGATCAAAACCTTTTAAACTCTCCAAGCTCCGCAATGTCGCTGTTATTGCTAGTTTAGAGGTTTTAAAGGGCTTTGATGCCCTATTTACTCACTAATTTTTCATCAATATCTTTCTGATTTAATTCAGGGTGTTCGTGTACAATTACTTTTCCAACTTGTTCCCAATCAACATCAGACAGCGAGAATATTAGACTTCTTAGAATTGCTTCATTTCCTTTGTTGAGTTGTGGAACGATATATTTACTAATATAGATTTTTGCTTGCTCTGATGTCATGGTTGCTTGTTTATACGGCAATGATTTATTGAATTCCTTTTCTCTTTCCATTAATTTGTTGGCTAATTTTACTTGCTCTATTTGATGCATTTTAAATCATTCCTCTCTAATTTATAATCAATTAAAATTATTGGTTTATCGGAAATCTTTTCAAATCTTCCTTGACATATTTAGCATCATCTAACCAACAAAAATAAAACTCTCCATCACTAAAACTAATAAGTTTTATTTCATTTCCACAAATAGGGCACTTCATAATTTTCAACACTCCTTTATACTTAATCAACTTTACCTCGAAAGGAAGGCAACAACCTTGCTGTTATCATGCTTCGCTGTTATTGCCTATTCTCCAGATACAATTACCCATTATAAGCTATGCAAAAATCTCTGACATTACCCCA
>Ga0209000_1001244_pt1 | contig 17048 bp, 19 predicted proteins | sample RifGroD2_FD_183998 | JGI IMG/M metagenome (GOLD analysis project Ga0209000, IMG submission 183998) | Groundwater microbial communities from Rifle, Colorado, USA - Groundwater D2 (SPAdes) (version 2) | ecosystem: Environmental > Aquatic > Deep subsurface > Groundwater | place: Rifle, Colorado...
ATCCATAATTTGCTTGTTGACCAGTGCGAAATCATCTTCTACGCCAAGTTCAAGCATGACAATTTTTTCATCTTCGATTGAAAGTGTCTTGATGATATTTTCGATTGAGGATTCATTGACGATGGTTTGTGCGAGCAAATAGGTTGAAGAAATAACGCTGTCGACACCAAGTTTTTTAAAGAGTTCAACATTTTTAGGGTTTCTGACTTTAGATACTGTTTTCTTGATATTGAATAAACGCTTCGCAGTGATGCAAGTGATGTAATTATCGGTATCATTGTCTGCGAGTGCGATCAATACATCCGCATTATGCGCTTCCGCATCGGATAAAACATAAGCCTTGGTAGGATCTCCTGGAAATACAGCGATATCATTGTTGCTTGAGATATAGTCTGCAAACTCCCGATCGGAGTTGATGACGATGAGTTGATGATGTTCTTGCTTCAGCATTTTGACAATAAAGTCAGCTTCATGCTTTCCGCCTGTGATGACTATTTTCATTTTTCTTCCTCCTCATCATTAAGCGTTAAAAATTCATTGAGAGAAAGTGTGAACGGATAAATCGCTTTGATATAGGTTCCTTCTAGTAGTCTGCCTTTGTCAGTATCCGCCAAACGGACAAATATGTTAGGTACATTATAAACATAGTAACAAATATGCGAAAGGAAAATATTGACATTATCACTATCCGTGGTAATCACAACCGTCTTCGCATGCTTGATATAAGAATTTTCCAATACGGATAAATCTGTCGCATCTCCGACAACCTGATAACCTGAAAATGATTCTGCAAGTTTTCTAAATGAATCCTCAGTCGCATCGATAATGATGACATCTTCTCCCGATTCAGACATTTTAGCAGCGATATTCGCTCCCAAACGACCTGAACCAATCACGATGAACTTGTTTCTTTTCATATTGATTTCTCCTTGTGCAACAATCCTTGATGAACATTGATAAGAATATTTGTAATAATAATTTGAACACCTAAATTATTTTATCATTTTTTTCGAAATTGTTTTAAAAAAAAAGAGTATTCGACTATATTCTACTCTTTTTCACTCAAAATTCAGCACTAAATCGAACGTTCCAGCAATTTCTTGTAGGTTTTATCCATAAGGATAGCACCGAAGGGAGCTGTAATGATGATGGCCAATACGGCGACTGTGAGGATTAAATTTCCAGATGATATTCCCAATGATAATGGAATCGCTCCGATTGCCGCCTGCACTGTCGCTTTAGGGGAGTATGAAATACCGACAAATAGCTTTTCTTTCGCGTTCAATCTTGTTTTGATTAAGGAAATAAAGACCCCAAACATTCTGAAAATCATAGAAATCACGATCAATAGGAGCGCAAATAAACCAACATTGGCAATCACAGAGATGTCTACTGCTGCTCCAACCAAGACAAACAGCATGATTTCAGCAATTACCCAGATCTTTTCGAACTTTCCAACAAGACGTTTCGCTAAAACCATATGTTTTTTTAAAATGGTTCCCCCCAAGGCCATGATGCCGACAAGCCCTGAAATGGGTAGAAAACCAGATATTGTCTTTTCAAGAACGATGAACAAAAAACCAATGCTGAAGATGATTAAGACCTTGATCGTATCTCTCAAATGAAACTTCTTAAAGAACCAAGATAGAACGAGTCCTGAAACAATACCTAAAAAAACACCTAAGATGATTGAAACAGGGATGAACAAGAATGTTAATAAGGAAACAGTTGAACCTTGATAAACCTGAATGAGCGATGTAAAAATGACAATGACATAGACATCATCAATAGATGCTCCTGCCATGATAAGCTGAGGAATCTTCTTTTCTTTTCCATACCCGGACTCCATCAGTTTGATCATACGAGGCACGACAACCGCAGGTGAAACAGCTGCGATGATTGCTCCCATGATGGCTGCATCCAAATAGGAAATGCCAAAGAAAAGCGGTGCGAAGATAATGACTGCAACCATTTCGATGGTTGCTGGAATGAAGGATAACAATAAAGCAGGTCTCCCGACCTTTTTCAAATCCTCTAAATCCAAAGATAAGCCTGCTCTGATCAAAATCACGATTAAGGCGATTTGCCTTAAATCTGCAGATAACGATAAAATGCTTGGATCAATCAAGTCCAAAACAAACGGTCCAAGAATAATTCCTGAAAGAAGCATGCCGATGATTCCAGGCAATTTCAGTTTGATAAAGAGTTGTGACATCAATAAAGCGGTTAGTGTAATGATTGATATACTGAAAAGCATATGTTCTTCCTCCAAAAAAAAACTCTACAACAAAAATTGTTGTAGAAGTCATCAGCTTTCGCGGTTTTAGTCAATACTATGGGAGACGTTCATTCCCTAGTGCTTATTATACAATGTTAATGATTTTTGTCAAGGTCTTCTTGAATAACATTGGATGCTTCATGCTTTCTTGGCAAAGGAACAAGCATGGAGACTCGATTTTGATAGTCTTTATATTCAGGTCTAGTACGTAAGATCTTTCTTTCCATCATCGGTATACTGATGAATAGAAATAAAGCATTCATGAGGATTGGAGCGATAAATAGAATATCAATCTTTAGAACTGTTCCGAAATACATGATGTAAACTCCATACCATACCATGATTTCACCGAAGTAATTAGGATGTCTTGAATATTTCCATAAGCCTTCTTCAATACATTTCTTTTGACCCTTTGTTCTTTCCTTGAAATCGCACATCTGCTGATCAGCGATCAATTGAATAAACGCCGAACCGATGACAATCAAGAAACCAGCCCAGGTGAACACATTGACTTCAGGATTGGATTGAATGAAAAGAGTCGCACCGATCAGTTGAACAAATACGATTAGGGTAGGAAACATTTGAATGCCGAAAAGATTGGATAAGAAATAGAGTTTAGGTGATTTTTGATAAATCATCGTATAGCGCCAATCCTGCTCCTTGAAGCCTGTCCAGTTTTTTGCCCAATTGAAAGTCAGCCGGACCGCCCAGACGAGAATTGCCACATAAAGCAAAACAATTGCAAGATTGATGGAAAGATTCAGATGAATGATGACTCCGGTCAGCATCACAACAGGAATCACGCTCCAATAAGGATCGTAGACGCTCGCATTGTGCAATGCCAAGCTGAATATCCAAATGACAAGCGTTGAAACGACATCAGCGATGAGCAGTCTGATGATCAGTGATTGACTGTCAACATATTGAAAAGCAAAAACACCAATCGAGATTGCGAATAAATAAAGAACGAACATCCATATCAGGGTTTTAAATTTATGTGTCATTTTCATCCCTCATTTCTAGTCATTTCATCATGATTATAACATAACATCATGAAATGAACAATTCAATTCTTATTCGAATAAATCTTTAGGTATCTTGCGGTAAACTAGATAAGCTAAAACAATCTTAACCATATCAAATGGAATAAACGGTAAAAGACTTAATAAAGCGATCCAGTAGTTCAGATTGAGGACTAAGGAAAGATAGACATTCGCGAAAAGATAAAGTAAAACAATACCGAAAACGAATGCAATCATCAAATGATATCCAATCTTTTTTGGATCTGATTTGAAGTATGAAATACCTAAACTGACGAAGGGAAACATCATCAGGAATCCACCGCTTGGACCAAACAGAACCGAGAGTCCTCCGCGTGCTCCGCTGAAGACTGGAATGCCTAGCGCACCAATCAAAATATAGATTAGAACCGCGAGAAATGCTTCAAGAGGCGTGAGCAAAAATCCAATTAAAACAACCAGCATGGTCTGAAGGGTGAACGATACTTCAACAAAAGGAACTTGAATGGGAGGTATCAGATAAACAGAAATCGCCAACATGGATGCAAACAAGGAAATCCTTGTCATACGTTTGATGTTCATAGTCCGAATTTATCGTATTCAACCATCAACTCTGCCAATAGCTGTTTGAAAATATCTTGTAAATCATATGTTCTTCTCGTTTCTAAACTTAAAGAAGTTGCGTTAGGAACCTCAAAAACTTCCTGATTGATGTTTAATCCAATGCCGATGATGACATAATCAAAGTTTGCTGTCTGAGTCTGTGTTTCAATCAAAATTCCACAGATCTTCTTATCCATGACATATAAATCATTAGGTTCTTTAAATGTCACGTCGATACCCTGTTTAAACAAATAATTCATCAATGATGTCTTGATCCAGCTTTTAATTTCATAGGATTTTGAAACATTGACATCTTTTAATAGAATGGAGAATAATAAATTTTGATTGGGTTTTGATTCCCATTTACGCTCAAACTGTCCTCTTCCTTCTGTTTGATGATTGACTCTGATGATGGTCATATGCGGAAAATAGGGATGGTTTTCCCTTAAGAAGTTTGATGTTGAATTCAATGTATCAAATTCAAGCAGCGTATAGTTAATCATGCGTCACCAATCGCGAATGAAATATCAGCTTCACAAACAAGCTGTTCATTGACATAAGCTCTCGCTTTGCCGAATCCAAAGGATGTTCTGATTTTTGTCAGCGTGCATTCAAGCATCAGCTTATCCCCAGGTAAGACGCTCTTTCTGAATTTAGCATTTTGAATACCGGTAAAAAAAGCGATTTTTCCTTTATAGTCGGGATGAGACAACAAGATAACCGCTCCAACCTGGGCGAGTGATTCGATGATTAAAACACCTGGCATGACTGGTTTACCTGGAAAGTGTCCCATAAAAAAGAAATCTTCTTCTTTAACATATTTAATACCGACAGCGCGGTGCAGACTTTCTAGTTCGACGATTTCATCAAGAAAAAGAAAGGGATCGCGATGCGGTATAATCTTTTTAATCTCTTCTCTATTCATGTTAGTCCACCTTTTTGAAGATGATGGCTGCATTTTGTCCACCAAATCCGATATTGACGTTCATGGCATACTTTAATTCCCTCTGAACTGCTACATTGGGCGTATAGTTCAAATCACAGTCTGGATCAAAAGATTCATAATGAATTGTCGGTGGAATCCATCCGGTTTGAAGAGACTTGATGACGGTAATCGTTTCAATCGCTCCAGCTGCGCCAAGCGCGTGGCCTGTCATGGATTTGGTTGAACTGATATTTAACTTGTAGGCATGTTCGCCGAATGCTTTTTTAATGCCTAAAGTTTCTAATTTATCATTTAAAATTGTAGATGTGCCATGGGCATTGATATACCCGATGTCTTCTGGTTTGATATGTGCGTCTTCTAGTGCCAGTCTAAAGCATTCTTCAATGCCGGTCGCATTGTCATCGGGTGCAGTCATGTGGAATGCATCTGAGGTTGTGCCGTATCCGACCATTTCAGCAATGATCTTGGCACCTCTCTTTAGTGCATGCTCATACTCTTCTAAAATCAGGACGCCTGCGCCTTCAGCGATGACGAAACCGCTTCTTCTGCTATCAAAAGGAACAGAAGCTATTTCTGGATTATTCGAAAAGTTCAAAGCTTTCAAGCTTGCAAAACCGCCGACACCGATTTCATTGACGGGTGCTTCAGCACCGCCTGCAAACGCGATTTCAAGATATCCGTCTCTGATTTGACGGAATGCTTCTCCAATGGAGTTGGTTGCTGCAGAGCATGCAGTGACCTGTGGAGCGTTTGGACCATATGCCTGATACTTGATGCCAATCTTGGCTCCTATCAGGTTAATGATGGAATTGGGGATGAAGAATGGTGAAATACGGTCAGGTCCTCTTAAGACACTGGTCTTCACTTCTTCAAAGATCGTTCCTAAACCACCGATACCGCTGCCGATGAACGTTCCAAATCTTTTTCTATTGATCATAGCATCAGGCAAACCAGCTTGGGTATATGCTTCATGTGTCGCAACCAATGCTAAATTTGCGACTCTGTCATTTCTTCTAATTTCTTTTTTATCGATAAAATCTTCAAAGTTCAAGTTCTTGACTTCACCAGCGATTTTAACCTTCCATGTGGTTGTATCAAATGCAGTAATAAAATCAATGCCGTTTTTACCGGCAACTAGATTTTCAAAGGATTCATTCACTGTATTTCCAACTGGACTGACCAGTCCCATTCCTGTAACGACAACTCTTCTTTTCATATATCCACCTACATCACAATTCCGCCATCAACCTCTAGGGTGTGGCCGGTTATATAACTTGCTTCTTCACTTGCCAGAAATGCGACCGCATAGGCAACTTCCTTCGCATCACCAAAGCGTTTCAATGGGATTTGAGCCTTCCATTGATCAGCGATTTCCGGTGAAAGTTTCTTTGTCATTTCAGTTTCTATGAAACCGGGAGCGATTGCGTTCACGGTGACTGCTCTTGAAGCGAATTCACGCGCTAAAGATTTTGTCAATCCGATAACTCCTGCTTTTGCAGAACTGTAATTGGACTGTCCTGCGTTTCCCATAACACCTGAAACAGAAGAGATGTTGATAATTCTTCCGTATCCAGATTTCATCAATGGTTTGGCTGCATGCTTGCAGATGTTCCATACCCCTTTTAAGTTGGTATTGATGACGCGATCGAATTGGTCTTCACTCATTCTTAGAATCAATGCATCATCGGTGATACCTGCATTGTTTACAACGATGTTAATTGTCCCAAAATGCTGGATAGTTTCCAAAACAAGACGTTCAGCATCTTGAAACTTGCTGATGTCTGCTTGAACAGCAAATGCTTTACCCCCTGCTGCTTCAATTTCTAAAACGAGGGCTTGTGCCGCTTCCGCGCTTCTATTGTAGTTTAAAACAACAGACGCACCTCTTTTCGCAAGTTCCAAGGTTATGGAACGTCCGATTCCTGCTGCGCCTCCGGTAATTAGAGCGACTTTATTTGATAAATCCATATGTTGTTAACCATCCTTTCAGGAGTTCGAGATCTGTTGCCTTATTCAGGTTCGTAACCTCTAGATTGATATCTATTTTTTTGATCAGGCCGGATAATACCGTACCTGGTCCTATTTCAATAAAATGGGTGATGCCTGCTTCTTTCATGTTGTTGATGGTTTGCTCAAAGTAGACAGGTGACTGGATTTGTTTTCTCATCACATGATATAAATCATTTGAATCAAGCGGTTCTGCTGTCGTATTCAAGTAAATCGGAAAGATCGGTTCCTGATACGGAATCAATTTCACATAGTCATAAAGCTTATTTCCAGCATCCTTCATGAGGGGGGAGTGGAAAGCTCCGGAAACATTCAGTTCAACTGCTCTTTTCGCACCTTTTTGTTTAGAAAGCTCGATTGCTTTTTGAACTGCTTTTTCATTTCCGCTGATGACTGTTTGAACTGGAGAATTGTAGTTTGCGCATAAAACAAGACCTTCAGATGAAGCTTCTTCACAGATCTGTTCAACTTCTTTTGAGGATAACCCGAGGATTGCTGCCATTTTGCCTGGATACTCCAGAGTGCATGCCTGCATGAAGGATGAACGCTGATCAATCAACTTGATGATTTGTTGAAAATCAAATACTTCTGATGCATAAAAAGCGCTGTATTCACCCAAACTGAATCCTGCAACAGCTTGTACTTGAGCATTTAATGTCTTGAATGCTTCATAAGCGAAAATGGTTGATAATAGAATTAATGGCTGCGTATACCTGGTTTCGTTCAATCTTCCGTCAGAAGATGACAAAACAGCTCTGACATCATAGCCTAAAAGCTTGGATGCTTCATAAGCGAAAATGGTTGATAATAGAATTAATGGCTGCGTATACCTGGTTTCGTTCAATCTTCCGTCAGAAGATGACAAAACAGCTCTGACATCATAGCCTAAAAGCTTGGATGCCAAAATTTCTTTTTCGTTGAGAATCGGGTTTAATTCAATAAAATCAAGACCCATTCCCGTGTATTGACTTCCCTGACCGGAAAAAACTAAACCTAACTTATTCATCTTTACATGACTTCCAATTGGTCTTTATATTGGTTGACACCATCAAAAAGAGATTCTAAAACAGCTTTGACTGTTCTGATTTCCTTGACTAATCCTGAAATTTGACCAGCCATGAATGAACCGGTATCCATGTTTCCATCAAATACCGCTCTTCTTAGTGATCCTAAAGTCAGTTTTTCCAGTTCCGCAAGCGGAACACCCTGATTGCTCATGGAAAGATATTCTACTGCCATCTTATTTTTAAGAACACGAACAGGAGCACCTGTTCCACGGCCTGTGACAACCGTATCCGTATCTCTCGCATCGATGACTTTTTTCTTATAGTTTTCATGAATCGGACATTCTACTGTTGCAAGTAATACAGTGCCTACCTGAACGCCTTTCGCACCGAGTGCGAAAGCGGCGAGTACGCCTCTTTTGTCAGCGATGCCTCCGGCAGCGATGACAGGTATTTTTATAGCATCAACGATTTGAGGAATTAGAGCCATGGTGGTGAGTTCTCCGATATGACCCCCAGATTCGGTGCCTTCTGCAACGACTGCGTCTGCACCTGCACGTTCCATACGAATCGCGAGGGCAACGGACGGTACGACAGGAATCACGATGATTCCAGCTTTTTTCCATGATTCCATATAGATACCGGGACTGCCGGCACCTGTTGTTACAACCTTGACTTGTTCTTCAACAACGACTTTGGCGATTGCAGGGGCATGAGGACTCATCAACATGATGTTGACGCCAAAAGGCTTATCTGTCATTTCCTTGCACTTTCTGATTTCAGTTCTGACCCATTCAGCATCATAACCGCCAGCTCCGATCAACCCTAAACCACCGGCATTTGAAACAGCCGATGCGAGAACTGCTGTTGCGACGTTCGCCATTCCGCCTTGAATCAAAGGATATTTTGTATTAAAAAGCTCATTTACATTTTTCATTTTATTCCTCCTATAAATGCAGAATTGCACTTCCCCAAGTAAATCCTCCGCCAAAAGCTACCAAAAGAATAGTTTTATTCTTGGTAAATGTTTTATCATAATATTCTGAAATTGTAATTGGTATGCTTGCTGCTGAGGTATTGCCGTACTCTTTTAAGTTTATCATAAATTTATCCATCGGAATACCCATGGATTTAGCAACCGATTGGATAATGCGTTCATTTGCCTGATGCGGAATGATGACATCGATATCTTCAATCGTTAAGTTTGCATCCTTCAAGACCCGGTAAATCGCATCTTCCATGACTTCGATCGCGAACTGATAAACCTTTTTGCCGTCCATTTGAATCTTATTGACAACTGTCAGTGATCCAACATTATCCGGTCTTGCCGCATTGAAGAAATATGCTGCATCATCTTCAAATTCGCTTGGTTCAATGATCATCGCACCTGCGCCGTCTCCAAAGAGCACACAGGTGTTTCGATCTGTATAATCCACAACTTTAGTCAGTGTTTCGCCGCCTATGACGAGTGCTGATCTGAATCTTTTTGTCTGTAACATCGCTGCTGCTACCTCAAGCCCGTAAACGAAGCCTGTGCATGCCGCATTGATGTCAAAGCTCATGACCTCATGGGTAAGCCCTAATTTTGACTGGATAAAATTCGCAGTCGATGGAGTCATCTGGTCTCCGGTGATGGTGGCCATGATGATCAAATCAATTTTACTCTTATCGTAATTGACGCGGTCAATTGCGTTCTGCGCTGCTTTATACGCCATATCACTTGTGAGTTCGTCTACTGCTTTATGTCTGGTTTCGATGCCTGTTCTTGTGACAATCCATTCATTGGATGTTTCGACCATTTTTTCTAGGTCTGCGTTTGTTATTAAGGTAGGGGGAACATACATCCCGCTGGAAATCACCTTGACTTTAGGTTGATTTAGTTTCACTCTTTTCTCCTTGTTCGATAAACACACCCATCCGTCTATATTTTTGATATCTATGATCAAGCAATTTAGCTTCTGATAGTGCGCTTAGTTTTTTTAATACCTTCACCAATTCTTTTTTTAAAGATTGAATGCCAAAATCGGGATCAATATGCAATCCTTCATGTTCTTCGATAATGGTATCGATGACACCATATGTTTTCAAGTCCTGGGCAGTGAGCTTCATGATATTTGCTGCTACATCTGCTTTTGTACTGTCTTTATAAATGATGGATGCGAATCCTTCTGGTGAAAGTATGGCATAGATACTATTTTCAAACATGAAAATGTGATCTCCAACACCAATGGCAAGTGCTCCGCCCGATCCACCTTCGCTTAACACAACAACAAGAATCGGCGTTTTCAGCCCCATCATTGTTTTTAGGTTGTAAGCGATGGCGGATCGGACGGCTCTTTCTTCAGCACCAATTCCAGGATAGGCACCTGGAGTGTCGATGATGCAAAGTATAGGTCTATGGAATTTTTCAGCTTGCTTCATCAGACGGATCGCCTTGCGGTAACCTTCTGGATGAGGCATGCCGAAATTATGTTTGATTTTTTCTTCTGTCGTGATGCCTTTTTCTTCTGCGATGATGGTAAATACAGTACCGTTCAAGGTTCCTAAACCGCAGGTGATGGCTTCATCATCGCCAAAAGCACGGTCTCCGTGCAATTCGATGAAATCAGGAAACAGTTCCTTGATCAGATGTTGTGATGTCGGTCTTTTGGGATGGCGGGCAAGTTTTACCTTTTCCCAGGCTGTGTTGATATCGCTCATGTCAAATCCCTCTTTCCCTGATGCAATTGAAGTAATTTATAAAGCGTCTTCCTCATATCCTTGCGGTGTACCACCAAGTCAACCTGACCGTGAGCAAGTTGGAATGCATCCGTCTGGAAGCCTTCAGGAAGCTCCTGTCTGATGGTTTGCTTGATGACGCGCGCACCGGCGAACCCGATGAGCGACGATTTTTCGGCGATATTGATATCGCCTAAGGATGCGAAGCTGGCAGCAACCCCTCCGGTTGTCGGATTGGTCATGATGCTGATATAAAGCAAACCTTTTTGATCAAAATAATGAAGTGCGGCGCTTGTTTTCGCCATTTGCATAAGCGATAGGATGCCTTCTTGCATGCGTGCACCGCCAGAAGCTGAAAAGATGATTAACGGAAGCTTTTTAGATGTGGCATGCTCAATCAATCGTGTTACCTTTTCACCGACTGCGCTGCCCATGCTGCCCATCATGAAAGTGGAATCTAAAATGCCGATGGCGCAGGGAATTCCGACGATTTGAGCGGTTCCGCTGAGGAAAGCTTCATTCAGTTTGGAAAGTTTTTTGCCTGATGCGAGCTTTTCTTCATAATCTTGCATCAATAGAGGATTGCTGGATGTGATTTGAGGGTTGATTTCTACGAAAGAACCTTGGTCTATCGTTAAAGAAAGTCTTTTCAGAGCACCCATTTTAAAATGAAATTCGCAGTAAGGACAAATCGAGTGATTGGCTTCCAGTGTCTTTTCATAGATTGCCGCGCCACATTGGTCGCATTTGATGAATAAGCCGTCAGGAATATCAATCGGTTCATAATTTGTGTTTTTCTTACGTACGTTTTTCTTGAAATCTTCTAGTTTTTCTTTTCTTGCACTGATGAAATCATTCACGTGACTCAGCCTCCACCAACGCTGTGAAGCGTGCGATAAAACCTGTGTCGTATTGCCCCTTGATGAAATCAGGGTTATGCATGATTAAATATTGGTATTCGATATTGGTTGAAATGCCTTCAATGACAAACTGCTCAAGCGCGACACGCATCTTCTTGATTGCTTCTCTTCTGGTTGGAGCGTGTACGATGAGTTTGGCAAGCATGGAATCATAATATGGCGGTACTTCATAACCAGGATAAATGTGGGTATCGATTCTGACCCCGATGCCTCCTGGAAATAAGATATTTGTTATTTTTCCCGGTGAGGGAGTAAATCCCTTCATCGCATTTTCAGCGTTGATCCGGCATTCAATCGCATGTCCATTGATTTTAAGATCTCTTTGTTTGAAAGAAAGTTCTTTTCCGTAAGCGACCTTGATTTGTTCCTTGACCAAGTCAACACCTGTCACTGCTTCCGTGATGGGGTGCTCAACCTGGATTCTCGTATTCATTTCGATGAAATAGAAATTTCCTTTCGAGTCAACCAAAAATTCGATGGTGCCAGCATTGACGTAATTGATCGCTTTTGCAAGCTTGATGGCTGCAGCCCCAATCTTCCTTCTTAATATATCATTTAAAACAGGAGATGGAGTTTCCTCAATCATCTTTTGATTTCTGCGCTGCATCGAGCAATCTCTTTCAAAAAGATGCACGACATTGCCCTTGGTATCCGCCATGATTTGTATTTCGATATGTCTTGGGGATTCAATGAATTTTTCAATGTATAACGCGCGATCGCCAAAACTGGTTTCTGCTTCTAAAGATGTACGTTCAAAAGCACTCAGGAATTCCTCATCCGAGCGTACGATGGAAATACCACGACCGCCGCCACCACTTGACGCTTTGATCATGACTGGATATCCAATCTTTTTAGCTAATTTTAAGCCCTCTTGGGCATTTTCTATAATTCCGTCGCTGCCTTCAACAATCGGGACGCCGTTTGATTTTGCAATTTCTCTGGCGGATGACTTATCCCCAATCATCTGAATGACCTTTGAATTGGGGCCGATGAACGTGATGTTGCATCGTTCAACCATTTCAACAAACTCGCTATTTTCAGCTAAAAAGCCATACCCTGGATGAATTGCATTGCATCCAGTGGAAATTGCTGCGCTTAACACATTGTTCATGTTCAAATAGCTTTCCTTGCTAGAATTGCCTCCGATGCAGATCGCTTCATCGGCAAGCTTGACATGCAAGCTGGATTCATCTGCTTTTGAATAGATAGCAACTGTTTCAATTCCAAGTTCTTTTGCGGCACGAATAATGCGAATCGCGATTTCACCGCGATTGGCAACCAGTATTTTATTTTTCATTCTCGTCACCAACGCGTATCAAGCTGTGATCAAAACCGACGACATCTCCATTATGGACGAATACTTCTTTAACCACACCTGAAAAAGGAGATGTGATTTCATTCATAATTTTCATTGCTTCGATGATGCATACGACTTGCCCTTTTTTGACATGCTGTCCAACTTCGACAAATGGTTTTCCTGTTGGCGTCGAGGATGCATAAAAGGTTCCTACGAGTGGTGATTTAACGATAGTTTGATTGATCTGCTGCTTTGCTAATGCGGGGTTTTGATTGATGTGTGTAGTTTGGTTATCTTTCTTATCTTCCTTTACAATGATCGCTTCATTTTTATTTTTTGAAAGTCTCAACTTGAAGTTGTCCAATTCAAGCTCTAGTGTCATCAAGGTGGACGCTTCAAAATCCTTGATGATGCTTTGTATTTCTAGTATTGTCATAGTATCCATTTCACTTTTCATTTATTTTTTAAGAAACAATTCAAGCATCAAGATCTTATGTTAAAGATTACATATCCTTTGGATTTTTGTAATCATAAGCTCGAGATGTGCAAAACCTGATGATTAGATTAGTTCATGCTCTTAGTTAAAAAAACATCAACTTTTTTAATCACCCCATGTTGATGGAGCAACACTCCCTTCCTTTTGATTTCAAATGTTTTGAAATTCAAATTATATACCTGTGTTTATTCTATCACATATCACTATTTTGTCAACTCTTTTTGATATGTAAGCGGTTTTTACAAGATAAAAGAGCACTGAGTCTGTCAGTGCTCCACGGTTATACGATTTTATTGTCGAATGGTAGATGATTGATGTAATTTTCAATCGTGGATACCACGGAATTCATCAGCCTTTGATTGACATATGGGCTAGCGCTCGCATTGTGAGGCGTGATTAAAACCTGACGCATTGACCATAGCGGACAATCCTTTGGTAGTGGTTCTGGAACAGTGACATCGAGTCCTGCACCGCGAATCTGATGGTTGCTCAAGGCGTTGATCATCGCTTCTTGATCGATGACTTCACCTCTCGCGACATTGATGATAAGCGCTGTTTTTTTCATCTGAGAAAATGCGCGTGCTCCAATCATTTGATATGTTTCTTTACTTAATGGAATCGCAACGATGATATAATCGCTTTCCTTATAGATTGTTTCCAAACCATTTTGATCATGATAAATATGATCGAAATAGGGATTGTCTTCTTTCTTTCTCCGGTATCCCAATATCCTGGTGTCAAAGGACTTCATGCGCTTCGCGATTTCGGTTCCGATGGACCCGGTTCCGATAATACCAACTGTGGAATGGGCGATTTCATAAAGCACACGTTCATGTTTCCATAAACCGGTCTTTTTATTTTCAACATACGTTTCTAAATTTCGATTGAAATAAAGGATTTTAGCGAATACATCCTCAGCGATTTGAATGCTGAACACATCCTTCGCATTGGTCATCAAAATTCCTCTTGATTTGACATAATCAAGATCCACAGTGTTGAATCCTGCACTTAAAAGATGGATCCATCTGACATTGGGATATAAATCAAGATTTTCATAAGCGACAAACCCTGGATTGCAAATGACTGCATCCACATCATAAATGCCTGGATTGATTGTAAATTCAATGTCTTTGAATCGTTCAACCAAGGCATGGTAATTTTCAATTTTCAATGTTCCAATCTCTAAAAATATCTTCATGAGCACCTCTACAGTTTTTTATCGAAGGCAAGACGCTTTAAATCGCCCTTTGCTTGAACAAGCAGAATCCATCCGCAATATATATAATTAAAGGATTCAAAAAGACGAATTGCGTATTTATTCTTTTCATGCGTATCGATACGAATATATCCGATACCTGAGTCCTTGGCAAGCTGATCTGCAAAGATGAGCAACTCCCTAGAAACCATCGTTCCCAATCTATCCTTCTTAACAGCTAGCCTGTGAATGGTCAAATAAGGTAAATCGTAATGCCATTTCCCATCATAAATCACATCATAGGTATGCTCGATACCTGATTTGATGGCAATCATTCCGATAATCTCATGATGTTCTTCAGCAACAAAAAACTCATGTTGATCGATGTCTTTTTTGAAGGTTTCCAGTTTCGGATCGACATACTGCCACTGGTCTATTTCTCTTGTTTTTAGGAGTTCAGTCGTTTCCAACCTCAACTGCCAGATTTGATCTAAATCTTGATGGGTCGCTGGTCTGATTCTCATGTTATTCCTCAATTAAGATGATGCTTAAAGGGAGTGCTTCGACACCCTTGATTTTTATAGGGAGCGCGTACATCATGTAGATGCCTTGCTGAATATCTTTTAATCTCAGTCCTTCAATGATGATTGCGTTTGAGTTAAAGAGCAGTTTGTGCGTTGGATGACCTTCCTGGTCTCTTTCAACGCCTAACCCATCAACACCTACACCTTTAATGTGTTGATTAGCAAGAAAACTGGCTGCGCTTTCTCCTAGATAAACAAATTTGTTATTGAACGTGTCTTCAAAGCTGTTTCTTGTCTTGAATAAGACGAAATCATTGGTTTTGATATTGAAATCCTTGATATCGTCTTCTTGAATACTGTCAGATAAATGAGATAAGTCATAAACTTTGACGACTGTAATCAATTTATTCAAATCAAGTTGATCAGAATTTTGACCATCCTTGATCATATGCAAGGGGAAATCCATGTGAGTTCCAGTATGTAGGTTCATGGTAAGTTTGGTTTCATATGCTGGAGCGTACTCAAAGTCAGAAACGACTTCTAAAATCGGCTTCTTTTCAGGTTTATCCTTCCAAACCATGACATCCTTGTGGATGGTCATTGAAACATCATATATCCTCATTTCATTTCCTCCTTAGTCTTTTCAAGTATCAGGTTTTGAAGTTCGGTATAATCCTTATAGATCACTGGCGCTTTCTGGTATTTTTTGATTTGATCAATGAAGTGCCAGGAGAGTTCGATTTCATCCCATCTGGTAAACAAGGATTTATGGCTTTCCGTGATATCCAGTAAAAGCTTTTCATAAGCCTCGGACATATTTCCGACTGCGTTGCATGCAATGCAGTATTCAAGCTCGACTGCCTGCACATTGTCTCTTAAACCAGGGACCTTGCTATTCAAGGTGAGCCCGACTCCATCTTCTGGAGCAATCTTGATATATAACTTATTTGTCGATAGAGGAAGATTCCATTTTCTTTGTTCGCTTGTTTCCTCAAACTCGATAATGATCAGAGATTCCTTCATATCAAGTTTCTTTCCCGACATCAAATAAAAGGGAACACCTTTAAATCTTGGTGTATTCACAAAAGCTTTTAAGAAAACAAAGGTTTCAGTCTTTGAATCAGCTGGGATGTTCTTCTCATTCAAATAACCGTCATACTGTGCAAAAATGAGTGAGTCATGATCAAAACTCAAGTGATTTAATACCTTCACCTTTTCATTTTTCACATCTTCACTAAAGTAAGTCATGGGAACTTCCATGGCGATTAAGGAAAGCATTTGCAGCAAATGGCTTTGAATCATGTCCTTCAGGGCACCAGAGTTGTCATAATAGCCTGCTCTCCCTAGTATTCCATCTGTTTCCTTGGCGATGATCTTAACGTTTTTGATAGAACGGTTATGCCAGATTTCTTCAAAAATACGGTTCGCAAAGCGGACCATCATGATATTTTGAATCATTTCTTTGCCCAAATAGTGATCAATACGATAAATCTGTTTTTCATCGAAGTAATTCCAAAGCATCTCATTGATTTCCTTAGCGCTCGCAAGATCATGACCGAAAGGTTTCTCAAAGATAATCGATTGGTTCAAATTCCCGATTGTCACCAGATTGGATAGATTGATATTTTTTGAAACAATTGGAAACAGTTCAGGACCGATGGCAAGATAAAAAAGTTCTTTAGCGTGTTCTGATTTTTCAGACTGAATCAATTCAGCCAAGCTCTTATATTCCTCTAAATTTGATATTTCAATTTTATGATAAACAACCAATTCCTTGAGTATTTTCAAGTTAAGCGGTTTAAATGCCGATTCATTCATGTAATTGAGATACGACTCTGTGGTATACTCTCTTCTGCCTAAAGCGATGATTCTAGTATGTTCTGAAATTTGTTTTTTCTTGAATAATGTCGCGATGGCAGGTAAAAGCTTTCTTGATGTCAAATCGCCTGTCGCACCGAAAATGGTGATAATCAAATCTTTCATGTTCTTTCCTCCTTCAACTACTTCGTGTCCCATGCATGCCACAAAAAATGAGACACTA
>Ga0209000_1001249_pt1 | contig 16981 bp, 16 predicted proteins | sample RifGroD2_FD_183998 | JGI IMG/M metagenome (GOLD analysis project Ga0209000, IMG submission 183998) | Groundwater microbial communities from Rifle, Colorado, USA - Groundwater D2 (SPAdes) (version 2) | ecosystem: Environmental > Aquatic > Deep subsurface > Groundwater | place: Rifle, Colorado...
CGGTGCTATTCCGGTTGAATATCAGCAATATGCAGAAAAACTAAGGAGAGATGCTCTCTCTCAGCTTCAACGCGGGACAATGAAATCTAAGGGTTATGCAGATGTTCAGGCAAATGTTGGTGGAGCCTACAGTGGAGCTTATTCAACGAACCAAGTAGTTGGTGATCTATTCGGTTCTACTGTGGGTTTAGAAGAGTCTACAAGTGTTGTCAAAGCTTTAATGGATGTCTTTACTCTTGGGAGTATAGAAGCTTCTACCGAAATTACTAAACTAACTTCTGATCTTAATGCTTTAAATGCGGAAATAAATGATGATTTTGTTAATCCAGAAGTTACCGGGTTTGGTTTAAAATCCGCAGCCGATGAGGGAACCGAGACTGGTCGAGAAGCTTTGCGTGAACAACGTAATATTTTGGAACAACAGCTTTTGGGAACACTGGTAAACTCTTATCGAGATGTTCAAAAGAGTAAAATCATTCCGCCCAGTGTTGTTGATATGACAGATCTCTCTGATCCTGAAGCTAACATGGTTCTGAAAAGAGCTCAGGAAATGCAGTGGAACACCCTACGTTCCACACTTCCGGATACTTTTAATGACTCAGATATTCAGCAATATATTGAGGCTTTCGATCCCTTCTTCATCCAACTGCAAACTAGTTTTCAAGAAGTCTTTAAACTTGATCCTAAATATCTTGAACAAGCTAAGAAGGAACTAGAAAAGCTTGGGAAAATTGCCGCTGCTCAGAATTTAAACTTTGCTAAATATGGTGCAGAGGAATATGCTGCTGCTAAACAATACTACGAGCCGGTTCTACGGCTTTTGGAATCAAAGTTTGGTTATAAACGGAATGAACAACCAACCGTAGTTAGAACGGATGATGGTCAATGGGCATTTGAAATGCAAGACAGTAAAGTCATGCAGATGCTCATGGAAGAGCTTGTAGACCTAAATAGACAACAACTGGATGGTATTTATAACTTACCCGCAAACGGGTCTTTCTATGTTCCTTACTCAGAATCCCTTCGTGGGGCTTCTCAGGGAGGTGGGGGAGGCGTTGATTATGGTGCTCTGGCAGAGTTTTTAGAGAATTTGCAAAATGCAAAAGGTCGAGATAGAGAGTCTACCGTTAATCCTGTAATAGGAACTACAGCCAACCCAATGACTGGTGGGTATTATGATTCTGCTAAATTAAATATGGTGGGCACAACCGCAGCTAGAACTAACCAGAACCCGATGGTAGATGGTTACTATAACTCCGCTCGTTTGAATATGCTGGGAACTCTACAACAGCAATCTCTTATGGGTGGAGGTATCGGAGGGGCTGTTAGTTTAGTAACCAAACCCGGGGGAAGTATTCCGGCGGGATGGGCTGCTGGTATGGCTGGCAAAGATGTTCCTAATTTAGTAACAGGAGATAATTCCCCAAGTACCTTGAGATCTGTAGATCTTAACCTCAGATTGACTTCATCCACCCAAGTAATTGTTGATGGTAAGGTACTAACAGAAACGTTAAAGACCTACTTCGCGGATTCTTTAATTAACTACTCAGGTTCCTCCTCAACCGTTACAAAAACGGTTTCAGTGAAATAAGGTGAATTATGTGGACAATTGATGGTATTAGAATTTATGTTCAAGATCTGGATAATAATGCTAAGCAGATTATTGCAAGACTAAACCCCCTTCAGGGTGGAACAATTCTGCATATCTTTGGGTATGATGAATCTGTTCTAACGGTAAATGCAAAAGTAGTCGGTGAAAGTAATAAGGAGGCTTTAGTAGCTCTTACAACCGATCCCACTACCGTTGTATTTTCAGGGGATCAAGGTGCATTAAATGTCTATGTAAGCTCGGTACGTGCTGGTAGGGATGATAGCTACTGGCAAACTCTTGATATTACTCAAGATTGTACCGCACCCGTTTATACTGTAGCCCTTGAGCTTTATCCAGAATAACTATGAGACAGCTTTACGCAGCAATTCCTGGGGTAACTTCTCCACTTTCAATACGGGTTTCAGAGAGTCACGGTGCAGCAACTGCCACGATGACTTTTGACTGTGAATCCACAACGCTTGATATTGGAGATACTGTATCTGCTGATCTTGGTTATGTGGATGAACATGAGGTTGTTTTCAATGGTTATGTAAAACAAATCGAAAGAAAAGCCCCAGATGATATCATCACTGTTACTGCACAAGATGAGCTTGTAAAATTAGCGGATTATTTTATTGTTTCCTCAACCCCAGATACAGCATTTAAACGTAGAAACATTATCATGGAGACCTTGATCAGTGACTTAGTTGGGCTAATTGGGTTATCATTGTATGAGTATACCCCAACAAGTTTTACAATTGGGGTTAGTACGGATATTGAAATTAATATCATTAGTCTTTATGATATTGTGAAACAACTGTCTGATATTATCACCTGGTCGATCTGGGCTGATCATAACGGTAGGATTTACTTTAAAAACAGGAAACCTTTTGTTATGAAAGGAACTTCAGGACAGCCTGGGGATGTAGCCGATGTAGCAGTAAACGTAGGAAATCCAATTACTGATTTAACAGTTCTGAATATTGCTTACTCCATAGATGAACTTGATCTAAGAAATCGAGTTGTTGTTTATGGTAGGCAGGGAACAGATGCCGAAGAAAGCTCTTCTCTGTCTTATGATCCAAGATCTGATTCAGATGAGCAGATTCTTCCAGTTGGTTTTTATAAAACTATCCTAGCTGCTCTTCCCTATATTGATGAAACCTCCGAAGCCCAAAAAGCAGCCGAGTATAATCTTAATCTATATAATAGATTGACTGATAAGATTAGTATGACCATGACCGGAAGCCCCTCCCTTCATGCACGTTCTGTTTTAGAAATTAGTAGTACATTTATGAGTTTAAGCGGAGACTGGTATATCTTTAGCTTAGACCATAATTGGACCAAATCTGGGTTTACAACTACGTTGGAATTGAGGCGGTAAATGCGAGTTAATTTTCAAGTATTGAAAAGTGGTAATGACATCACAGATACAGTTATCTCTTTAACCAGAGAGGCTAGTATCTGTGAGGGTACTGCTAGTATTGAACTAACAGTAGAGTATAAAACTGGTATTACTTTCTCTCCCTGGGAAGAAGTTCAAGTCTATGAGGACGGTATTAGAAAAGGTATCTTCTACGTAGCTAATGTAGAAAAGAACTCAAATACTGGACAGTTTGTAGTTAATGCCCAAGATGGATCAAAGAAAATTGCAGATTACTTTGTATCTGATGTTGTTTCTGTTACCTCAGTTACAACTGCTAGATATTGGATTACACGTTTCCTGAATGAGGCCACTGTTACTCATGTTTACGATACAGATGACTATGGTGTGTACATTTCTGAAAACACTAGCTTTGGTCCTTCTGGTTTGATGGACATTCTTCTTGGATTGTTACAACAGTCCGGTTGGTATTTATACTTTGATGCAGATGGTGTTTGTAGGATTGGCACTCTTTCAAAAGACCTTAGCAGCCCTGATCTTGAAATTAATGATACTTTTATCAAAACCTATACCCACGATTTTGATGATAATGGGCTTAGAAATAGAGTAGTAGTTTGGGGAAACGGTAATTCCGGGGAGGGGTGGGTATTTGCAGACCAGTCTATAAAGACTGGTTATGAACGTTCCACTCTGGATAAACGTGCAATCCTACTCGCAAATAGTGGGATCCGAACAAACTCCACTGCTCGATCTCTAGCTAATAAGCTTCTTAATGAATACTCCGAAATTAAGCCGGTTAGAACCTTTGAGTTGATCGGATTACAGGACGTAGTTGTCGGTGATGTGGTTCTTTCTTCCTCAGATTACTTTACGGGAAGTGGTCTGGTTACATCTATTTCTGTAAACATCTCTGGATCTGGTGCTTTAACAACCATTGTCTTAGATTTTCAGTGCCCAAGACTTTTAGCATATTACGGGTTTATTAGTCATGTTTATACTGGTACTGAGGGTAGTGGCGTTTATAGAAAAGAACTTGCTACCCCCACTTGGGAAAGCTTTTCTACGGGGCTAGATGAATACAATGTTACCGATCTTATTATTAAGAACAGTTTGTTTGCTTGTATAGCAGGAAATCATTGTTATTTTAATAGGGGCCACTCTGTTGCCAACTGGCAGAAATTTGAAGTCACTACCCTAACGGCTAACGATGACACTGTTTACACAGATTCTGATGTTAGAGCGGTAGCTTGTGATATTGATCAAGCCACAAGCTATATTTATATCGGATATAGACTTACAGAAGAGAAAATTTTGGAATTGGGATATGATCTTTCCTGGGTAGTTATTGCTAAATATAGTAAACAAGTGGTTGATTCTTATCAGGTTACAATCGGTGAATCCTTTGAAGATGTATCTATCACAGACGTAGAAAAATCATCCGGATCTAAAGTTACAGCGGTAGTTGAGGCTCCCGCATCCCTCGGCGTAAATTCCGACGATTTTTGGGGGAGCAGACGAACTTATGGACACAACACCGGTGATGGGGATTCAAAAATCATCAGTGTTCTTCCCTCCGAAGATATCTATGAAGATGGTGTAGTTACCGGTTATAGCTATGCCGCCGGGGCACGTGGTAGATTACATACCCTAAATGAGGGTAGAACTACATATATGCTATCAGACGGAAAATTTGGCTATTGTGCATGGACAGATGATGAACCACAAACTTTTGAAATAGATATAGAATGGCCCGATCATACAGGAGTAACTGTATTTGATAGAGCCATCTATCGTAAGAAAGGTTTGGATACAGACGGCCAAATCAGGGAGAACGATGAACGTCCCTACGAGGTTATCGAAGTCTACAAATCTCAAGAAACTGAGCAGGTTTTTGTATCTCACTTTGTCTATTCTGCACTTATTCCCGGAGTACACCCAACCAGAACGACCTATGCAAGTGCGGCCACAACTGAGAATATAACCCTAAATGGAATCCAAACCGTGGATGGAGTACCACTACAAAGCGGTGATTTAATCCTTGTTAAGGACCAGGATGACCCGACAGAGAACGGTTTGTACAATGTTTTCTTTTCACAATGGTTTCGAATCACCGCTGATTTAGCATGGGGGCAAGTTACTAGAGTAAAGTATGGTACGGTTAATGCAGGAAGAATTTTTCAACTAAGTACAGAAGAAATTACTGTAGGCGTTACTGATATTACTTACGAAGAGGTTCTGGCTTTTTCCTCAGTAAACATTTTAGGGTTAGATAACGAAAGTAGTTTTTCCATTTTTACCCCTGCAATGCTCGTAAACGGGGTATTCTATTATACCTATTCTGGATATATTGAAGGAAACTTAGACGGGGCTGGTGATGGTTTTGACACTTTTCACACAAAATCGGTGTCTTATAACCTAGAATCTGGCGCTTACAGAAACGATGATGACTTTACACTTAGCGTTCCAGTAAGTAGATTTGAACGCAGAATTGTTCAAGTCATGCCAACACCTTTATATATGGCCGGAACAGGTGTATGCTATTTGTTTGGTATATACAAAAAATATACACAAGCCACAGAAAATAATAGTTATGATTATCGAGGTAGTGAGATGACCCTGTATTGTATCTACCTCGATGGTGAAACAGCAATAGTTACAACCAAAAGTCTGTATTCTTTAGAGGCTCAGGATATCCCCTGTTATGGTGGTCTGTACGCAGGTAGTGGCTCAGATCCAGCAGCAAATAACAGTATGAACTACCTCCATTGTGGGTATGCGTTAGATGGTATTGCTTATAGGAGCAATATTAGAATTAAGATCTACTATAAACTATATATTAACTGTACTACATCAGTACGGGACTGTCGTTGTTTAAATCTAGTTACAAAAACAGATGAGTGGCAGGATGTTTATCTACTTAATCTCCCATACTTAGAGGAGGTTGATAAGGTTTCCACACAAAAGATAGTAGTTTGTCTTCCTTATCCAGTTTGTAGTAATACGACTGTTGGGTACATTGACCCAGAGGAAGCTGCATTTAATCCGAGTAGGCATCCACAGAAGAGTTTTATCAGTAAAAACGGTTTGCAATACTTTCTTTTAGACGGTTACCTACTATATGATGGATCAAAGATTAACTCTAGTATGTCTACAAGTGCTATAGCGTCTTTGCCGTCTACCATAAGTACTTCCGTTCTACTTGATGATTTGGATAATTCAATTTATTATCTGGATGGTACTTACCTGGGAAAAATGATCCCAGTCGGAGGTGCCGGGGATACTATCGCACAAATAGAATTAGATACAAGTAGAACGGGAAATTTTATCTATGCTAACCAACTAATTACGGGATTTAGTCGCAGTGATGGTACTAGATCTACGAGTTTTTACGTCGATAAGCTTAAAAATAGTATAATACTAAGTGGAGTAGATTTATCCTACCTACTAGATAAAAGAGAAGATGGTTATACCATCCGTGATTTCGACTTCTTTGCTCTTCGAGAAGAAGAATCCCTCCCATACCCAATTACAACCTATACTGTAGGTAGCGGTTTATTTGTTATGACTATCAACGAGGAAGAAGTTAATATTGCCTCCAATGTTCCTCCACACTTTAAAATCTATAATAACCAGTTTTCTAACGTAACTATTAGTGGTATTGTTTCTGACCTAAGGGTTATGAATTTTGGTGGGGACAATACAATTGGTGGGCGGGTAAGTGAGCTAGACTACGGTAAATATGTTACGTGGTGTGATGATAACAGACTTTTAACCCACACAGCCGATGCCGTATTTAGTCCGAGAACAAACATTGCTGACTTTGTTGGAGCAAATCACATAGAAACCTCTAATAGATACTACCCCCAGTATATGTTTGCTACTATTCCGGAATTAGAATCCTACCCACAAACTTTCTGGCAGAAGTTTCCTTACTATACTACTTCTTTTGTAGATCATTCGGCTGGTATGCCTACGAGTCCTATCACAGTCATCCGTTTAGATGACGGAGTGTAATTATGCGCTTTGAGCAGGTTTTCTATACTTCACTGGACAATGTTGTCAGATACCTAAAGGCCCAGCCACTAAATCTTGGGGGGTATACTACCTCGTCTGGCAGCGGTGGCGGACCACCGGGTGGTTTCATCGGATACCTTCCTCAAACGAGGGTAGCCTATGATGAGGCAGAGCTTTCTTCAGAAGACATACCCGTAAGTGGGGCATCAATCTTAGACAATCTAAATCATATTAGATACAGGATTGATGATATCGAAGCTACTGCTAATGGTATAATTGTTGAGAATAACGATGTAATTGTCTCTTCTGGGGTTACGATTCTTGATTTCTCCACACAATTTACTATTACAGACGTTGGAGATAGACAAGTTACGATTGGGCTAACAACCTCTTCTGGCACTACTCAATCCGGTGTATTTAATGAGGAGCTTGGTATACAAGTACCCGGAACCAGCTTTACAACGCTAAATGAATTCATCCCGGGTACTTTACAAGTTTATTATAATGGTGTAAGACAAGGTCCAGATAAGTACACAGAAACCGGAACAACCGCTTTTACCGTACTATTTGATACTTATGAAGGGGATAATTTATTCGTAGATTACGAGGTAACAGCCTCTGGAAGTATTGGTCATACTCACAGTGATTACGTTACTTATGAGTACCTTTATTCTGGATATTATACACAAGAGGATACAGACCTCTTACTGGCTTTAAAGAGTAATACTGGACACACTCACGTTTTAGCTGATATTGAAGATTACGACTCGGCTAATACTTACTTAAACGGAGTAGCTGTCAGTGGTGTTCCAGAAGACACCCAGGTTTTAGCTTATCAAGAATCTAGTAATACCTGGACCCCGAGATATGTAACAGTAAATCAGCAGTATCTTCTCACCATAGAGGGGGCTTACCTTTCTACTAGCCACGCTGGGATTAAACCGATCCGAATCTACGCTCACGATGTAACCGGAGCGACTGTTGATGAAATCTTTTGTGCAGTAAATACCGCCCCAGCTACATCACTTGTTAGACTCGATGTACTTAAGAACGGTGTATCAATTCTCACCTCTTATTTAGATATTGCGGTTGGAGAATATACAGCCTCAACCACGGATATTGCTACGGCAACTTTTTCAAAAGACGATTATTTTCAGATTCAATTAGTTTCCGGAGATACAGTTGCATCGGATCTTACAGTTCACATTAGATTTTCATGGAAGGCATAAATGCTTAGATTTATAGATTCATTTGATGATAGAGCTACGGCTGCGGTTGGAACAAAATATAATTCCACAACCGGGACATTCAACATCTCCGGTAGTTATGGTAGAAATGGTACCTCTGGGATTTTATCCCCAGGTTCTTCGGGCGCAGGCTTGTTTAAAACACTGGATAATCAGTCTGTATGGGTTATTGGTATGGCTTTTTACCCAACCAGTTTTTCTACCAGAAATGATCTAATCGTAGCAAAAGATGCTGGAACAGACCAGTATTCTCTTCAGCTAAATACAGACGGGACCTTGTCTGTTTATAACGGTTTCGGTACAGGTCAAACTCTTTTAGGAACTACTTCTAATGCTGTAAGTTTGAATACTTGGTACTATATTGAGCTCTATGTTACAGTAAGTGCATCGGTTGGAACGTGTGAAGTTCGAATTAACGGTGTTTCTGGGTTATCCCTTACCGGAGTTAATACAGCTAAGACCGGGAACAGTTATGCCAATAGTTTTGGTTTATTTGGTGCACCTGGCTACTATGATGATCTCTATATCTTTGATGGTTCTGGAACAATTAATAAGGACTTTATTGGGGATGCCAGGGTAGAATGTCTTCGACCTTCTGGTACGGGACTAAAAGCTGAATGGACGCCAGTACCTTCTGGAAGCCAAAACTGGGAAAATGTTGATGATACCACTCCTGATGATGATACTACTTATAATCACACTACAATCTCAGGTTATACTGATCTCTATACATTTTCTGATCTAGTTACTACCTCTGGAAGCATTTATGGAACCCAAGTAAATATTTATGCAAAGAAAGACGATGCTGGTTCCAGAACCGCCGTTCCCGTTTTCTATGTTGAAACCACAGAATATGATGGGTCTAGTTTTTCTCCTGGAGATACCTATACTTTTTCTTGTATCACACAAGAAACAGACCCCTCTACCTCTTCTTGGTGGACAGTTTCTGGTATTAATAATTCTCAATACGGTCTCAAATTGGTGTCTTAATGTCAGTTTTTAATTCTTCTACCTCCATCGAGGCTCTTATAATCCCTGCAACCAGGACAATAAGAAACAGTAGCACCTCATTTGAGGTCTTATCTGTTCCTGAACCCTCGGCTAGGATTAGTGAGCTTAGTTTTGAGGTTTTATATATCTTAGAGAACTATTCTATTTTACACCTCAGCCAAGAAACCCTTGAGGTGTTGATACATAATGCAGGGCAGCTTCGTAGAATCTATGGGCCAGCAGCCCAGGCGGTATAGGTATGACAGCAGAGCTAATAAGAGCAAAATATCAAATACTAGAAGGCAGCATCTCTCCAGCTCTTCTTGAGGTTACAAACAGCCCGGAAGAGGGGTGGGCTGCTATTTATGATGTGGATACGGGGTCTTTCTCTTGGGTATCGGTTGTTACAGGCAGTGGTTCAATGGCTGGTGGGGGAGTAATAGTCACAGGTGGGTTTACCGGGACGTTGCCAGCAGATGGAACACTTGCACTGCTAGAAGAAGAAAATATCTTTACCGCCGCTCAAAAAATCAATCTCGCTTCTGTTTCCGCCATGATAATTGAGCAAAGCGGCGTTGTGGACAACGTTTTGGTGGTGGACACTATCAACGGGCGAGTGGCGATTAACATAGCGCCCACAGTAGGGGCGTTTGCCGTAAATGGCACAAGCTACTTGGGATCAACCGCTAATGCTACTGCCGTAGCTGTCACGGGGAAAACATCTTTCTCCGGACAGGTCACTACCTCGTCTGGAGCGAACGCCGTCAATTTCTTTGATGGGTATGCGTACTCAGGTGCTGGTAGCCAGCACATGAATACGTTTTTTAGAAACTATACTGTTGCTGGTCAATCAACCATACAGGAGTTTGGTTCAATCTACACCGTCCTATATCACTCGGCTGGATTTACTTTGCCCGAATGGAAGGGAATTGAGACTGGCGCAGCGTATGTAAGTGGAGCGGGTTCGGTAATTGACGAGGCATGGGCCATCGATTGTAGTTTGCCAGCGTGTAGTGATGGTGGTACTGTCGGTATTGCAGCAGGTGTGCATATTGGTGCTAGGTCGGTAACAGGGATAACCAGCTCGTATGCAATTTACTCGTTACTGACTAGACCATCTCTTTTCTCAAGTACAATTCAAATTAATGATGGTGTTGGTGTAGGATTTGATATCTGGCGTGATGGTGGGCAAACCTCAAACAGAATAACCGCATATCAAGATTCCGCCACATCGGGAGCAAACACTTATTACAGGTTCGCTAGAGGCTCGTTGGCAACCCCCGCAAGCGTACAATCCAGTGATGTTATTTATAATAATATCGGATATGGATATATTGATGGGGATTTCAGAGAAATAAGCAACATCAGAGCCAGTATATCTGGTACTCCCTCTGCTACAAACTACTCATCGGCCTTACTTTTAAGAATTGTAAAAACCAACGAGATTGCGTTATCTACCGTCCTTAGGTTTGACCCGACAGGCAATGCCACATTTGGATCATCGGCTGGCACGGGCGACTATAGAATTTATATCAGCGGGATCACAAACGCATCTTCCTACACGGGGACTGGGTCCTTTACCGTCACAACAAACGGGGCAAAATTCAACTGCTATGAAGACGACGTAGCGACCGCAGACGCCTATTTCAAGTTGACCAATGCCACCGGTGGGGCTGGATTATTTACCCCTCTATTGACAACAAAAGGGAATCGAACGGGCAGTGCAGCAAACAACCAGTTCGTAGCCGACAGCAATTCCGACCTGGTAACTGACACTGGCGAGGTGCTGAATATCTCACTGCGAGCGGCAAACGTAGCGGTTGCAAACCGCCCCTTGCTAACAATCAGCAACTATACCACGACCCACTTAAGGATGGACGTTGGAGGAAATGTTATTATCGGGGGTGGAGCGGCAGCACCGGCAGCAAAGCTACATTCCCTGGCGATTACTGAGCAATTGCGGTTGGGGTATGACGCTGCAAACTACGCCAGTTTTACGGTGGCAGCAGCGGGTGGGCTGACGATTGCCACAGTTGGGAACATGACTCTGACGCCGTCAGCGACTGTGACATTGACCGACGCCAAGAATTTTGTTTTTGGAACGACCACGGGCAGCATGCACGGAACAGCGGCAAACCAGAAACAAAGTTTTTGGGGAGCAACCCCGATTGTGCAGCCGGTGCTGGCGGCCTATACCAGCGACGGCGAGGGCGCGGCCTATACCGGGATTGACAACGCCCAGGCCGGGGCAGTCTACGCAACAGTGGCCGATTTGAACGCGTTGAGAGTGGCATACGAAACCCTGCGGGCGGCGTATGATGATTTGCGGACGAAGACTTTGACAACGGGCATATTGGCATAGGAGGCAGAATGACAACAAAGACTCGTTCCACCGGAGATACTGTCACTCTCCGAGATTACGTAGATACCAGGCTAGAGGCGATAAAGCTATCTATCGAAGTTGCTTTGCGGGCAATGGATTTACGAATGGAGGCGGCAAATGAATTCCGGGCCACCATCGAAGCTCTGGTGCACAACGCCATCACCCGCATCGAGTACACCGCCGATCTCAGGCGAGTACTCGATGACATCAAGTTTTTACGCGAGAGCCGGGCCGAGCTCGAGGGCAAGGCCAGTCAAGATGCACTCAACAAAACCAGCGGCATTGCGATTGTTGGTCTTGCGATTGGCGTAATTGGTTTTCTCATGTCGGTTATCAGTTTCGTCTTGCAACTATCGGAGTAACTATGGAAACCCTGCCTGTTCCAACTAGAGGACGGCACAACTAACTATCATAATGGGTATCTCACTGGTAGCCTTGTTAATCTCTATCATTACGCTTGTACTCAAAATTATTGAATAAAGGATCGAACCATGACTAATTCACTCGGCGTAGACGTAAGTAAATACAACGGCCCGGTTCATTGGGATGTCGCTTTCCAAAACGGCGTCAAATACACCGGGGTCAGAGCAACGATTTCTTGGGGCTATAAAGACCCGTGGTTTGCGTACAATGTTACTGAGTGTTCCCAACTTGGCATTTACATCATGCCTTATCACGTTCTCTATGCGGGCGAATCCATTGATCGGCAAGTAAAAAACTTTCTGGATACTACCTCTGATTGGGATCTGAAATTCCCCGTTCTTGACCTGGAACTCCACCACGGCCTGACTAAAATCGCGATTACCAAAGCGGTTATCGCTTGGTGTGAAGCTATAGAAAAAGCAATCAACAAAAAGCCGATCATTTACAGCAGGAAGTATTGGATCAACGATTACACGCTAGCCGGAGATTGGCGTAATTGCTGGGACTGGTGGCTTGCGGCCTATTACGATAACCGGACTATCGAACGACCTGCTCCACCCCCAAAGCCAACCGGAGCCACAAATTGGCTGATCCATCAGAACTGTGACAAGAAACCCGCCTGGGATGGCTTTGCTGCCGGGGGAAAAGACTTCCTCTCAACCGTTGACATCAACCGCTGGAATGGAGATGATGAGGCAGTTGACAAGTATTTTATGCCTGACCTGGGGGAAGTTATTCCAAAACCGCCCCACGAAACTAAACTTTGCCCGTGCTGCGGACAACTCATTCATGAGCAACCGCCAACCCCCTTCCCAAAACCCCCGGAAAAACCCATCCGGTTGGAATACTAAAAACTAATTGAAAGGATTATAAAATGAAGGTTAAACTCGGTCAAATTTTTCTAAGTTATGCTAATTTGAATGCTCTCTGCAATTTTGATGTCCCGATCAAGCTTGCTTATAAATTGTTCCCCCTGCATCAAAAAGCAGGGGAACAATACAAACTCATTGAAGACCTGAGAAATAAATTAATTAAGAAGTACAGTACCCAGGGGAATGCTGTAGACCAAGATAAGATTCAACTATTCATTGAAGAATTTAATCAGTTTCTACAAGAAGAAACGGAATTTGACTGGAAAGTTCTTAAAATAGATCTAAACCAGCTTGAGGGAAATAAGATGTCCGTTTTAGCATTACAGTCTTTAGACTGGGCATTAGATTTCTCAGAGGAGGTACTGGATGGTAATTCAAGCGTGGCTTAGGAGATTTTTAGAGTTTTTCACCCCAACCAAAATGACTGCTTTAATGGTCTTTCTCTTTGCAGCTTTGGTTAATGTAGCAAATCCATTTGAACATTCTGTAGATACAGGATCGTGGTATGTACCCATACCAAATTTTGCTATTAGAACTTTGTTTATTTTTTGTGGGTTGTTTAGTTTGATGGGGAATGGAAATACAGTAAAAGTAAGACATATGATGGTATCCATCCCGATGGTTTACCTATCAATCATTTACTTACAAAAGTATATAGAAACACATGTACATAGTTTAATCTTGCCGACTATTTTGCTGTGTGTATATACCGCGTGGTTAGTTTTAACAGGAGAGTGTTACGATTATGCAATTAAACGATGTCCTAGCGTTGTTGATAGCTACATTAATTGGACTATTGCCAAACCTTCTGATAAAAATGGTTGAGCGGTCTAAGACAAAGCAGGAAGCTGAACAAGCTGAACAAGTAGCAAAAAAGACAAGGGAAGAGGTGAATAAAACTTCTTTAGAATCCGCAGATTTAGCACAAGATATTCTACAGTCTGCATTAAAGTTTTCCCAGGATCAAATTATCTTTCTGAGGGATGAGTTGAGACACGAAAAGAATCTCTCCCACCTAAAAGATGAAAAGATAGATGTACTAGAAAAGTATATTATCTCTTATCATAAAGAGAAGACTGAGTGTCAATTAGATGATCCTATTTATGATAGCTTTCTCTCTGCTAAGGGAGCAAAAATTATTCCGGAGGAATAAATGGCTGATGGAACTAAGATTTTTAATTCGTATACAGTATTAAGCGAAACACCCACTCAACTGGTAACTCAACGTTCTTCCAGAAATGGTGTTATTATTTCAGTAGTAGCTGGTTCAGGTATTTACTTATTTAATACTCCGGGATATAGCTTTGCACAAGCTGTTTCAGCAGGCTTTATGGTTTTTTCTGGTTACAGCTTGTCTGATAATATCAGTTCCGATGCTTACTATGCTTATAGTGTTAATGGTAGTTGCCGGGTGGACATAATCGAGGTAATCTAGTGTTTTTGCATAAAGAGTTATTAAAACTAGGGGGTTTGGGCATAAGCCTATACAAACTGTTTCAAGCCACCCCTTCCCCCGAAGAACCAATCGTGTACCTGCTGCGCGATGAATTTACGACGCCGCAGGCAGCGCCGATTTCGAGCCCGCGCACCTGCGAGCCGGGGCCGGGGACAATAACCATATCTAGCGGAGTCAGTATATCTGGCGGCCAGGCTGCTGTACCAGCCGCGAATGGCCTGACAACGCCGTTGACAGCATATCAGCCCGGCATTGTTTTTAAGCACCAATCTAGAGTCTTGGGAATGTCAAACGAGGATTATGCGTTTGGATGGTTGAAGGCAGCATCCTTTGCTACCAGGCCGCCATCAAATACTTATGGTTTTTTTGTGACCAGCAATTATGCAATTTCTATAGCTTTTGGCGGTTCCGGATTGGGTGCTACAGGATACGCCACTGGTGGCAATAATGTAACGTGGTGTCATGTCTTGGCTGATCCATATTATTTTCTGGTCGCGGATTCTAAACTTATCTATGTTTTGCGCAATCCATTCGCCTTTACGAGTGCATACGGAATCGAATGTACGCGCATTAACGGCAGGTCAGTTGAACGCGTTTTGGTTACAGTATTAGGTTCTCCGTGGAATACATCACACGGTGTTGCAACCGACTTTCTTTTAACTGCTTTAGCGGGGGACACAATCACCGCTGCGGCGGACGCTTTTATCCAGGCGATTTGGACAGCAGTTGCTGGTGAAACCTGGGAATTAATGATCCGGCGTACAGATGATGACAATTGCTGGATTATCCGGTGTAGCCAGGCTGGATCAACAATTAAACTGATCCAAAAAGAGGGTGGGGTCGAAACCGAGCGAGCAAGCGCAGCACAGACGTGGGCAAATGGATCCACATACCGTTTAGTTGTCATTGCCGACACTCAGGCAATTTTTAATTTTGTCGGAGAAGAGCGAAAAAACACATACGCTTCGGCCAGTTTCAACCAGACTGCAACCGGCGTCAAAACATCGCACGCTGTGAATAACCTGATCGCATGGCCGCGTGTGCTGAGTGGGGCGGCCCTGGCGGCATTGGAGGCAGTATAAATGTATAAAATTGTATTTTTAGATATTTGGTTTATAAGTCCAAATAGTACTCGTTCTCCAAAGTTCTTTTATGTTTATCCTGAAATTGGTGGGAGCGATATTACTGGGCAAGACTCTGTTCCTGGCGATCCAAACATTGTTGTTTTAGAATCTGTTATCACAGAGGAACAACTTTCCGTTTTTATTTCCGATTCTAATTATGGTGAAGAAAGTATTCTTATCTTGGAGGAATTGCCAAATGAAGAAATCCAATGAAAAACCTCCGAAAGATGAATACAAAAAGAGAAAAAATAAACTATCCAAGATGAAGCTTTTAGATCAAGAGATACTCGATATTATGGGTTCTGAAAATGATCCATTTACAAGAGAAGAGATGACTTCGAAACTTATTGTCTGGATCAAAGAATCTCATTTTCCTAGATATAGAATACTGAACGCCGTCATTCCAGCATATACAACCTCTCTTGGTAAGACTATTTATAGTGGTATTCAATCTGCCTCCAAAGGAGTTAAAAATATTCTAAAATGATATTTCCTAAAATACAATCATTTATAATCATTATAGGAGTAAAGATAATCATTAATGACTATTCTCTCCCCATAAAAGAAGAAAAAACACCAATACCAATAGACCTATATAAGGAAACTACTAGTATACTATATCGGTAAATCTTTAGGATGTAACCGTGGAGGTTTAAATCCTAATTCATACTGGTAGGTCTTTAGAACACTACCACAGATATTCTAAATTGAAAGTAACTTGGTAGGTCTTTAGTAAGTAACCACAGAGGTTTAAATCCTAAATTATATTGGTAGGTCTTTAGGGTACACACCCACGCCCCCGCCAAAAAAAATCCCCCTTTTTTTCTCCGAATAGGGGGGATTTTTTTATTTAATTTTTGGAGAGTTTCTGTCTTTTTCCTAGAAAATTCCGGCCCATCGAAGGATAATTTTTACTCCGCTTGCAATTGCGTTACGGAAGAAAAAAATTACCATCAAGAATAAAGCGAGATAAAACAGGTCTAACATTTTATTTTCCTTTTCTTTTGTTGGGTAGATATTATCCCCCGGATAAAATTTTATCCGGGGGATAATTTTCATGGGGAGTTTACTTCTTCACTTCGGGCTTTTATTGCGGAATAACCACAGTAAACTTGACGGTTGGACCGCCTGTCTTGACTTCAATCTGTCCGACTGAGGGTGTCAAGAATTGGATGACACTTTCTCGTGCTTCCTTAGCGGCTTGTAACCGGTACCCAATTCCGAGGACGTTCACAAGATTGACGGCTGTTTTGCCTTCTATTGTTTCACACAAATGGGGAAGTTTCTTAGCGAATTCAGGGGTGACTTCCACAGCAACCAAATAAGCGTATTTTTCAGGAACATTGTTTCCTGCGAGAAGATTAATCGCTTCCCGTAGTAAGCCGGTTTTTTCAAGTTCGGTTTTCTTTGCACTATCAGCCGAATTGCCAAGAAAAGCTTTCTCAAGACTTACTGCAATCGTGGTCGGGGTGATGAATTCGTTTGCTTTTACGCTGG
>Ga0209000_1001252_pt1 | contig 16969 bp, 17 predicted proteins | sample RifGroD2_FD_183998 | JGI IMG/M metagenome (GOLD analysis project Ga0209000, IMG submission 183998) | Groundwater microbial communities from Rifle, Colorado, USA - Groundwater D2 (SPAdes) (version 2) | ecosystem: Environmental > Aquatic > Deep subsurface > Groundwater | place: Rifle, Colorado...
CATTTGGACTATTTACAAGATATCTTGAGTATAAAACAAAAGATGAAGGGAAAACCTTAATCAAGATTGATCAATATTATCCATCAACAAAGACCTGCAGTCAATGTGGTAGGGGGCAAAAAATCGGACTCTCTGAACGAACATACAGCTGCGTTTGTGGACACGTGATGGATAGAGACCTAAATGCAGCGATTAACATCGGTGTTCAAGGTCTTATCAAATATGTAACAAAAGCGTATGGAACAGACGCAATAGCTTGGTAAACTAATAGACATTAGTCTGTTTTACCCAAGAAACCCCCATTTCTAATGAGTCTCATTAAGTTATGGGAGTAGTTCACATGCTACCCAAGGAGGAATAGAGACGTGTTGAACGGCCAGCAAATATTGCCAGCGATTAGTAATCACCAAGATTTGAAGAAATTCCTAGCATTGCCCCTAACCTACGGCATTCTCATGAACTTCCAACTTGCTCAGCTCCCTGATCTCGTGAAGCTCATGAAAGAAAATCATAAAAAGGTTTTGATTCATTCTGAGTTGATCAAGGGATTGTCCAGTGACGAGTTTGGAGCAATCTACCTGATTCAAACCTTAAATGTCGATGGCATCATTTCCAGCAAACCAAAAGTGATTGAGGTTTGCAACAAGCGCAATGTCATCGGAATCTTGAGATTTTTCTTAAAGGATTCAATATCCCTTGAACAAAGCCTTGAACTCGCAAGAAAAACCAATCCGCAATACCTAGAAATCCTTCCAGCAATCTCAACGGATATCATCGAAGAAATCAAAAAAGAGGTTTCCTCAAAGATTTTAATGGGTGGATTGATTCGAAGCAAGGAACAAATCACCAGATGTCTTAAAGCAGGTGCTTGTGCAGTAACGACAAGCAATCCAGACTTCTGGGTAATGAACAAGTTAATCTAAAAAAAGAGACGAAAGAGAAAAAAAACAGGTGTTATCAGTTTTTTTCTCTTTTCATTTATATAGGAGGGTTTTATGTTTGATTATGTCATTATTGGTGCAGGTATCATCGGTACCTCGATTGCCAAAGAGTTAAGTCGCTATGAGACTTCAGTTTTAGTTTTAGAAAAGGAAAATGATGTCGCTAACCATCAAACAGTTGCGAATTCAGCAATTATACATTCCGGTCACGATCCCAAGGAAGGCACCCTCAAGGCCAAGCTTTGCGTGAAGGGCAATCAGATGTATGAAGATTTAGAAAATGATTTTGGAATCCCTCTGCTGAAAACAGGCGCTTTTGTTGTTGCACACAATATAGACCAGGAAAACATGCTGGATGCACTCTATCAGCGTGGACTGAATAATGGCGTAAAAAACATGAAAATGCTCTCCATCCAGGAAGCGCTTCAGGAAGAACCTAATCTATCTCCAACCATTACAAAGGTTTTATCTCTTCCATCCACCAAGGTCACTTATCCATGGGAAGTCGCATTCAAGCAATTGGAATGCGCAATCAACAATGGTGTCATCTTTCAAAAAAACAGTCGAGTGACGGCAATCAAAAAAGTTAGCAACCATTTTGAAATCACAATCAATGACAAAACCATCATTGAAACGAAATCTGTCATCAGCGCAGCAGGCATTTTCTCAGACCAGATTGCCAGAATGATAGAAACCAATGTCCAATATGATATCAAACCCAGAAAGGGTGAGTATTTTGTCTTAGACCGCAAGGTCAAGGGCTTTATCAATCATGTCATCTACCCGCTTCCAACAGAAAAAGGAAAAGGTGTATTGATTGTTCCCCAAGTGCATGGAAATATCCTTCTTGGACCAACCAGCACGACTCAGGATGAAAAGGATCTCTTATCCAATACGAGAGTAGGCATGGATCAGATCAAGGAAGATACAAAGAGACTTGCTGTCAATATTCCATTCGACCAAATCATCAGAACATTCGCAGGCATCAGAGCCAGCTCGTCCTATGATGACTTCTTTATTCAAGAATCCAAGGAATTCAAGAACTTCTTCCATGTCGCTGGCATCGACTCACCAGGTTTGACAGCAGCGCCGGCGATTGCCAAATATTTGGTTGACGAAGTGATCAATCATCATCTGACTTTAAAAAAATCATTTAATCCAATCATTCAAAAGCATAAAGCCTTTTATTCTTTGCCTGACGATGAAAAACAAAGACTGTATCAAGAAGATCACCGATATGGCAATTTAGTCTGCAAGTGTGAAAAAATCACAGAAAAAGAGATCGTGGATTCTATTCACGGTCCGCTTGGAAACGATACAGTCAAAGGAATAAAGAAACGCGCACGTGCAGACTACGGATTATGCCAGGGCGGTTATTGCGAAAGTTTGGTCTTGAAGATCATTGCGAAAGAAACCAATCAGCCACTGCCAAACATTAATTACTATGGATTGAACACACCGATACTGGTAGAGGAAACGAAGGTGAAAAAATGAAAATAGATATTGCAATCATTGGAGGGGGAGCGGCAGGATTAGCTGCTGCGCTATCCGCTCATGATGAAAAAATAAATATCCTTGTCATTGAACGTGAAAAGACATTAGGCGGTATTTTAAACCAATGCATCCATAATGGATTCGGTCTTCAAGTTTTCAAGGAAGAACTTACCGGTCCCGAATACGCAACACGCTTCACTGAGTCCTTTTTAGAAAAGAAAATAGACTTTTTACTGGATACAACAGTTGTTGACATCAAAAAAGAAAAAGACTTCAAAATCACGGTATCCAGCACTGAAAAAGGCATATTCAATATAGAAGCAAAGGCAGTGATTATCTCTTCTGGTTGTTATGAACGTACCAGAGGTGCGATTCAGATTCCTGGTGAAAGACCAAAGGGAATCATGCCAGCAGGTTCAGCCCAAAGATATTTAAACATGGATGGCTATCTTGTCGGTAAAAGAATCTTCATCTTAGGCAGTGGAGACATCGGTCTCATCATGGCAAGACGCATGACGCTTGAAGGAGCGAAGGTCCTAGGCGTCGCTGAACTCATGCCTTATTCAAACGGACTCACAAGAAATATTGTACAATGCCTGCATGATTTCGATATTCCTCTTTATTTATCTCATACGGTAACAGACATCAAGGGTCATGAAACCCTTGAACAAATCACCATACAAGCTGTCGATCAAAGCTTTAAGCCGATACCTGGAACTGAAAAAGTATTTGATGTGGATACACTTCTATTATCCGTAGGACTGATTCCTGACGTTTCACTATTTGATTCCCTTCAAATGAAAAAGAGTCCCATCACCAAAAGTGCGATTGTCGATCAGCATTATGAAGCAAGCGTCGAAGGTCTATTCATCTGCGGCAATGCGCTTCATGTCCATGATCTCGTTGACTGGGTTTCTAAAGAAAGTGAAAAAGCTGGACTATGTGCGAAAGAGTTCATTTTGAATAAAGATCAAAAGAAAAAAGATCTTCAAGCAGTCATTGTAGGCGACAACATCCGCTATGTTGTTCCACAACTCATCGACTTCAATCACTTAAACAAGCCTCTTGAACTATCTTTTCGAGTCTCTAGAAAAATAGAGCAAGGCGTTTTCAAGGTATTTCAAAACAATCAACTCATTAAAACTAAAAAAGCAAAATATATCGCACCAGCTGAAATGGAAATGCTGACCATCGATCCTAAGGATCTTCTTGACAACAGCCCAATCACACTGATGCTTGAGGAGGTGCTTTCATGAAAGAAATGATTTGCATCGTATGTCCCGTCGGCTGTCATCTGACTGCGGATGATGATAACAACATCGCCGGAAACCGTTGTGTGCGTGGAGCAAAATATGGTCTAGCTGAAGTTACCAATCCAACAAGAACACTCACAACAACCATTCGAACCACATCTCTAACCATCCCGAGATTAAGTGTGAAAACCAGCACACCGATTTCCAAAGCACTGATTTTCGAAGCACTTTCTTATATGAACAATGTGATTATCAATAAAAATGTTAAAATAGGAGATGTAGTCATCGAAAATATACTCAATACAGGCGTCAATATGGTAGCAACCAAAAATATAGAAATATAAAAACCAATAGGGGAGAAAACTATGGAAAAGTATATGTTGGCAATTGATCAGGGAACAACATCGACAAGGGCGATCATCTTTGATCATCAGAGCAATATCATCGCAATGGCAAGCGAAGAAATCAAACAGATTTATCCGAAACCCGGCTGGGTTGAACACAATCCGAATCAAATATGGGTCACCGTGCTGGCAGTCATGGCGAGGGTTCTTCTTGAAGCGAATCTCAAGGCTAAGGATATTCACTCCATCGGTATCACCAATCAAAGAGAAACAACCGTGGTCTGGGACAAAAAAACAGGTCAGGCAGTTTATAACGCGATTGTCTGGCAGTCTCGCCAGACATCAGAAATATGCGATGATCTGAAAAAGAATGGATACTCACAATTATTTAAAGACAAGACTGGTCTTTTGATTGACGCTTATTTTTCAGGAACTAAAATCAAGTGGATCTTGGATCATGTCGAAGGCGCTCGTGATCGAGCTGAAAAAGGCGAACTCGCCTTTGGAACCATCGATTCCTGGCTCGTCTACAAGCTAACAGGCGGCACCCATATCACAGACTATACAAATGCTTCCAGAACATTGATTTATAACATCAAAGAATTGAAGTGGGATAAGGAATTATGCAACATCTTAACGATACCGATGGGCATGCTTCCAGAAGTCAAATCCTCGTCAGAGGTTTATGGAAATACAATCGCTTACCACTTTTTTGGAGAAATAGTTCCGATCAGCGGAATAGCTGGGGATCAGCAGGCATCACTATTTGGCCAGGCTTGCTTTGAAAAAGGTATGGTTAAAAATACGTATGGGACAGGTTGTTTCATGCTGATGAATACAGGGAATGAGCCTATTACTTCAGAGCACGGACTACTCACCACCATCGCGTGGGGAATCAACAATGAAATCACTTATGCGCTTGAAGGAAGCGTGTTTGTCGCGGGATCATCCGTACAATGGTTGCGAGATGGCATAAAACTGATTAATACCTCCTCTGAAACAGAGCAGCTTGCTACTTCTCTTTCCTCAAATGAAGGCGTCTATATCGTCCCTGCCTTTGTAGGGCTCGGAACACCTTATTGGGATTCAGATGCCAGAGGAGCGATGTTCGGACTCACCAGAGGTACGACAAAGGAACATATCGCAAGAGCGATATTGGAAGCCATCTGCTATCAATCGATGGATGTTTTGCGTGCCATGGAAGAGGATACCAAACTTCCTATTCAATCCTTCAAGGTGGATGGAGGAGCAACCTGCAATAACTTCCTGATGCAATTTCAATCCGATATTCTGAAATTGGATGTTGAACGTCCTGTTATTATGGAAACAACAGCACTTGGTGCTGCATATCTTGCTGGACTCGCAACCGGTTACTGGAATTCAATCGATGACATCAAGAGCAGCTGGAAGCTTCAAAAGCTATTCACTCCAAAGATGGATAATGCTACCAGAGCCAAGAATATTAAAGGATGGAAAATCGCAGTTTCTGCAACTAGACAGTTTAAAAATAATGATAAGGCATAATAATTTAGTTTGATGTATAATAAGGCTAAAGTTCAAGGAGGTTAAACAATGCTAAACTATGTCATGGAATATAGTGAATTGGTTAAAAGCTTCAAGAAAATTGTTGAAATTGATGGACATAAAATCTTGGTGGTGTTGCTGGCTGATCAAGTCTACGCAATCCATGATCGATGCACACATTTGGGTGCTTCCTTAAGTAAAGGGACACTTGAAGACAAAAGTGTAACGTGCAAATCTCATGGTGCGAAATTCGATCTTCAATCCGGTGAGGTTTTGGATAAAGCCCATGTCGGTTTTATCAAGATGCCGACAAAGAAGACAGTTACCTATCAAACAAAGGTTGAAAACGGAAAAGTTTACATTGAATTATAGAAACACCCCGGCAAAAGCCGAGGTGTTTTTTTATCACTTAAAAATTTTTTTACTTATAAACAGTTACTAGGGTTTCCGCTCTTTTTCTTTGTTTCAGTTGAACATCCAAATCCGTATATCCGGTCATAATCAATCCGACAACGATTTCATTCGGCATGCACCCGATCACTTCCTTGAAAACTTCAGATTCAATATATTTCGGAGTTTTCCATGAAGTGGAGAGATTGGCTTCAGTAGCTAAAAGCAAATAGTTTTGAATCAATGCGGCAACAGCTTGAAGATCTTCCAACTCATCTCTGTAATCCTTATTGACAGGCATGATAAAAGCAACAATCAATGGTGCAGAGAAAACTTTAGACAGCGATTGTTTAGTTTCTTCTTTTTGCAAATTACCCACTTGACTGACATATTCAGAAACAAATTTCTTTTTCCCCTCACCCTCAAGCAGAACGAATCGCCATGGTTCCCTCATTTTATGGTTTGGAGCATAAACTGCATCATCAAGCAATTTCTTGACAAGTTCAACATCGACTTCCTTTTCGTTGAATTTGTTAACACTCACTCTTTTTTTAATCAAATCTGATAGTTTCATCCGCTCATCTCCTCTATACTATAATATTACATCATTTAAAACATAAAGACAAATACAGAATATCAAATAAAAAGGAGTAAAAGATGTGAGACGCATCCGTTACTCCAAAAAGGGCATATTGAAAATGAATATTTACATAATCTTCTTGGGATGCAGCGTATTGCACTGCAATCCTTGGATGATTTTATCGGTTAAAATCTCAAACATGGATGTCGCAAGCATGAAAATAAGTGCCATGATGATTAAAAATTGAAGATTGAAACTGATGAATGGATAAATAACAAAGAATATGGTCATTAAGAAATGCAGCATATGAAGTATCAAACCGATGCGTGGTTTCAATAGCTTCAGGTTGCTGAAGCTTTGAAATTGAAGAGATGCGATAAAAACGATGAATAGAATATATCCGGTCATGCCTCCGTAGGTAAAAAGCAGTGCAGAATTTGCAAACATAAACTGTTCTGGTTGAATCCAAGTCATAACTCGGCCTCCTAGATAATAGATGGATAGAAATACTCCGATGATTAGTGAAAATTTAATGATGTTTTTCATAGTTGATCATATCCCTCCAAGTTGATTTTAATACTTACTGATTGATACTCTGAAATTTGAAAAGTAATCTATACTAATTTATAAAAATGATCATTGTTTCTATACTGTAACTGATTAATAACCCGTAAATTAGTCCCATAATTAACCCCAAGGGAAGTTCAAAACTCAAACGCCGATCATTTTTATAAACATGGTATCGTTGGTAAACTGACTTGCAAAACAGGTGGTAAATCATAAAGAAAACAGGTGTGATGACGGTAAGAGACAATAATTTCCAATTGTAGCTGAATGTATAATTCACCAATCGAATGGTCACCGTCTCATGAAGCATGAAAGCGATCCACCATAGCACAACAAACAAGATTGCTGTTTTTGCTATGGATTCAATCAAATACTGTTGCCCATGCTCTTCTATATCTTTGCTTTGAACCTGTGAAAGCTTGACCTGCACATGAACCGCACGAAATATGACCCACACTGAGGTGAATATGGTAATTAACCAAATCATAATTGCTATTGTCATATTTGTCACTCCGTTTTGTGCTTCCACTGATTAAGTGTTGAAGCGGTAAGCAACTGATTGATAGTTAGATTTCAAAGAAAATTCAATTAGTTAGCATCGAAGGGCGAAATCGAATAAAATGTATTTTCAACGCCTTTAAATATGCTATAATTATCTTGAATTCTAAAATCGAAACCATGAAACAGACGTAAAGAAATAATTCCTAAAGTTCTACGTTTTCTGGTAGTCCTGAATTTCTAAATCCGATTTCAACGAATTCTGGATCTCCTGAGTTTTCAAATCCGATTTCAACGAATTCTGGATCTCCTGAGTTTTCAAATCCGAGTTCTACGTTTTCTGGCAGACCTGAATTTCTAAATCCAATTTCAACGAATTCTGGATCTCCCGAGTTTTCAAATCCGATTTCAACGAATTCTGGATCTCCTGAGTTTTCAAATCCGATTTCAACGAATTCTGGGTCTCCTGAGTTTTCAAATCCGAGTTCTACGTTTTCTGGCAGACCTGAATTTCTAAATCCCAGCTCTACATTTTCTGGTAGTCCCGAATTACGGAAACCCATTGATATAGATGATGATTCATTTGTCAAAAATGATTGAATTCCCAACACTGTTACAACGGCAACAACACAAATTAAAGCGATAATTACTAGTTTTCTCATGGCTCACGCCTCCTGTTTCTTTAATTGTATAATCATTTTATAAAATAAAACAGGGCGTATATGTCCTATTCGTACAAAAAAAGGTGAAATTTTCATGAAAAGTAAAGAACTTTGTATTTATTTAGAGCGCTTGCGTGCTGCGCGTAACATTTCGCAGGAAACTTTCACAGAAAATGTGGTTTCCCTCAGACAGTATCGCAGGTACATCAATGGAGAGTCTGACATTCCATTCCAAATCATTCATAACTTAACAACAAAACTCGGTGTGAAGACCGATAATTTGTTGCGTGAACTTGAAAATGTCAAGGTTGAAGAAACCAGACTCATCAACAAGCTCTATAATCTTGCTGTAAACCTTGCTCATGATGAATTCATCAAATTATCACAGGAAGTTCCATTAGAACACATCATCGAAAAGAGCAACCAACTTTTGTATCAGCATAGTGTGATCCTCGATAATCTGTATCAAAAGAAATTAACAAAATTCGAAGCTGCAACCCAAAACGCCAAACTCATCAATTATCCAAAAATATTGAATCAAAAAATAATGACTTCTATAGAAATGCTTATTCTAAGCTCGTTTCTCGATGTGTTCGATGTGACTCAGCATGAACAGATTATTGCCAAGATTAAAGATTTCATCAGCGACAATTCTTTAGTCATCAGCGGCGGTAATGACATGATGATGAGTCTTGTGCTCGCGAGGATTGCCAAGTACTATGGAATTAAAGAAAACTATAGCGCAGTTCTTGAATATTGCAATATCGGAATTCAGAGAAACATTCAATTGAAATCTTACTTTTTGATGGACTACTTTTACTACTACAGCGCTCTCGTACATTACGAGCTAAAAAATATGGAATTATATGAGAAGTGCATTGTCGAATGCTTCAATGTATTGCACTTCGAGGATAATGCAGATAAAATTCAAAAGTTCACAAATTTAATCAATGAAGACTTCAATATTGAATTTCGAGATTTCGTCATTGCGCACTACACTAAAAACAAGTTAGAACCATTGGAGTAAATTATGCAAACCTGTAAAATATACTTAAAACCAAAGGAAGAAATCCGCATTGTCCAAGGACACCCATGGGTATATTCCAATGAAATTGAAAGAATAGAAGGCACTATAAAAAGTGGTGACCTCGCTTATGTTTATTCCTATAAAAACCAGTTCATCGGAAAAGGGTATTTAAATACATCTTCGAAAATTTTCGTTCGTATTCTATCCAGAGACGAACAAACAGAAATTGATGAACCTTTTTTTCGTAACCTCATTCAAAAGTCAAACCAGTCGAGAATTGATTTAGAATATCAAAACAGCTATCGTGTGCTCTTCGGTGAAGCGGATGGCATTCCAGGTTTTATCGTCGACAAATATGGAGACTATCTTTCCCTGCAAATCTTGTCTTTGGGCATTGATTTGAGAAAAGAAATGTTTGTTAAAATTCTCGTTGATCTATTTCATCCAAAGGGCATTTATGAACGCAGTGACGTTCCAGTCCGTAAGAAGGAAGGCTTGGACCTATTCAAGGGAGTAGTTTATGGCACTGTTCCAGAAACTGTCCTCATCAAAGAAAATGAACTTCAAATGGAAGTTGACATCATCAACGGACAAAAGACCGGATCATTTCTTGATCAGCAGGATAACCACAATGCACTCAAGCCTTATGTCAAGGATAAAACAGTATTGGACTGCTTCTCCCATATCGGAGGATTTGGTCTGCATGCAGCATATCATCATGCGAAGGAAGTCACTTGCCTAGACATTTCTGAACATGCAGTTTTGCAGATTGAAAGAAACGCAAAATTAAACAAATTAAACAATGTTAAAGCTGTCAAAGCGGATGTTTTCGAACAGCTTAGGACCTATCAATTGAATCAACAGAAATTTGATGTCGTCATTTTGGATCCACCAGCATTTGCAAAGAAAGTCGATGATGTTAAAAAGGCATACCAGGGTTACAAGGATATCAATCTTCAGGCACTCAAAATTATCAATGACAACGGTTATCTGATGAGTTGTTCCTGCTCGCATTATATGACACCTGCACTCTTTTTGGACATGTTGATGGAAGCCTCGAACGATGCTAAAAAAATAACTCAAATGGTTGAGTTCAGAATACAAGGAAAAGATCATCCGGCGTTGCTTGGTTCAGATGAATCTCTATATTTGAAATGTGTAGTTTTACGTGTTAAAAACTAATAAAAAAGTTGGAAATTATTCCAACTTTTTTTTATATGTCTGCATTGTATATTTTTTTAAACTCGTGTTTCATCCTGACAGGAATCAAAATAATCGCACCAACAGAAACAATAGCTGCTAATAGCATGATGAAGCGATAATCAAGACTTGAGTATTCTGCGATTCCCCCCATTAAAATAGCTCCGAAGATTGCTCCGATATTCCATAAAAGACCTTGTACAGAGTTCACTCTTCCTCGCATATGAGCAGGGATATAGACCTGAGTCGCCGTCATTCTGATATTGTAAGAAGTGACTGATAACAGACCAACAATAAAGCTGATTCCAACCATCAAAAGATACGGTAAATACAGCATCGAAGCACTCATGATTTCGACTGAAAAATAAACAAAAATCGCGATCAAATACCTCTTGTTCGGAGGGTATTTAAATGTATAATGAATGATTCCTCCAAGGATTCTTCCAACAGATCCAGCTGTAATCAAAAATGAATAATCTTGAATCGTCAAGGTATCGCTATTGATGAAATACGGCATCCTCAAAAGGTCGTGCGTCATGTAAACAAATGAGAATGCAGCGAACAAAATACCGATTCCCAAAATCCCTTTTTCAACTTTATAATACCTGAATCCCTCTTTCAAATCCTCAACAAACTGCAGTCCGCTGACCTTCGATGTATTCAATTTTTCATCAAGGCGGATGGTCGTTTCCATGATTGCTGCAATCCCAAAACTGAATGCGTTGAATAGCATCAGCATTGCGATTCCAAACTCAAAATTCTCTATCATGAACGCAGCTACAGGTGCCATAACCGCTGCAGAAATCGGCCAGATCAAACTGGATAAAGAATAAGCTTTTGAATGTTGTCCAGGTTCAATAACTTCAGGAAACATGCTCATGAATGCGATTTGATAAACAGTATCCATAATGCCTAAAAAGGCACCAACCATCGTGAAGATCAAGACGTTGAAGTATCCTGTGAATAAAACTAAAGCGATCAATGTGAAGATAATTGTAGACCCAAAATCAAGCATATAAATGATTTTTCGTCTGGAATGCCTATCTACAAAGGGACCTGCTAAAAACCCCGTCAAGACCCTGGGAATGATGTTTGCTACCATAAATAAGGCTAGGGTCAAAGGAGATCCTGTCTTTTGAAATATCATAATGCCAAAAGCCACACCTGCAGCTGAACTGCCCAGTGCGGAAACGAAAGATCCTAATGTGAGAATGGTGAAATTCTTAGTCCAAAGTTTGTACATTCAATCCTCATTCCAAATACAAATTCATCATGATTTCATCATAGTATTTGCCATGAATGATGAAAGCTTTTTTAAAGTATCCCATTTGTTCAAATCCTAATTTTTTATATAAATGGATTGCTTTTTCATTATCCGCCCTGACATCCAGATGGATGACCTTGATGATTTTGGTTTCTTTAGCGTGATCTATCAGTTCAACCATCAATTGTTTACCGATTCCGATTCCCCAATATTTTTTCAAGACAGAGACACCAAGACTCGCGACATGCTTGATTTTATTTCTATCCTTTGCGGATAAATTGGAGACACCGACAAGTTGATCATTGATAAAACAACCAAGCATCATCGATATAGGATGCTGGTAATAACGATCGATAATCTGTTCTTCTTCTTCAATGGAAATACCTAATCCTGCTTCATCAATTAAAAGATTCGTTGTTTCATTACCCACAACGATCAGATAGTCAAGAACCGCTTTCGCGTCTTTCTTTTCAAGCTTTCTGAATTCTGCTTCAATTCCATTTTTCAGTAACAGCTTCATAGCAGTCTTTTCCCCATTTCCAGTCTAACTTCTTTATTCTCAATATCCTCGTTTGAATACTCCATGGTGTTCAAACCGACAAAGTGCAATCCTCTTTTCATGTAGAAACGGATTGCGTTATCGTTGCATGACTGCACTTCCAAAATGATGGCACGTGCCTTCTCTTTCATGGCATGTTCAACCATAAAATCGAATAATTCTTTACCGATGCCCTCATTTCTGTATTTCTTATCCACTAAAAAATTCCAGATGCGGAATCTGTTGTTCCAGGTTTCCATGGATCCTTCAATGACGCCAACAACCTTCTTTTTATCAAGAACGCCAAAGACGATGGGTTGATCAATATATTCTTCAAAAAGATGAGAGATAAACCCCTTTTCCTGTTTGCGTCCGAACTTCTTTCTTTTAATCAGTATTTTTATGTCTTTCTTCTTTTTGATGATGACATCATAATAAGCTTTTGTCTGATATTTGCAATCCAATTCATATCCTTTATATTCAGATCTGTTCAATTCAACAATTTTCATTTTTCTTGTACCATCTTCACTAAATTTTTTATGTAGAATTTTCTAAACTCGGGATCTTGCAGGGTACCTGCTTGCAAAGTCGAAGATTTTGCTTGCGAGATCTGAATAAAAAGCGGAAAGCTGAAGGATGAGAACAACATCATATATTTCGCATAGACTTCCGTAGGATTGGTCGATTTGATGGTGGTTTTGATCTTATCCAGGATTAATTTCGTAAATTCATTATCAGAGAAAAAGGATTGTATCAAAAGACTTGATGAATCCGGATGCAGTTCCCTGGTTAGAAATAGATAATTAAGCATGCCCATGTTATCCATAGCAAAGGAATACGTAAAACTGACAAATTTCTCAATCAGTTCTTCAATGGGATGATCACCAATCTCTTGAAAAAGTGTTTCAGAAAGCGTCTTCTTCAATTCATCAATCACTTCTTCAATCACGATATAGAGAAGTTGTTCCTTACTTCCAAAATGATAATTCACTGCTGCAATATTGACATAACAAGCTTCTGCAATATCCTTGATTGTAATTGCTGTATTCTTTCTAATCAAAATTTTCGTTTCATCGATGATTTTACGTTTAATATCCGAACTTCTCATACAGACACCTCAAATCATATTTGAAATCACGCTTTAAATTTGATTTCATAATCTATTTATATCATATTTCCTTTATAATTTAAATATAGATTTCAAATATTCATTTAAAATTATCAATTAAAGAGGCGGTATTATGAAGAAAAGAGTAACAGTTGTCATATTGGTCGGTTTCCTCGTCATTTTATCTGCAATATTTATTCCCCGAGTACAAACAAATTACGATATGACACAGTATTTACCGATTGATTCCAACACGAAAATAGGCTTAGATATATTAGAAAATGAATTTGGCAATGAAAGTTCTGTAGAAATATTAATCAATGATATTTCAGTTGCAAATGTACTTGCTATCAAAGCAGAAATTTTGAATGTCAACCTCGTTTCCAGCGTCATTTGGTTAGATGATTATGTTGATTTGAACGTTGTTCCGATTGAATTTATCGATCCATCTGTCGTATCTCCATTTTATCAGGATTCAGATGCGTTGCTGATTGTCAATTTCACCGGAGATTCTTATCAATTAGAACTGACTGAATCTATGGAAGATGTCGAAGATATCGTAAAGAACTATGTGGTTCAATACAGAGGAGACCTTCTGATGAACAGGGAGGCTCGCACCATTGCGAGCGGTGAAGTGACTAAAATATTATTCTTAATTATCCCAGTTATTATCATTATTCTCTTATTCGCATCCAAGACATGGATTGAACCTATCATTATCTTGGTTTCATTGGGCATTGGTGTTGCTCTCAATTCAGGGACAAATGCGCTTCTACCAGATGTTTCCTTCATCACGCTGACCATGGCGCTTGCCCTTCAGCTTGCCTTATCTCTGGATTATTCATTATTTTTGATTCATCGCTTCTATGAAGAAAAAGAAAAGGAAGCAGATCCAGTCAAAGCATCCAAACTTGCTTTAAAGCATGCATTTCCATCCATTACCGCATCCGCGTTTACTACGATTGCAGGTTTTTCCGCATTATTCTTAATGGATTATCGCATCGGATCAGACATCGCACTCGTCTTATCTAAAGGTATTTTATTCAGTTATCTCACAGCAGTCATTGTTCTTCCTATCTTCCTTATTTGGTGCGATAAACTGATTACTAAAACAAAGCACCGCGTATTTTTACCATCCTTCAAAAAGTATAGCATCGCACTCTATAAATTACGCTTCATTTTGGTTCCCATCTTAGTAATAATCTCTATTTTAGGTTTCATTTATCAACAAAAGACGGAATATGTTTATGGAAGCGGTTCGCTTGCTGATGAAACCACAACCCTCTACACAGACAATCAAATCATTTCTGAACGGTTTGGAAGTCGAAATTTATCGATTATCCTGGTACCAAACGAAACAGTACTGCAGGAGGTCAATCTTGTAAACCATTTATTAAGTTTAGAGAATATCGAAAGTGTTCAAGCGTTGGTCACCTCAGCAGATCCCAATATTCCCAGAGAATTCCTACCTGCCGAACTGGTTTCCCAATTCGTCGGTGAATCATACTCCAGAATCATCATCAATACAACCATTGACGGGGAAAACGCAGAAATGTATCGCCTAAATGCTGAAATCAGGGAAACTGTTGGACTATACTATGATGATTTCTATACTGTCGGCATGACCTCTAGCGTCAGCGATATCAAGGATTCAGTTTTGGCTGACTCTGCAATGGTTGTTATCTTCTCCTGCTTAGCTGTCGGTTTCATCATCATGCTGATTTTTAAATCTATTTCGATACCGGTTTTGCTTGTCATGATCATTCAATCATCAGTCTGGCTGAATATCTCTTTACTCTTCGCTCAAGGCATTCAAACGCAGTATATAGGTTATTTAGTCGTGATGTCCATTCAGTTAGGAGCCACCATCGATTATGCTGTTCTTTTAACCAACAGGTATATGGACTTTAGAAAAACGATGAACCCGCATGATTCGATTCTTGAAGCATTCCAAAAATCTTCAACATCCATCATCATTTCTGCGGTCGTTTTATCAGTTGCTGGATTTGTTGAAGGTTTCTTCTCCGATATTTTATCAGTGACTGAAATCGGTCTTCTCCTTGGTAAAGGCGCACTGATCTCAGGCCTGCTGATCTTCATCTTTCTTCCGCCATCCTTGGTATTGTTCGATAAACTCATTATGAAAACCACATTACATCCGAAGGGTATAGAAAAGACGAGAAATTAACTCGTCTTTTTTTTTATTTAAATAAATAGATTGTGATTTGAATCTACGGTATCGCCAAGATAGGTTGCTACGCCTGCGATTTCAACACCATCGATCAGTTCTTCAGCTTTGATGCCCATGATATCCATGGACATCGCACATGCGATGATTTTAACACCCATGTCTTGTGCGCTTGCCATCAATGTTCTCAGTGAATCCACATTCTTCTTTTTCATGATGCTCTTAATCATGATTGGTCCCATTCCAGCCATGTTCATGTTGGAAATTGGAAGCTTTTCAGTACCACGCGGCATCATTCTACCAAACATCTTTTCAATAAATGATTTCTTGACTCTGACTTTCTTAGGTCTTCTTAAGATGTTCAAGCCCCAGAATGTAAAGAATAGTGAAACATTCTTACCCATAGACTTCGCTCCGCTCGCAATGATGAATGCGGCAATCGCCTTATCCAAATCTTGGCTGAACACAACAATTGTTGTTCCATTCTTCGTATCCTTGACATCATATCCTGTTTGTGTCACCTTGATGTTGGTTCCCTTTTGAATATGAGCAGTAATGACTTTTCCTTCTTTTTGAACATTCAATAATGTATTCCCAGTCTTTTCAGACCAAGATTTAATATCTTTCATGAATCCTGGATCCGATGCTTTCGCTTCAAGAATGTCGCCATTCTCCATCGTATTCATCGCTTTATAAACTTGAACGATCGGACCTGGGCATTGTAATCCGCAAGCATCAATCGTCATCGTTATCTTTGATTCATTGACCATCGGGATTGGCTGTTCAGCCTTCTTTTGATCAATGACAGGCACACCTAAATCATCAAGAAGGGTGAAGCATATTTCTGATCCATTATGATCGAATACACAGCTGTATGATTTGAAACCACCATCTAGATTCATAACATGATATCCGTGTTGGGATAACAGTCTTGCTGCAGTATATCCTCTGATTCCGCTATGGCAGTACACATAAACCTCTTGATCCTTGGATATCTCGCTCATTCTCTCTCTTAATACAGATAATGGAATGTTGAGTGATCCAGGAAGATACTCTAAAACATATTCAGACTCTTCTCTAACGTCTAAAATATAAGCGCCTTTGGAAGCAAGTTCCTGCATGTCGCTCCACGTGATGGTTTGAACAAGGCCTTTTATTTTATTTTCAGCGATGAATCCAATCATGTTGACGGGATCCTTTGCGGATGAGAATGGAGGAGCATAAGCTAAATCCAGATTCTTTAAATCGGTAACCTTGATTTTACCAAAGATCGCAGTGGCTAAAACATCAATACGCTTGTCAACGCCCTCTGCTCCGCCGATGGCTTGAGCTCCATATATTTCTTCAGTTTCAGGATTATACATCACCTTCATTGAAATGGGCTCAGATCC
>Ga0209000_1001255_pt1 | contig 16938 bp, 47 predicted proteins | sample RifGroD2_FD_183998 | JGI IMG/M metagenome (GOLD analysis project Ga0209000, IMG submission 183998) | Groundwater microbial communities from Rifle, Colorado, USA - Groundwater D2 (SPAdes) (version 2) | ecosystem: Environmental > Aquatic > Deep subsurface > Groundwater | place: Rifle, Colorado...
TCAATGTTATTGAATATAGAATCAATTAAAGCAATTTTATCTTCTAATTCCCATACATAATCTCTTTGATAATCTGGTTCAAAATCAATTCCAAAGAAATATGCTTTGGTAATTATATCGCTCATACCTCTTTGTGAATAACTTAATTGCAATTCTTTATTTTTAATTAAAGATTCTTTTTTAACTTCACAATATGGTCTAATATTTAACCAAGTTACAAACATTTTTTGATGCTCATGTTTTATTGGTCTACCATAGTTATTATCAATTCTAGTATAATCAATTTCATATACTTTACCATCTAAATAAATATCATTTACATAAGCATTTTGTAACGCACCAATATTAACTCTATCTCCTAATTTATAATAATATGTAGGCTCTGGTAGATATTCTGTTCTTTCTTTAAGAAAAGTTTGCAAATCCCTTTCTCTTATTTGTTCTGGAGTTTCTTGAATTGTTACTTTCTTTTTCTTTGCCATGATAATAACTCCTTTCTACTTAAATTTATCCTCAATACTAATCTTCAAATAATCAATTTTATGACTATATTCATTTGTTAAATGATTTTCTTTAATTATAAATTCCATTAAACTTAATGTTTTTTCTGCGCTAGTTTTAGTTGGAGCATTATGCATTACATAATCATACAATTCATCAAGTTCTTTTCTAATTCTATTTAAATTCATAATTTATCTCCTGTTAGAATAGAAATAATTTTTTTATCCAACAGGATACAATGAATAAGCAAATACTAAATCTTCATTAAACTGTTTTACAATAATATAATAAAAATCACGACCATTGAATGATTTCTTAATTATATCCATAGGTTTAATTCCATCTACATCAATACAGGTATCCCCTATTTCATACTTAGCAGTTTTATTTAATCCAACTAAATCTTTAAAAATAATTTTAGGATTTCTTGATTTTTGTAGTTTATTAAGTTGTTCTTGAGTAATTTCACCTATTTTTATCATTGATTAACACTCCTTTTATGTTTATATAAAAAACTATACTTTGATCATAATAATATTTGGCGGTCAGGGCAGGTTTAAATCCTGCATATGACATCACATGAGGGTATTATACCATTAAACTACCTGACCATGTAAACTATTTACGCTGTTTTCAAATACCCTTCAACATAAATATAAGTATACTCATATCCTAATATGTTACAATACTTTTTAAAAACCTCGGCATCTTCTTTCTCCATTAACAATGAACAACTTGGTAATTTCTCTAATAATTCAGTTATCCATTTTTCATCGTCCATTGTATTATTGCCCCATCCAAATACTATCCCATTAGAATTAAATACATTTACTAATCTATCATTGCAATTAAATTCTCTTATAATAGCACCCCAATTATCAACTTTCGTATGATTTTCATAATCCATTTTAGAATCGAAAATAAATTTAAATGATATTTTACCAGTTTGCCAAATTTCATCTGCTGTTACAATATTAAATTTTAACATTATCATTCTCCTTTTGTTTTCTTAAATTCATTCTATTAAAATACTTATTTGCATCTTTCCATGCTTGCTCTGGTGATATTGACCATCCACAACCACTATTACACCAAGTATCATTGCACCATCCTAATATACACCAGAAATAAGATTCAGTAGGATTATCCCATGTATGAGGATTCATAATAACTTCTATTTTATATTCGTCTGGATTATGCATATTAATTACTCCTTTTGTTTTTATATTTAATCACGATATCCTGAATATCCAAATTTCCAGAAACAACTTTTTGTATTGTTATAGTTAATATCGTATATTCCTTTTGATTCTAAAAAATCTTCTAAATCTTTATAAAATTGTCTATTAGGATACACATTAATAAAATCTAAATACATATCCTTAATTGTTATATTAACACAATTATCTCCTTTCACAAAACAAATAACTGTACTTTTTGATTTAAAATGTTTATTAAGTTGATTAATAATATCTTCTGTTATTATCATTTTTACTTTTACTGTTGTTCCCATGTTATTATTCCTCCTTATTATTTAAATTTATCTTTCCCAATGATGATACCTTACTTCAATCCTATTATCTTCAGTTACAAAAGAATTTTCTTCACTCTTTACCATTTCAAAACCAAGTTTCTGCTCAATAATTTTACTAATATAATCATCTTCAGGTTTTTCTACTATATTAAATATAGATATTGCATCACATTCTCTACTGAATAATCTAGTACCTATTCTATGTAGGTATATTGTTGTTTTAATCATTTTGATTCTCCTTTATTGTCATATATACAACCATAATTAAATTCATATTGCCCACAAAGTCTTACTAGTGTTGGTGTATCTAAACTATTATCTATTTCTTTAATATATGCTAATAGATATGCTACTTTACTAACAGGTGATATTTCAGAATTAATAATCTCAGTTATTTGTTTACTTGTATTATTAAATTTTTGTAGAAATTCATTTAGATAAGTGTCTATTTGATGTTTTGCATAATTCATAGATGCTTCTCTACTCATGTTATAATCTCCTTAAAATTATTTATTTAATAATAAATAACCATTGCCATCAATAACTATTGCTATATTTGGTTTTTCTGCCCATGACAAATATAATTTTGGATAACTTTCTAAATACACAATTTGAAATTCTTTATTCTTTAAATCCATTTCTTTTGAAAATTTTATTAATTTATTAATATCTTTTACATAAAAATTAAATTTTTCAATCAAATCTTCATTAAAAATATTTCTTAAAAATTCATATTTATCATCAAAATGTTTTTTAACTGAATCTTTGACATCTTGTTTTACATCTTTTCTTTTAAGCAAACTATCCAATTTGTTTTGCTGAACATTTACTGTACAATCTGAAGATCCTCTTTCTTCTTCAAGCATTCCAATAATATCTTCCGCGTCTCTATTATTTACATTTCTACAAAAATTTTCATGATCTATATACCCACCTTCATAATATTCCATCGTAAATTTTTTACCACAATAATTACATTTAAATATTTTAGACATTAAAAAATTCCTCCTTTAAATCTTAATCATATCACAATTTTATAATGATAAATAATCAGTACAATCATTTTCCATTATATCTTCATCAAATTCAAAATCATATTTCTCTTTCAATTCTTTTATAAGTCTCAGTTTTAATTGAAATAAATCTTCTGATAAACTGCCACAACTATGTGAAGTATGCCTTAACAAAACACAAGATTGTTTTAAAGCAATGACCTGATTTAATATTTGACACATATCATATTTTTCATCATATAGTTTTTCAATTTCTTCTTTTGATAATCCCTTTTCTTCAAAGTATACTTCAACTGTAAAAATTCTATAAGGTATCATTCTACCATCAATACTTAAATATTTTTTAATGTAATCTCTTTTCATTATTAATTTTCCTCCTTAGATTTTACTTCATACATTATAACTTCACCTAACGTATTAGATATTACCTCTGTTTGCTCCGTAACACATTTTTCTATTGCTTCATAAGCAGATAAAAATATATTAATTTGTTCCTCAGTTACATTTTCTTCCCTATTATAAATTATATCATTTAATAGTTTACAATTAAACACTACTCCATAAAAATTCCCTAAATCTTTTACTTTATTAATTTTAATTTGCAATGAATCATTCTCTTTAAACCATTTTAATTCTGCTTTATATAATATTGCACATAAATTATGAAACCATTGATTTACTACATGCTCACCAGTATATTCTAAACTATAACCATATTCTGTTGAAGGACATTTTATATCAAGAGATTCAAACCTTCTTTCAAATAAATAATATTTACCAATTTTAAATTCAGTATCTATTATCTTTTTAGGATCATTTCTTTTAATCCATGCTTTAACTGATACAGTTTTAGGATTTTCCCACTGATCTTTAGACAAAGAATCTTTTTCATCCTCCCATTTATTAATAATATCTAACATGTATGTTGCAATATTATTTTCAAATATATCAACAATTTTAATTTTATCTTCTAACGATAATTCTTTTTCAATTGCATAAACTTTTAAACCATCTGTCATATATGGATTAGTTTTATAAATATTATGTTTTCTCATATTTAGAAATACTAAATTTTCAGGATTATGCTTACCTTCTTTTAAAGATTCAATAATATTTTTCATATTATTTCTCTTCTCCTTTACTATTTTAAATATTTACCCAATAACGGAATATTATTAATCAACTCTTTCATCCCTAATTCACTCTCACCAATTTTCAATCCATATTCAACAATATCATTAATTATACTCAAACATTTACTTTCTGACAAACTTACCTCAACTGTTTGCTGTGGTCTGTTTATAAATTTTTCTTTACTACCCATATAATCAACAAAAGGTTTTTTATTAACATCTACTTGCATTTTAATATCAGCAATACATGCTAATAATAATCCAGCATTAGATTCGAAGTTACAAATGAAATATAAAATATATGGATATTTACGGAATAATTTTTCTACAAATCTTCTTATTGAATCAATTTCATATATTTCTTGTGGAGTATTGTCATATCCCATAAATGTTATTACAATTTTCTGACGAGATTTAGTTTTACACTCTTGTAATAACTTGATAAATTTATCTAAACGTCTGAAATCTCTGGTTAATATCTCATCTTTGCTGATTGCAAGCACACATAATGATTTTGGGTCAAGTATGTCACTTTTTCTTGGTAAATCAAATACGAAGTTAAACATGATAATCATACCTTTCTTTGAATAATATGTATGAGGGAGGGGTATTCCTCTGAGATTTTTTACACCTCAGAGGAATTTTTTACATGGAAATTTACCAACATATGAAACTATGCTAATGATGCCTGACACTATTTACTATGTTGCCCGACATAGTAAGTGTCAAGACTTGATTTTAAATTTCTTCCAAAATATCATTCTCATTTAATTCTTTAAAATAATCTCTTACAAAATTATATCTATTCTCATACTGTGCTAATACTAATATTGTTTTCTCAGACGGATCACCACTTGCTCTTATTTCATCAATTAAACATTCTAGTAAAATTGCTATTTCTTGGTTCATAATATTAATCTCTCCTTTTTATTAACTTAAAATATAGTTCAAACTCATAATTTCCAGCAACTCTTTATCTGATAACTCACTAACTAATTTCTCTGTACCATCTGGCATTATTATAACACTTTCATTACCTTCTGTAACCTCGATACCATAAAATTCTGCAAGTTCTAGTAAATCTTTGTCTATAGTCATTTATGTATTATCACCTCAACTTTTATTTGTGCTTTTAATTATTATATTAGTATTCTGTTAGAATGTCAAGATAAATTTTTGATTATTTGCAAAAGAAAATACCTATTAATATTATGCTAATTATAAATGCACCCATTTTAATCAACTCCTTTTTTATATAAAATAAAAACCTACAGCCCATTGAAAACCAATAACCTACCGAGAGCATATTGCATGTTCTCCCGCATATCAAAAAACACTTGATAGGTTTTCTCGCATACAAGAGAACATATTATGCATTCTCCGTATTTTAAAAAACTCTGTTTAATTGCTCTAACTAGGCACAATATATAGATACTTATATACATATATAAAATTATAAATAAAAATATAAATATTAATAAATATATAATTAATATTTTAAAAACTAAAAACACATAAACAAAATAAAAAATTAAATATGATAGATAAATTTATTTTTTAAAATCAATATAATATTTATTATCTATTAATTTATTCTTTACAATATAGTGATTAGGTATATATTGAAATACTTCTTCACCGTCCTTGTTGTAACATAATAATATTTTAGGTTGTGGTTCTATTTTAATCAATTTCTGCTTCTGTAATAAATACAAATATACTCTAACAGTATTCACATCACGTTTAATTACATTGCTTAAATACTTTTCTGATGGATTAGCAAATCCTTCTGAATATTCTCCACCATAATCTTTATTAAATAGATTAGTTAGTATGTATAATAAACTAAATCCCACATGACCTATCTTATGTATTTTGTCTAAAATTAAATCATTTGCTATAGCAGTAAATCCTTTAGTGTATTCTGATTATAATACGTCTACAATTATATAATCATTTATTCCTGTGTCATTTATGCTATCTTCTACCTCAATCAATTTCTCTCTTTCTAATAAATTAAGATATTTCTTGATTGTTCTTATCCCTTTAGTTACATTAACACAATTTACTTTATTTGTTGAATATTTTATTTCTGGTCTTTTTTCATAATCCCTACTTAATATTTGTTGCACTTGTTTAAAATTCATTTGAAATTTATTACTACTTCCTCTTATATGTAATAATGTACAATATATAGCAAATCCCTCTGTGCCTATTCTCTCAAATATATTTCCTTGATTTGCATTAGTTAACCATTCATTGTCTACTCGTATAAAATTTTTCAATAAATACTCTTCTCCTCTATAAATTTTAATCATTATTTTATTTGTTTATTTTATTATTTGTCCATAATTCTAATTCTCTGCTTAATGCATTTGTCATTCTATAAAACCAATAAGGTTTCTTAGTTTCATTATTAAATCCATCATCCAAACATAAAAATCCCTCCCTCTTTAAATGATTATGTAAAATAGGAGAATAACATTTATAGATATCTCCTATTTTAATACCTTTATTATTTTGTTGTTTATTAATGGTCATATGTATTACCACCTTTATAAATTAATTAATCTACAAAACAAAATAGAGTGTATCTCAACTCTATATGTATTATACAATTATTTTATTCTTTTGTCAAGAAGAATATTTAACATTTTATATTCACCAATTAAAACTAATAAAAATACATGCGATTTGAATTACAAAATTTTGTTGTTTATAATTACCTACATAATTTTGAATAGCAATTGGAAAAGCAAATTCATGTGGAGTTAATGTTATTGTAATATTTAATTTTTTAATTTTAAAATTCTTACTTATCATAATACATTCTCCTTACTGATAAACTTTATGTCCTTGTTTCATTGCTTCTAGTGCTTGTAATCTAGTCATAAATTATATCTCCTTTCTATTCTTCTTTATGAAACTTATCATATTGAATTTTTGTATGCCAATCTAAACTATTTTCATAACTACATTCTGCCTGTTTTTGTCCCTCTAATCTATCTAATAAGAAAGAACCATAATTAACATTTTCTCTTATGTCTTTTAGTGAAACATCAATTATATAAGGATTTATTGTTCCTAGTTTAATCTTTGTTAATTGATAACTATTATTTTTACTAATATTATTATTAATTATATTTACTAAATGACGAATTAATTCATAACTTTTTTCAAAATTTAATTTATTGATATATTCATAAATATCATTATTGCTTAATTCCAATAATAATTCCCTCCTTTTAATTTTATATTTTAATATACCCATCTAAATAATCTTCTAATATTGCTTCATAGATAAGCATATTGGTTATGCCTAATTTATCAATGTAAATATTAAACTTAATACTTTTTAATAATGTTAATTGTCTTCTTTTGTTTTTCAATGTAATCTCCTCCTTAAAGTTTGAATAAATTGTCTCTTTTATACAGATATTTGATTCTACAAACCCTTATAAATAAAGGATTTGTGAGGATCTTTATTTTCATATTATTTAGATTTATTGATTTGCAATTTCTCAATCCTATCTTTAACTTGATAAAATCCTTCTAGTAAAATTAATTCATTTAGTCTATCATTTTCAATACATTTTCTTAAATGAGATAATTGATATTTTAAAATTAACTCTATAGTAATAGCAATTTCTTTGTCTTTTATCTCTATATTATTTGCTAAATCAATACAATATTTCATATACTCATTATTAATCCAATTGTAATAATATTCTTCAATTTGAGCATCATCTATACTAAATAGATATTTATTAAATATATCTAAATATTCTACTATGTAGTTAAATATTTGTCTTTTGACTAATGATGTTAATAGTTTATTTCTAACAATATGATTTAATAATGTTTTATTAATCTCAGTATTATCTCTTATTGTTTGTGCATTTCTTTTTAATTGTTCTATATTTGGTATATCCATATTAAATTCCTCCTTATGATAATTTTATACAATCATAATTATAATCGTATTTATCAGCATCTTCCCACCATGCTTGTTCATTATCTTTTCTCACCCATACTTGCAATTTACCATCCACATGAAACATTAATACTTCATAAGTTTTCTTTGTTTCTTTATTTGTTGCAATAATTTTCATAATTATCTACCTCCTAATTCCTTAATAAATTTTAATATACTACATACTTCATCTTCGGTATCACAACTAACTGCACCACTATCACTATTTTTAAATTGCTTTAATATATCCCAATCAAAATAACCATCATAATCACAAGTGGCAACTGAATATTTATTGTCTCTTATAGAAATACTCGCAACGTATCCATTAGGAAATACAATAGAAATATAAGTATCTGAGTATGTAGTTTTTCTTAATCCTCTCATACTATCTACTACGTTTATACCTTGATTTACGTAATCTTGAATTTTCATGTTATAAATTCCTCCTTATGTTATATTTATTCTTGCAATATTATTCATATTAAAATAAGTATATTGCTTTTATCATGATATTTTTTTTCATTTCACTAACTATTTCATTTTAAACTCCTGCAAAAATAATACTATTAGACCACTAAATTCAAATATTGCTGCAATTACGCATACTTTTCATGCTGTTGAATATTTTTTCTTAATTAAACCTATAAACAAACCTATTAAAAATATTAAAAATCCTAATCCATATAAATACCAATACATAATTATTACCTCCTATGATAATTTTATACATTCACAATCATACTCATACTTTATTATTCTTCAATCAACTCAATATCTGAATATAAACCTTTTACTGCACTTATTACCATTCCTATTTTAAGTTTATCTATTGATTCACTTCTAGTCCAATCTAAAGCACCAGGAATAGTCTCATTCACCATTCTAATTACATGATTCTTAGGTACTTTACAACAACCATATATTTCTTCATAACTAGGTTCTTGATATACTACTCTAAAATCATGAATACCATGCAATCTAATCAAAGAACCTATTTTAACTCTTTCCATTACATTAATTGCTTTATTGATTAATTCTTTATTCATATTATTTTTCTCCTTATATTATTTAACTTATTTTTAATATCTACATATATATTATATAACCAAAACCAATTTCCGTAATCTATTTTAACTAATTTACCCTCATATACACCTAAATTAGAATAATGTGTATCATTTAAAACAGGATGTGGATACTTTATATTATCATATATTACTTTGTGTTTATTCATTACTGTATTTAAATAATTTTCATATTCTTTTAAATTATCTTGATTTGCCTTTCGCATTACTATAAATATTCCTAATAGATCATGAAACAATATAGGACACATAATATATTTTAAATCTTTGTATGTATGCCAATTATAAATTTCATTAATATTTGATAACCATCCTTTTCAGGTATATGGTATTTTGATTATTATTTTATTAAATATAAATACTTTACGCTCTCCACCATATTTTAATTGCATAAAATTCTCCTCTATGAATTTTGATTAACACCATACAGCACTATTTCTTCAATTTCTCAATTTCACTTCTTATTTTGTTTAATTTATCTTCTACTATTTCAATACTACCTCTTAAAGCACTTAATTTACTCCTATTTTCTAAGTTAGGTATTATTTCTTCCATTAAATCTTCTAAGTTATCTTTTGTATTCTCTAAGGATATTCTTATCATTCTTAATTCTTGTATATTCATATTTCATCTCTCCTTTATATTATTTTAGGTTTACCTGTATTTGAATTCAATATTAATTCTCTTTCTTGAACATCTATTATAATATCTATGGCTTCATTTAATATTTTACCACATTTATTGCATTTACCTAATGATTCTTGGTATATAGAATAATTTTTGTTTTTACATGAACAAGTAACAATTCTTACATTAATTTTCATATCCTATTATCTCCTTTCTATTCAAACCTAAAGCAATCTTCATTCCATTCTAAATCCTTTAATTCTTTCTTATGTTTCAATTCTAATCTACCTCTTTTATCATGTTTAAGAACATCTTTATATTCCTTTTCTAATTCATACTTTTCTTGCTCATGTTTCTTTCTCATTTCTTCAAGTTTCTTTCTTAATTCCTTTTCCTTCTCTGCACCTTCACAAATACATGTATATCCTGTTGTACTAAAATCTCTATCATAAAAATCTACAAACATATATAAATCTCTTCTTAATCCTTCTTGAATAGGGTATGCTGGTTTGCAACAATAAGAACAATAATGAGAACAACCTAAATTAAATGTACTTGTTGGTTCTAATTCTGGATGTGCTGAATCCCAACTATACGAGTAACCATTTTCATTAGCACCCTTAATTCCTTTGCCTACAAAGCTGGCTGTATGATATTTACTTGGTCTTTCCATTATGTAACTCCTCCTTTTATTTTATAGTATTCTTTAATTTATCACATAATTCCCTAATATTATTTATTGTTTCAAGTATATGTTGTCCTTCTCTTATTGAAGCTACTTTAATTATCTCATCTAAAAGTAAATTTCTTTCTTTAAATAATTCAATTATATTTTTCATTAATATTCTCCTTCACACAACAATGTAATATTACCACTACTAACTTTCAAAAATCCATAATGGATATAATCATTGTTCTTATCCATAAATTCAGGTATAAAGAAATCAGTTATATATAAATCTACTGTTCCAGGTACTAATGCAACTAATTTAACAACTTGATTATATGCTTTACCTATGTATTTCTGATCGTTGATAGGATAACCTGTACCATCACATATTTTTGTTACTGCTACTCTTTTGCCTACCATATTCTGTTATTCCTCTTCTTTAATAGTATTTTTTATTAATTAATAATAACATACCCAATACTTAAAGTCAACATATTTATTTTAGTATTTCTATGAATTAATTTAAAATTTTATAAAACAAAAACCCTTATAAACAAAGGGTTTGCTGAATCGTATATCATAGTCATAACCATATCAATCTTTTATGATCTTTTAATCTTCCAATTGTTTACCTATAAATTCAGTTATTACTTTAAAAGAATCTTTCTGACCATATGAATATGCAGTATTAAAAATTAGTATTTCATCATCCGTTAATGTTCTTTCTAAATGTTTTTCTAATATTTCTCTAATTTTAAATCTTACCATAATCAATGTTCTCCTTTCTACTTCATAAATTTTTTCTGATTAAATCCATATTGTTTATATTCAGGATCAATACTATCTTCTTTTACATTATCAGTAAGCCATTGAATTGCTTCTTGTTCATTATAAAATTTTAACACTTCTCCATTTTCATCTTTAAAGAAATGTTCTTGAATATAATCATATTCGTCAAAATCTTGTAAACAAACTATGGTTACATAATCTTTACGATCTAAATAATAAATTTTATAATATACTTCATCACTCATTATATATTATCCTCCTTTAATATAGGTACAGGTGCAATGTTAAAATCAAATTGTGATACCTTACCACATTTACTACATTCGTATGTAACAATCCCATCACTATCTGATATAAAACTATTTGTTCCACATAACTCATTATTACATTCTGGACAATAGCAGAAACATGATTGTTTATTTTGCATATTAAACCACTCCTTTATTTTACGAATTCTTTTCTTACCGTTTTATAAGGACATTTATTATATTTATTTAAATTACCATAATCATCTTTTTGATATTCACATTCATATATTGCTTTTTCTTTATTAAACCATGTTCTAGGACAATCCTTCATAAGTTTTTCTTCATAAATTATGCAATATGTAAATTGACTTTGTTTTATTTTACGTTTCCACATTTCATTAAAATAAGGACATCCTTTACATAAATTTGGATTGACCATATAACAACAATAAGCATTTTTATGTCCTAGACTTTTACATATATATTTATTACTCATAATATTATTTTTCCTTTCATAAAATCATAATCAAATTCACTTTGATCATGATTTTAAGTTTAACAAACCTTTATAAATCAAGGGTTTTCAAATCACACTAAATGATATTTAAAATCTAAATCCTCAATATTAATAATTTTAATTTCACCATTAGATAATTTAACTTTTAAATTTTTATCAATTCCATAATCAGGTGTATCTTTGATTCTTTCTAATATTTCAACTAATTCACCATTTAACATTGCATTTTTAGGATTTAATATTTGTGTATTATAATGAATTTTATAACCATTTCCGACTTCTTCATTGATATTACCTATTGTAATATTTAATTCATCTTCTTCTACTTTTGGCATAATAGAAATTAAATATTCTCTAACCTTCCATGCCAATTCTTTACTAAACCATTCAAAATTTTCATTACATTTTCTACCCATTTGTGAGGATATTGCTACAGGTTCGTCATCTAAGAAATACATTCTATATCCAACATAAGAATCCGTACAATACCAATTACCAATCCAATACGCTTTAAGTCTATCTTGTTCTACCCAATCAAATTCATAATTAAGTTCTGAAGAAAATTGATCTGTATCTACATAAGATTCATTTTTCTCTGATTTATTAATTTTATTAGCAATATCAATTAGTTTCATATTTAAAAATTCCTCCTTTAAAATAAAATATAATTTAAAATTATTACACAATCAAACCCATTTTCTTTTGCTATTTCTTTTTGTATTTTAACTATATCTTCTATTCCGTTAAGCATTTCTTTACTTTTTATTTGCGTATTCCCATAACCAAAACCACTTTTTACATGATAACTATATGATATAAAATATTTATACATTTTAAAATCTCCTTTTTCAACTTTGAATAAAAATCTCATTTGCTTATAATGTTAAAATCTTTTGACCTGTAGATTTATACCAAGAAATTTCTTCTACACACAAACCATCTTCATCGTTCTCTATACATATATTATCATTACCATGTTGTTCATTCCAAATAAATTCTTCAATTAATTCTTTGATATCATCTGTAGTTATTTCTTTTTCATCTCTAAAGGTAAAATTATTATTCTTTAAGTAATTAAGAAAAGGTTCTATTTCTTCTTTATTTTTAAATTCAACTACAAACTCATTATTTCTAAATGATTCTAACCATTTTTTGTCCCTCATAATTTTATCTCCTTTATTTTAAATTCACTTTCTCATAATACTTCTGATTATGTCTACATTCATCTTTATCCTCGCATTTTTTACAATCCCTAATCTTTAATGGTCTGCTTCCATCTTCAAGATAATATGTACATTGATGTTCTATTAAATTTTTACCAATTGCTATGACATATTTTATATTATCAGCATAATTAAATCTATCAAAAGAAATATTATTTCCATCATGGTAACATTTAATACTTTTGATATTTGTCCTGTTCTTTCATCTCTGTCATATAAACCGCCATGTTTGAAATCATATACAATCATGTTAATACATCTCCTTTGCACTTATCAAATTCTACTCTTTAAAAAATACTTCTATTTCTACTTTATTTATTAATAATGTCCATGTATAAAAACTATTAAATTTAATATCATATTCTAATCCAAACCATCCTAAAGTAAAAGATTCATTAGGATAAATATCAAAATCTGGATTGCCCACAATTAATTTCAATATTTCATTGTCTATAGATATTCCTTTAAAAATTACCCAACCTTTACTATAATAATTAAACTTCATTTCTACTTCTGAATTATTTTTTAGATAATTTATAATTTTATCTTTCATAAATATTTTCCTCCTATTTCTAACATATTAACATTTCTCCTTTTCTATATTATGACAAAACTCATAGTTTATCTAAAAATATCTATTGAAATTTCTAATTCTTCTTTAATTTTTTCTTCTATTTCATAGTTTGTAGCATCATCTTCAACTTCCACTCTGCCACTATATGAACCAATTGGTCTAACTGTTACTTCGTAATCTACCCACATAATATTACCTCCTATTCACCTATAAACAATTTAATACTTTCTAACTCATTAATTAACTTAATTTTTCTTTCTAAATCCTGAATTCTCATAACAATATTTACTATATTGCCTTTATTCAGTACAGAGTCAAGAGCATAATTTCCATTATTATAATCAATTCTAACAACGTGCTGTTCTTCTCTTGGTAGTTTAACTCCTGCAAGATAAATACTAAAGAATCTACTACCTTTTACTTTATTATCGAACAATCTTTCACTATCTTCATAAATGAAATATAAGCATTTTTCACTATATCCTTGTCTTACATACCATTGATCAATTTTATTATCTCCAATTGGAAATGCCCATAAAACATTATAATTAAATCCTTCACAATGAGTATTTCCATCATCTTCAAAGTTAGCACGTTCACCATATTTTCTTTGAATGTCGAAAATCATATTTTCAATGTTTAATTTTACTTCTGGTGATAAGAATTTATTGATTACACTAACATATTCATTAATCCATTTTGAATAATTAATAATATTATTTTTAATTGTGCTTTGAATATCATCAATTTTAATATGAATAGTTTCTGCACCAAAATATAATTTTTCTTTTTGTGTTTTATTTTCTGTTCTTAAAACATTGCCACAATAATATCTTTCATTTAATTGGTCTAATCTTATCATAATTAAATTCCTCCTTGATAATATAATTTTATCTACATACTACAATTCACCTGTATCCTCATAATCATACCACAATTTATTATAGTTATTAATCACCTCTAAATTATCCCTAACAATTAAATCAAAAGTATTCCAATACCATTCACTATTATAACCCTTACTCTCATGTTCTTTTCTATATTTTCTAACATAAGTAACAATCATACCTATCATTACACCAACTGCAAATCCTATATTTCTTTCTTCATACCTTGATTTTTCAGAGTAGAATTTATCTCCATGTGCTGATACATAACCAGTATAACCACCTATATAGTCATCTTTTAAGATTTCTTTATAAAATGGTTCTATGTGCTTATCCATGAAAGTATAATGACTGATTAGTTTTCTCATAATGTTATTCCTCCTTTTTATAATCTTTGTTTACACCATCTATCTGCTATTTCAATAAGCATGTTATGATATAATATTGCTTCAAATTTATCACCAAAATAAGATTTATAATGTTTTACTATTAATGATAATGGTTCATTTTGTAATATATCTTTTTTAAGTTGTATTCTTATATACTGATGATAACATTCTTCTAATATATTATCTGATATACCTGAAAATATATTTATAAATTTAGACATTATTATTCCTCCTTTAATACCCATTCTAGAATAGTAATTTTAGCATTATCAATATCAGATAATTTTGCATAATAATTAAATCCATCGTTATTTTCTGATAAACTAAAAAGATTCATTTGCTTATTACAGAATGATATATTTTCTTTTAATTTATCAATTTTATCTAGTATCTGTTCTTTATTTTTCATTTTTTAATCTCCTTTCTTAAACTATAATAAATATTATTTACACAACTATCATCCTTGCATTCATAACATTTAACGTCTTTTCTTATATCACAATTCCTTACTCTTTCTAACTTAATTTGCAAATCTACTTTGTCTTGCTCTAACTGTTTAACATACTTTTTAAGATGGTATAATTCATTCATTAGATAATTCAATATTTTGCTTCATGGTGTGTTCTCTACTACTTATTATATCATGTTTAGATATATCTTTAAATATGTCATTGTTTAATTCTATTTTCTTTCTTATACTATCTATAACTTGATTTAACCAATAATCAAATGATATAGCATCATCACTACAAAATACCATACCATGAGAAGATAAAGCACTATCTTCATTACCTTTTAATGCTTCGAATATATTTTCATTTGTATAACCTTTATCATTAAATTTTGAAATTATTGTATCATTTGTAAAATTTGCTTCTATTAAATTTATTATTCTTTTTCTTATGGTCATTAGTTTTATTCCTCCTATTATATTAATCTATTTATAAAAAGTAAATATTGTTTCAGGTGTATATAAAAATCCCTGACTTGTTATTATAGCAGTAACATTTTTCCATCCTACTTTTATATACTCTTGGATTATTATATCTTGCAACCACTTAGGTACTACCTCTAATATATTTATTTGAATATATACTTCTGTTACTTCATATGGTCTATCAAATTTATCATCAATGTATCTTATTAATCTGTTTTTTTCATTCTCAATATATTCTTGTTGTTTGTTTTTTCTTTTTACTTCAACTTCTTGTGGTGATAACATTAATCTACCTCCATTTCCAAAATATCGTAACCATATAACCATTTTATGTCAATTTAGGTATTCACAAACTATTGATTTTACTGAGTTTGTGAATACCTAAATTATATTATGCCACATTTGTTTCCTCATCGTAATATATTGTAGCACCACTTCTAGGTTTTTCTGCCATAAACATTAAACAATCATAATTAATCCAATTATTATCACAGTATTCATATGGAAGGATATGTTTAGTTTTTGTATCATTATGCCATCTACTTTCTTCTACATACTGATAAATAATATGACTATCTGTAGCAATAAGTATTTTTATTGGATAATCCATAAAACTTCTACATATTGTACCACCTGCATATGTAGTATGTCTTGTACGAACTACCTTTTTACCAATTAATTGTTCAGCTTTCATGTTAATATTCCTCCTTGTTTTTTATTTTATATTTACTCACCAACAACAATCCATACTCTCTTGTGTCCAATTTTTATTTCCTCAAAATCTAGTTTATCCAATGTTCTCCACAAATCTGGTCTGTTCTTGCGTAATTGTGAG